>JAEEGH010000749.1_pt1 | contig 102411 bp, 90 predicted proteins | sample 9134181 | NCBI WGS metagenome assembly JAEEGH01 (sample SAMN16246544, study PRJNA631951) | gut metagenome | biome: gut microbiome; feature: rumen; material: DP-attached | host: Bos | place: Iran: Karaj | collected 2018-10
TAAATTGTTTATTATTATTTGTTTCCTTTTTCTTCGAGGGTCTTGACGAGACCGGCGATCTTGGAGCCGCCACCGTTCTGCAGAGCGGAAATGACGTTCTGCATCGGGGACTGGAGCATGCCAATGATCTGGCCGATGAGTTCCTCGCGAGACTTGATGTTGATGAGCTCTTCCAGCTTGTCGGCACCTACGAAAGCGCACTCCTGCACATAGGCAGCTTTGAGAGCGGGCTTCTCGTTACCGGCCTTGTTGTACTTCTTGATGAGCTTGGCGGGAACGGCCGGAGCTTCGGTGTACATAAGGGCGGTGTTACCTTCCAGAGCGGGGACCAGGAGTTCCATCTCAGGGTTCTGAGCGTCCTTGATCACCTTGTGGAGGAGGGTGTTCTTAACAACGGTGAGCTTGATACCCTCGTTGAAGCAATCGCGGCGGAGCGTAGCGGTCTGCTCGGCGTTGAGGCCGGCGATGTCAACGATGTAGAAGTTAGGGGTCTGGGCGATGTTAGCCTTGATAGCTGCAATAACCTGTTCTTTCAGTTCCTTTTTCATATCTTTTCCTCCTTACAGATTATTCAGCAGTGAAACCTTTCACGTCCAGCTTGATAGCAGGGCTCATAGTGGTGCAGATGGTGCAGCTCTTGAAATAGGTGCCCTTCAGGGTCTGGGGCTTGAGCTTCAGAACGGCGGAGACAAAGGCGCGGGCGTTCTCCTCAATCTGCTGGGCAGTGAAGGAAGCCTTGCCGATGGCGGCGTGAATAATACCGGTCTTGTCCACCTTGAAGTCAATCTTACCACCCTTCACGTCCTTGACGGCGGCGCCAACCTCCATGGTCACGGTGCCGGTCTTGGGGTTAGGCATAAGGCCGCGGGGACCCAGGATACGGCCAATCTGACCGACCTTGGCCATCACGGAAGGGGTGCAGATGATCACATCTACGTCCGTCCAGCCTTCCTTGATCTTGGTGATATACTCGTCCAGACCTACGTAGTCTGCACCAGCTTCTTTAGCTTCGGCTTCCTTGTCAGGGGTGCAGAGCACCAGCACGCGGGTAACCTTACCGGTACCGGCAGGCAGGGTGACAACGCCACGGATCATCTGGTTGGCCTTACGAGGGTCCACACCCAGATTGGTGGTGATTTCTACGGAAGCGTCAAATTTGGTATAGGTGATCTCCTTCAGAAGCGCGCATGCCTCAGAGACGGGATAAACCTTGGTCTTGTCGAACTTGGCAAGAACAGCTTTCTGGTTTTTAGTCAGTTTGCTCATAACTCATGCGTGATTTAAAGATTCTCGGGCATTTCACCTTCTACCTTGATACCCATGGAACGGGCAGTGCCGGCCACCATGCTCATAGCGCTACGCAGCGTGAAAGCGTTGAGGTCGGGCATCTTGGACTGGGCAATTTCCTTTACCTGATCCCAGGTAACGGTAGCCACTTTCTTACGGTTGGGCTCACCGGAAGCCTTGCTGATCTTGGCAGCTTCCTTGAGCGATACGGCCACCGGGGGCTGCTTGACCTCAAAGCTGAAGGACTTGTCGGAGTACACGGTGATCACCACAGGGAGAACCTTACCGGCCTGATCCTGGGTGCGGGCGTTGAACTGCTTGCAGAAGTCCATGATGTTGAGGCCCTTGGAACCGAGAGCCGGTCCCACCGGGGGCGCAGGATTCGCTGCTCCGCCTTTGATCTGGAGCTTAATGAATCCGGTTACTTCTTTTGCCATAGTTGATTACTACTCTTTAGTTACTTGTGTAAAGCTGAGTTCCAGAAGGGTCTTCCTTCCGAAGATCACAACCACTACTTTCAGTTTGCTTCTGTCCTGAAGGATTTCTTCCACTGTACCGTCGAAGCCGCTGAAGGGACCGTCCGTGATGCGGACGCTCTCCCCTACGGTGAAATTCACCTCTGTCTCGGCGGCGGCCACGGCATTTTCGTCCTGGACACCCAGGATGCGCTGAGCCTCCTCCTCCCGGATGGGGACGGGGACGCGCTCGGTGGGACCGTTGCCGGTTTTCTCGGTGAGGAAACCGCTCATACCGGGGATGCCGTTGCGGATTACGTATTCAAGGTCCGGATTGAGTTCCGCGTGAATGAGCACGTAGCCGGGGTAGAGCAGACGCTCCACCTCCTTGCGCTTGCCATTCTTGGTGACAATCTCTTTCTTGACGGGCACGAGGACCTGATCTACAATTGCTTGCAGTTCCTTGTGTCTTTCAATTTCCTTGATAAGATAATCGGCGGCTTTCTTTTCTTTGGTTCCCGCGGCACGAAGGACGTACCATTTCTTTTCGGCCATAAGTTACAGTGCGTAAATAAACTCCATCAGATGCTGGAAAGCAAAGTCGATCAGGAAAATCACGACGGCGAGGATGATCGTGGCCACGAGGACGAGAATCGCAGAACCCTGCAGCTTCTCCCAGGTGGGCCAGGTCACCTTCTTGGTGAGCTCCTGAGCACACTCCTTCAAATAGTTTATGAACTTTCTCATCTTTGCTTACAATGGGCCGGCGGAAAAATTGGAAGCGGGAATTCCGCGGCCACGTTAAACATTTACCAAATCGTAACCTTTGATATTCTTGGCAGGGGAAGCAGGATTCGAACCCACATCGACGGTTTTGGAGACCGCTGAACTACCCTTGTTCTATTCCCCTGTGGGAAAGTGAGGACTCACGCTTGGGGAGCCCTCACTTTAACTAATGGCTTCGAGAAAATTACTCGATGATACCGATCACCTGGCCGGCGCCTACGGTGCGGCCGCCTTCGCGGATGGCGAACTGCAGACCGTTGTTCATAGCCACGGGGGTGATGAGCTTCACGGTGATTTCCACGTTATCGCCAGGCATCACCATCTCGACGCCGGCCGGGAGAAGGATCTCACCGGTAACATCCAGCGTGCGGATGAAGAACTGAGGACGATAGTGATTGTGGAACGGGGTGTGACGGCCACCTTCTTCCTTCTTCAGCACATAGATCTGAGCCTTGAACTCGGTGTGAGGAGTGATGGACTTGGGTTTCGCAACCACTTCGCCGCGCTTCACTTCCTTCTTGTCCACACCACGGAGGAGCAGACCTACATTGTCACCAGCCTCGCCCTGAGGGAGGAGTTTGCGGAACATTTCCACGCCGGTAACAACGGAGGTACGGGGCTCGTCGCCGAAGCCGACCAGTTCCACGGGATCGTTCACGTGGATGGTGCCGCTCTCGATACGACCGGTAACCACAGTACCACGGCCGGTGATGGAGAAGATGTCCTCGATGGGCATCAGGAAGTCCTTGTCCACGAGACGCTCGGGCAGCGGGATGTAGGAATCCACGGCGTCCATAAGCTCCATGACTTTGTCTTCCCAAACCTTCTCACCGTTCAGAGCACCAAGTGCAGAACCGCGGATGATGGGGCAGTCCTCGTCGAATTTGTAGAAGGCGAGCAGGTCGCGGATTTCCATTTCTACGAGGTCAAGCATTTCTTCGTCGTCCACAAGGTCAACCTTGTTCATGAAGACGAGGATCTTGGGCACGTTAACCTGACGGGCGAGCAGGATGTGCTCACGGGTCTGAGGCATAGGACCATCGGTGGAAGCCACCACGAGGATGGCGCCATCCATCTGGGCAGCACCGGTAACCATGTTCTTCACATAGTCGGCGTGGCCAGGGCAGTCCACGTGAGCGTAGTGACGATTTGCAGTCTCATACTCGACGTGGGCGGTGTTGATGGTGATACCGCGCTCTTTCTCTTCCGGGGCGTTGTCGATCTGGTCGAAGGACTTCACCTTGTCTGCGTTACCCGCAACACGCTCTGCCAGCACCTTGGTGATGGCGGCGGTGAGGGTGGTCTTACCGTGGTCAACGTGGCCGATAGTACCGATGTTGACATGCGGTTTGGTTCTCTGGAATGTTTCTTTTGCCATAGTTTTTATTATTGTTTAAACAATTGTTATTCAATCATAAAAAGAGCCGGTGATGGGAATTGAACTCATGACCTCATCCTTACCAAGGATGCGCTCTACCCCTGAGCTACACCGGCTTTCTGTATGTCACTGGAGCGGAAAACGAGGTTCGAACTCGCGACCCTCAGCTTGGAAGGCTGATGCTCTACCAACTGAGCTACTTCCGCCTAGAATAAAATCTGTGGGAGGTGGTGGACTCGAACCACCGAACCCTGAGGGAGCGGATTTACAGTCCGCCGCAATTGCCACTATGCGAACCTCCCAAAAGCTTAATAATCAGTATTTTCAAAGCTCCTTCGAGCCGATAGAGGGATTCGAACCCACGACCCCGAGATTACAAATCACGTGCTCTGGCCAACTGAGCTATATCGGCGTGCTCGTTCCCTTTTCTCGCTAAAGGACTGCAAAGGTAGGAACTTTTTTCGAGATTGCAAAACTTTTTCACAGTTTTTTCAACAGGTCGCACAGCCGGTCGTAGAGCGATGCGGCGTCCAGGCCGCAGGAGGCCCACTGGCCCTTCTGGGTATCCTGGCCGATGAAGCGGTCGGGGATGCCGGCGCCTTCGACGACGGGGGATCCGGCCTCGCCGGCAAACCACTCGCTCACAGCGCCATAGAGGCCGCCCTTGAGGGCGCCGTCCTCCACGGTGAGGATGGCCTTGAACCGGCCCGCCTCCTGAAGGATTTCCTCGTCCAGGGGCTTCAGGAAACGCATATCGTAGACGGCGACGCGGCCTTCCAGGCGGGCGGCGGCTTCGAGGGCGCGGTTCACTACCGGGCCTATGCCCAGCACGGCTATATCGGCCCCCTCCAGGAGTCTCTCTCCCCGGCCGATAACCGCCGGCTCGAAAGGTACGTCCTTCCACTGGACGCCCTCGCCGCAGCCGCGGGGGTAGCGAAGGATATAGGGGCCGCCTTCGACGGCGAGGCCCGCGTGCATCAGGCGCCGCAGTTCCAGCTCATTGCGCGGGGCGGCCACAACGGCGTTCGGAATGCTGCGGTAGGCCGCCAGGTCGAAGCAGCCGTGGTGCGTGGCGCCGTCCTCCCCCACCAGCCCGGCGCGGTCCAGGCACAGGACCACCGGGAGGTTCTGCAGGGCTACGTCGTGGATGATGTTGTCGTAGGCGCGCTGCGAGAAGGACGAATAGATGTTGCAATAGGGTTTGAGACCCGCCGCGGCGAGGCCGGCGCTGAACGTGACGGCGTGCCCCTCCTCGATGCCCACGTCGAAGAAGCGGTCCGGGAAGGCTTCGGCAAAGGCGGTCATCCCGCAGCCGCTGGCCATCGCGGGGGTGATTCCCACCACCTTTTCATCTTGGGCGGCCAGTTCCTTCAGCACCTCGCCGAAGACGTCCTGGTAACGGGCGGCCGGCCGGGCCGACGGGATGCGCTCCCCGGTCTCGGGGTCGAACTTCCCGGGCGCGTGCCAGATGACAGGGTCTTCCTCGGCCGGGGCATAGCCGCAGCCTTTGCGGGTATGGATGTGCAGCAGACGCGGTCCGTGCAGGTTTTTCAGGCGTTCAAGGGTGGTGACCAGCTGGCCGATGTCGTTGCCGTCCACCGGGCCGAAGTAACGGAAGCCCAGCGCCTCGAAGATGGCGCCGCCGCTGCCGCGCACGAGGTTCGACTTGGTGTCGATGACCTTCCGCTGCAGCCAGTCGCGGCCCTTGCCCTCCCCCATCAGGTTCCAGACCTTGTTCTTGAGGCGGTTGTAGAAGGGGTGGGTGGTGACCTTGAGCAGGTAGTCGTGCACGCCGCCGCGGGCGGGGTCGATGGAGATGTTGTTGTCGTTCAGCACGACGAGGATATCGGCCTTGGAGGAACCCGCGTTGTTCAGCCCTTCCCAGGCCAGACCACCCGTGAGGGCGCCGTCGCCCAGAACGGCGATGGCCTTGTCCCCGCTTCCGGTGAGGCGGGCGGCCTCCGCGAAGCCCAGGGCGGCCGAGATGGACGTGGACGAATGTCCCGCGCCGAAAGCGTCGTAGGGGCTCTCCGCCCGCTTGGGGAAGCCGCTGATGCCGTCCTTGGTGCGGTTCTTTTTGAACGCTTCCCGCCGGCCCGTCAGGATCTTATGGGCATAGGCCTGATGGCCTACGTCGAAGACCAGCTTGTCCGCGGGCGTATTATATATATAATGGAGGGCGACGATGAGCTCCACGGCACCCAGGCTGCTGCCCAGATGCCCCGGATTCACGGCGCAGCACTCCACCATATAGCGGCGTACCTCCGCGCACAACTGTTCCAGTTGCCCGGGATGAAGTTTCCTGAGGTCTTCGGGAGAATTTATGCCGTCCAGCAGTTCGTACATCACCGCAAATTTAACACTTTTTATTTGTTCGGCGTGTCAAGCTGCAGTTCGGGATGCGTGGCGGAGGTGCGGCGCAGGATGAGCGCCACCGCCAGGGCGGCCACGCACAGCGCCACGAACATCAGCTCCACGCTCACGGGGCCGTTCCCCGGTTTCCCCAGGATGACGCCGGCGATCCACTTGAAGCTCATCAGGCCCAGGTTCTGCACCCAGAAGATGAGGGCGAAGGTGGTGCCCAGCACTTTGTCGGGGACGATTTTCGGAACGCTCGGCCACAGGGCGGCTGGAACCAGCGAGTAACCGAAGCCCAGCAAAATCATTGACAGATAGCCCCAGAAAGGCACGCCGGCCGGGGCGAAGGCGAGCAGCAGGTGCGCGGCCAGGGCCAGGAATGCGCCGATGATCATCCAGCGGGTCCCCTTGCCTGCCTTGTCTACCAGCATACCGAACAGCGGCGCGAAGATGACCGTGGAAAACGGCAGCATGGAGACCATCCAGCCGGCCGTCTGCGCGGGGATGTCAAAGCGGGGTACCAGGATGGCTCCGGCGAATTTCTTGAAAGCGATGATGCTGCTGTAAAACACCACGCACAACAGGCCCAGGAGCCAGAAGTTCTTGTTGCCCAGAACACCCAGGACGTCCTTGAAGCGGAAGTCGTCGGATTTGTCGCTTTTGGGAGACGCATCGGAGGAGGAAGGCTCCTTCTCCGGAGCATCGGCCTTCTTTTTAGTGACGGAGAAGGAACCTTTTTCCGCAGATGCGTCCAAAGCCACGAAAACAGCCCAAAGGATGAGCCCCAGGGCCATCAGGCCCATACCCACGAGGGCCGGACGGGCGGTTTCGGCGAGCGTATAGACGTGGCCGTCCAGCTGCTGCACCAGCTTCGGGGAAAGTACCAGCGCGAAGGCAGTGCCCAGCCGCGCGATGGCGAGCTGGAGGCCCATCGCGAGGGCCATCGGCCCGCCTTTGAACCACTTGGCGATGCTCCGCGTGACGGCCGTTCCGGCGATTTCGCTGCCCAGGCCGAAGAGCATCACGCCCACGTAGGCCACCGTCAGGGACATCGGCCCGCCTTTCAGGAGCGCCCAGAGCACTCCGCCGGCGCCCAGCACCATCATCCCCACGAAGAGCGAACCGCTCACGCGCACGCCCCACTTGTCCAGGAGGATGCCGCCCAGCACCAGGCCGCCGAACACGCACAGGACGCTATAGCCGCTGGCATAAAAGCCGTACTGAGCCGCGTCCCAGCCCAACTCGGTCAGGGCCGGGTTCTCGAACAGGTACGAGATGCTGGAGAACATATCGTCGAAGTAGTACGACGCGAACATCGGCACTACCAAACAGGCCAGCGCTATCCAAGCGGCCGACCTGTAAAATTTCGCGGAAGGAACGCCCATTTACTTGTCGATGTTCGGGAGTTCCAGACCCAGGTGCTTCTTGCGGTCCACCACCTTCAGAAGCAGGCCCAGCAGGAGGGCCGCCACGCCCAGGCAGGCGAGCATCACCAGCGGGGCGGTGTAGTTGAAGGCGGTCGGGTCCGTGATGCCGGGGTTGGTCTTGTCCAGCACCTTGCCGATCAGAAGCGGGAACAGCCACAGGCCGATGTTCTGGATCCAGAAGATGAGGGCGTAGGCGCTGCCGATGACCTTGGCGTCCACCAGTTTCGGGACGCTGGGCCACAGGGCGGCCGGCACCAGCGAGAAGCTGGCGCCCAGCACCAGGATGGTGGCGTAGGCCACAATGACACCGCCCACGGCGTTGCCCTTGAAGGCGGGCAGCACGAAAGCGAAGGTGAGGTGGCAGACGATCAGAAGGATCGAGCCCAGCACCAGCATAGAGGCGCCTTTCCCCTTATGGTCCAGGAAATTGCCCAGGATGGGGGTGATCAGCACGGCCAGCAGCGGGAATACGGCGAAGATGGCCTCCGCGCTCTGGCGCATAAAGCCCATATAGCAATAGACGATGAGCGCCGCGACGGAGATGCCCAGCAGCATGTACTGACGGGATTTAACCTTCTGGAAGTTGCTCGCAAAACCGGCGGCGGCTACTACCAGCATGATCACGTACTGGATTACCGTTACGCTGGAACCGGCCCAGAAGGAACCGGCCGCAGGCTCGGTGAGCGTCAGGTTGCACTGGAGCATATTCACCGCATATTTCTGGAACGGGAAGATGGCGCTGTAGTAGAGCACGCACAGCAGGGCCACGATCCAGAAACCGCCGTCGGAGAGGATCCTGCCGATGTCGCTCACCTTGAACGGGTCGTCCTTTTCCTCGGCCTCGCCGGTCTGACTGTCCAGTTTCTTGTCCATAAAGAAATAGACGATGGTCATTATGAGGGCGATGCACAGGAGCACCACGCCGAAGGCCACGCTGCGGGACACGTCGATGTTGCCGCCCAGCTTGGCGAAGAAGGGCGAGAAGATCATACAGGTAGCGACACCCAGGCGGGCCAGGGCCATCTCGGAGCCCATCGCGAGGGCCATCTCACGGCCCTTGAACCACTTGACGATTCCCCTTGAAACCGTAATGCCGGCCATCTCGCAGCCGCAACCGAAGATCATAAAGCCGCAGGCGGCGAATTTGGCCGATGCCGGCATCCCCCGGTAGAACGGGGACACGCCCAGCTCGTCAAACAGGGGAATGTAGTTGAGGTTGTTGTTGAACCAGGCTTCCAGGCCGCTGCCCATAAAGGCTTCGCTCACGGCGAACCATTTGATGAGGGCGCCCGCCAGCATCACGCTGGCCGAGAGCACGGCCGTAAAGCGCACCCCCATCTTGTCCAGGATGATTCCGGCGAAGATGAGGAAGAACACGAACACGTTCAGGAACACTTCCGAGCCCTGCATCGTGCCAAAAGCCGTGGAATCCCAGCCGCGGGTCTCCTGCATCAGGTCCTTGATGGGCGAAAGGATGTCCATAAAAATATAGCTGCAGAACATCGCCAGTGCCAGCAGCAGCAGGGCGGTCCACCGCATTGCGGCCGAATCCCTGAGAGTCGTCTTGATGGTTTCAGTTGACATAGTCATTATTCTTTTGAACCGCTAAATTAACCATTTTTTCCGGAATCGCCAATTCTGCCGCCCGCATCCGCGCCCCCAGGAGCTCAAAATGTTTTTTTTCGTACCTTTGCGGATAGGTATGGACCGCAAAGAGTTGGAAATAATGGCGCCGGCGGGCGGGTTCGACTGCCTGCTGGCCGCGGCCGAAGGCGGGGCCGATTCCGTTTACTTCGGCGTGGGGAAACTCAATATGCGTTCGCATTCGGCCGGAAACTTCACCAAGGAAGACCTGCCGGAGGTGATGCGCCTTTGCCGCGCCTACGGGATGAGGGGCTACCTCACGCTGAACATCACCCTTTACGATGAGGAGTTGAATGACGCCCGCGAAACCCTGAAGATGGCCAAAGCCGCAGGGGTGGACGCCGTCATCGCCTCGGATATGGCGGCCATTCTCGCCGCACGTGCCGAAGGCCTGGAGGTACACATCTCCACCCAGCTGAGCATCTCCAACGTCGAAGCGCTGAAATTCTATGCGCAGTGGGCCGATGTAGTGGTCCTGGCCCGCGAACTGAACCTCTCGCAGGTGAAAGCCATCCACGAGGCCATCGGCCGCGACCATATTTCGGGCCCCTCCGGCCAGCCCGTAAGGATTGAAATGTTCGCCCACGGGGCTTTCTGTATGGCCGTTTCCGGGAAATGCTACCTGTCTCTTTCCGCCTATGGCCAGAGCGCCAACCGCGGTGAATGCCTCCAGGCCTGCAGGCGGGGCTATCTCCTCACCGACTACGAAACCGGCGACGCCATCCACGTAGACAACAAGTACCTGATGTCCCCGAAGGACCTCTGCACCATCGGCTTCCTGGACAGATTCGTGGAGGCGGGCGTGAAAGTCTTCAAAATCGAAGGCCGTGCCCGCAGCGCGGATTATGTGAAACTCACCGCGGAAAAGTATAGGAAGGCGGCCGATATGGTAGCCGATGGCACCTACACCCCGGAGAAGGGAGAGGCGCTGAAAACGGACCTCGCCACGGTGTTCAACCGCGGCTTCTGGGACGGCTATTACCTGGGCGCAAAAATGGGCGAATGGAGTGCCGTCTATGGCAGCCAGGCCACCCGCCGCAAGATTTACGTGGGCTACGTAACCAACTGGTACGCAAAGATCGATGTTGTGGAGGTGCAGGTGGATGCCGTGCCCCTGCCCAAGGGGGCGGACCTTTTGTTCATCGGCCACAAGACCGGCCTCCTGGAAGTGAAGGCCGATGACCTCCGCGTGGACCTGGTCCAGGCCGATATGGCCCCGCAGGGCTGCCGCTGCTCGATCGCCGTCCCCCCGGAAGCTCAGCCGGAGGATAAGCTCAACCCCGGCGAACGCATCCATCCCCGAAAAGGGGACAAGGTCTATATCTGGAGCGCCTTGTGAAGCTGTTCGTCGTAACGCAGACGAACCTTGATGCCGGCTTCCTGGAAGTAATACCGCACCACGATTTCCTCTTCGATGAAGGGGATGATTTCATCCTTTTTCAGCCGCAGGAAGGTTTCCTTGTCCATTTCCAGTGACTTTTGCAGGGCGTCCAGTTCGGCCTCCATCACCTCGGTGAGTCCATCCTCTTCGAGGTGCTTTTTCATCTCGTCGAAGAAGGCGCGGGCGCTGGAGCGGTAGTCGAATTTCTTATCGGCCGCGAAGGCGATGAAGTCGTCATAATCCACAAAGTGGAAGTCCTCCACGGCGGGGATGCTTTCGTGCCCACGCACGTAATTCAGCGCATATTGTTCCACGATGCCGCTGTAAACCAGCGAATACGTGAGGCGGGAATACTTGTGGGCCTTCACCTCCACGTCCGGGGTGATGCCGCCGCCGTCCTTCACCGTTCGGCCGCCGGCCGTGGTGAAGCTGTGCGTGAGCGAGTCCGGAATAGCGCCTACGCTGCCGTCCTCGTTGCGGTGGGAGTAGTCGATGGCCTGGACGCATCGGCCCGAAGGCGTATAATACTTGGCTGTCGTCACTTTGAGCTGGCCGTTATAAGGCAGCGGACGGATGCTCTGGACGAGGCCCTTCCCGAAGGTGCGCGTGCCGGCGATGGTGGCGCGGTCGTAGTCCTGCAGGGCGCCGGAGACGATCTCCGAGGCCGATGCACTCCCGCTGTCCACGAGCACCAGAATGGGGAGCTCCGTGTCCACGGGATCCGACGTGGTTTTGTAGGTAGTATTGCTGCCGGCCGACCGGCCTTTAGCGGTAACGACCACCGAACCTTTCGGCACGAAGAGGCTCACGATATTCACCGCTTCGCCCAGCAGGCCGCCGCCGTTGCCGCGTAAATCCAGCACCAGGCGCTGCATCCCCTGTTTTTTCAGTTTGCCGATGGCGTCCCGGATGCCCTGGCTCACGCCTTCGGTGAACTTGTCCAGAAGCACGTAGCCGTCTTTGTCGTTGAGCATTCCCACGTAGGAGATGGAGGGCAGCTGGATGCGCTCGCGGGTAACCTTTACTTCCACGGGTTCGGCTTGACGCAACTTTTTCACCCGAAACACCACGGTGGTGCCGGGCTTGCCGCGCATTTTTTCCGAACTCTCCTGGCTGGTGAGGCCGTGGGTGCTCTCGCCGTCGATGGACTCGATCTCATCGCCGCATTTGAGGCCCGCCTTTGCAGCCGGGGAGTTGGCGTAGGGCTCGTTGATGATCACGTTCCCGTCTTTGTCGGGTTTGTAAATGATGGCGCCGATGCCCCCGTAGGTATTGGACAACATCATCTGGAAATCTTCCTGCTCTTCTTCGGGCACGTATATGGTATAAGGATCCAGCGATTCCAGCATGGCGTCCACGGCTTCCCGCTGGATGCGGCCCACTTCCAGGGAATCCACATACGAACGGTTCAGCTCCTTCAGGATGGCGTTATGCACCTCCACCCATTTCCCCAGGGTGAAGTTTTTGGACTGCGCCGCAGCGCTCAGAGTGACCGCCAGGGCGGCCACGGCAACAAAGAAACGTTTCATATGCTGACAAAGGTACAAAAAAAGCACCAAACGCTCCCCTGGTGGGTGAGTTTCGACAAAATCCCGCCTTTTTGTCCATTTTGAGCCACCGGTGGTGGCCGCGTTTTGACAAATTGCGGGGTTTTTGTCCATTTTGGGCTCCTAGGGCGTGGATGAAGGCGGCATCCCTATCGCAATTCTTTTGCGTTCAGCAGTTGCTGCACAATCTCCTTCTTAATATAAATGGAGGTAGATATCTGGTAGGGATTCAGGCCGAACTCCCGGTTCAGAATGATGGCCAGTTTCCCCTTTTCCGTATCGGTCATACTCCTCAACGAGCGGCCTTCGAACCGCTTTTGGAGGGTCTGGGACACAATACTTTCCGTCTCTTCCTTATTGAAACGGGCCAGTTCTCCCAGGCGGCCCGCAATCTGATACTGCACCTCATAGTCTTTTACCAGCGCCGTCTGCAGGTCTTTGGCGGTGGGAAACAGGTCCAGTACCACGGAAGTATCCACAAATGCATCCGGAAGCAGGCCCAGATAAGGGTGAAGACGCCAGTGAGAAGGTATTTCATCGGTGCCGCCAAGCAACTGAATCAATTGGCGCCTCGTGTATTTCCGGGCAGGATCAGCATTCAGCAGCTCGCAGAAACCCGAATGGTACAGCCATCCGGAGCTCCAGAGATAGCCTCCCACGATGCCCAGGTCTTCTTCCAGCGCATTGCGCAGAACATATAGGATTTCACCCCGCATCTTTTCGGGCGTTTCAATCCTTTCCATAGCAAACCAGTAATCCTCCGGAAGCGGCCGGAACCCGTCTTTTCTAAGGCGGGCCGACAACTTCCGTCTCAGGAAATCGAAGGCCTCGAGACAATCCTCCCCCGTTCCGCTAAGGATAATATGAATGTGGTTGGGCATCAGCGTAAAAGCATATATCCGCAATGAGTGCCGGAGGCTGATGAGCCCCATCAGGATCATTCCGAAAGCATATTCTGCCGTATTATTGAAAAGTTTTCCGCCTTTCCAACCGTCCGTACAGAAATGGTAATATCCCTTACCCAGGGCACGCATTGCGAGTCGTTCTTTTTCCCTGTTTGTCATATGGCAAAGGACGGAACATTTATCCGTTTCAACAAAAATGAAACGCTTAATTAACAAAATCCCTTCTTGACAACGCTCCACGTTCGTTTTCCCGTTTAAGATAAACCCGTTTCAGCGCCCAAAACCGTGCCCATCCTGAATCACTGGTGGGTGAGTTTCGACAGAATCCCGCCTTTTTGTCCATTTTGGGCCACCGGCGGTGGGTGAGTTTCGACAAATTGCGGGGTTTTTGCCAATTTTCACTAACTTTGTGTCATAAACCACCCCCTTATGTCCAAACGCAAGAACAGCCCCAACCGGAAAAACCATAAGAAGCACCGTGTGATTCCCGAATATGAGGGAAAGGTCCTGATGTCCCGCGAGGGATACATTTTCGTGCGGGTGGAGGGCCAGGAGGACGACATTTTCGTAAAGGCCTCCAAAACCCGCGGCGCCCTGCACGGGGATACGGTGCGGGTAGCGGTGACGCAGGAGAAAGTGGGACTGGCCAAGCGGCGCAGCGGCGAGGTGATCGCCGTTCTGGAGCGCTCCGACAAACCTTTCGTGGGCATCCTCCACATCGTGGGGAAACAGGCCTGGGTGCTGATGTCTTCCAAGACGATGCCCTACGACATCGCCGTGCCGGTGCCGGAAGGCGGGCAGCGCGGGATGAAGGTGGCGGCCGTGGTGGACGGCTGGGAGCGGGGCGCCGCCGGCCCGTACGGCCACGTGGTGGACGTGCTGGGAATGCCCGGCGAGAACGAAACCGAGATGCACGCCATCCTGGCGGAATTCGGCCTGCCCTATCGCTTCGAAAAGAACGTGGAGAATGCGGCCGATACCATCCCGGACACCATTACGGACGAGGACAGGGCTCATAGGCGGGATTTCCGGAAGGTGCTCACCTTCACCATCGACCCCACGGACGCCAAGGACTACGACGACGCTCTCAGTTTCCGCAAACTCGACAATGGGAATTACGAGGTGGGCGTTCACATTGCCGATGTCACCTGGTACGTGCGTCCGGACACCCCGGTGGACCGGGAGGCCCAGGCCCGCGGCACCTCCGTTTACCTGGTGGACCGCACCGTGCCGATGCTGCCGGAGAAACTCTCCAACAAGCTGTGCTCCCTAAGGCCCCACGAGGAGAAACTCACCTTCAGCGCAGTCTTTGAAATCACGCCCCAGGCCAAGGTCTTCAACCCCTGGTTCGGCCGCACGCATATCATTTCGGACTACCGATTCGACTACGAACTGGCGCAGCAGATCATCGACGCCGGCCCCAAGGCCCTGGAGCAGGAACTGGGCGAAGGCAGCGAATGCGGGATCGTACCGAACGAAATAAAAGAAGCCATCCTCACCCTCAACGACCTGGCCCTGAAGCTGCGCAAAAAGCGTTTCGCCGCCGGCGCCGTAAACTTCGAGCGGCCGGAAATGAAGGTGGAGGTGGACGAGACCGGAAAGCCCGTCTCCGTTCACCAGAAGTTCTCCAAGGAGGCCAACTGGCTCATCGAGGAGTTTATGCTGCTGGCCAACCGGAACGTGGCCGAATACGTGGCCACCGACGGCAAGATGAACGGCAAGGGCCAGGCCAAGGCGAAGACCTTCGTCTACCGCGTGCACGACCTCCCGAACCCGGACAAGTTGCACGGCCTGAGGGATTTCGTCGGCCACTTCGGCTATAAGATCGGGCCGATGGAAGGCGGCGAGGCGGCCCGGAGCCTGAACGAGCTGATGGCATCGGCCGAAGGAAAACCGGAACTCCCCGCCATCCAGATCCTCGCTCTACGGGCGATGGCCAAGGCCTGCTACTCGACGGACAACATCGGCCATTACGGACTCGCTTTCGACTTCTACACGCACTTCACCTCGCCCATCCGGCGCTACCCGGATATGATGGTGCACCGCCTGCTGGCCCGCTATCTCAAAGGCGGCGACAGCGCCAACGCGGATTTCTACGCCCTCCAGTGCAAGCACGCCTCCGAACGGGAGGTGGTGGCCGCCGAGGCCGAACGCGAAAGCATCAAGTACAAGCTGGTGGAGTTTATGCAGGACAAGATCGGCCAGGAATTTGACGGCCACATCTCCGGCATCACCGAATGGGGCATCTACGTGGAGATCGAGCCCACCAAGATCGAGGGAATGGTCCCTTACCGCACCATCCGCAGCGACTACTACATCTACGACGAGGAACGCTACCGGGCCGTGGGCCGGCGCACGCACCAAAGCCTGCGGCTGGGTGATGCAGTGCGCATCCGCGTGAAGGACACTTCCCTGGAGCAGAAACTCCTGGACTACGAACTGGTGGAAGACCTGCCCGCCGCTCCCGCGGAAGCTACGGAAGAGAATCCCGAGGAAGAAATGGAACGGGCGATGGCCCGGCGGGAACACCGGCCGCGGAAAGCGTCCGGGAAAAAACGCTAAATCAGCGAAATCAGCAGATACAGGAAATGGGCGATGACCCCGGCGCAGAGACCTGCGACGGCGTGGGCGCCGATGGCCTTAGAGATGACCTTGCGGTAACCCAGGCTGTCCAGCATAGCGGTGTGGGTGGAAAGGAAACCGCTCCAACACATTCCGATGGCGGTGAACACCGCAATGGCGTTGCCGTCCAGGATGCCGGCTCCGTTGAAGGTGGGAAGCAGGCCCAGGGCCGCGCCCACGGCGCCGAGGGCGGTCATCGGGAAGGCGATGAGGCGCATATCGGAGAAGCCGAAGAGCCATTCGAAGACCCAGTGGATTTTGTCGGCCAGCCAGGTGAGGACGGGAACGCCCTGGAAGGCCGATCCGTCATACCCGGAAGGGCCGGCGCCGAAGGTGACCATAATGACGGCGGTGGTGATAATCAGCACGCCCGGAATGATCTGGAGGCCTAGTTCCACGCCGTTCTTGCCGCCGTCCAGCACCGCATTCAGGAAACGCATAAAGATGCTGTCCTTCTTCTCGGATTCCTTCGTGATGGGACCCTCGTCTTCGGCCACCTCTTTCAGCACGGGGCTGTCCAGCTCAGGATAGGCCTTGAGGCAGCTGCGCTGCATAATGCGGGTGGAGATGATGGAGCCGCAGAAGGCGCCGAACAGGCCCACCAGCGCGCCGGTCACCTGGCCGTAGCCGATCATCGTGACGATGACCACGAACCCCATTCCGAACGCCGTCCCGAAGTTGGTGAGCGAAATGAGCTGGTATTTCTTGAAATAGCCCGCGAAATTACGGTCCTTGGACAGGGCGATGATGGCCGGGTTGTCGCTTAAGAAAGTCATCACGGCTCCCAGCGCCGCCACGCCCGGAAGGTTGTAGAGCGGCTTCATCATCGGCCGGAGGAAACGCTCCAGCAGGTTCACCACGCCGAACTCCGACATCAGCTTGGACAGCGCGCCCGTGAGCACGGTGATGCCCATCAGGTAGAAGACGGTGTTCAGCAGGAGGTCGTGGGCCGTGTTCATCACGGTCTTGATCATATTGCCTCCGCCCATCCGCACGCCCAGCAGGACGAAAACGAGGACCAGGACGGAGAGGAAGACCAGGGCTTCCACCGTAGTGCGACGCGGTTTTCTCATAGCAACGACAAAGGTACGAAATTATCGGTACAATTCCCGCAGGACGGCGAGGGATTTCACCTGGATGTTTGCGTCGGTGTGGAAGGAGAGGTATTTCAGGAGCGCCTCGCAGAGGGCGTTCCTGGCGGCTCCGGTGAGCGGGATGAGCATACTGGCCGAGAAATCCGGGCCGATGAATTCCTTCAGGGCCGGGAACTGATCCCCGGCGAAAGGCGCGATGTCCTCCGCGGACGGGCGGAAACCCAGGGCGCCGGCGAGTTCCACCAGCCAGCGCACGGGGAAATTGGCGTAATCGGCCTCCAGGGCGTTCAGGGTGAGGACGCTGCCCACGCACCAGTCGTAGAGGCCGTCCTCCACGGCGCCGTCCCTGACGGTGCGAAGCAGCACTTCCGAAAGGAAAAGGGTCATTGTATTCTTGCGGAGGTCTCCGCGCACGTTCGTCAGGCCCTCTTTCAGGCTGATGCCGCGCAGGGTCCAGAGCTCGCTTTTGGGGTTTTCAATGACGTCCGCTTCAAGGATGTTCAGTGGCAGGAACAGCGTGGTGCCGGTCTTCCGGGCGCTGCGCACCAGGAAGCCCTTCCGCCCCCATTCGCGGGAGAGGGTGTGCACCACCAGGGCGTTGTCGCCCACCTTCGTGGTGGCCAGGACCAGCAGTTCGCTTGTCATCCTTTAAGGAACTGAGCCATCTTACGGAGCGCCTTCCCACGGTGGGAAATGGCGTTTTTCACTTCTTCCCCCAGTTCGGCATTGGTCTGGGCGAACCCTTCAGGAATAAAGATGGGATCGTAGCCGAAACCGCCCGAACCCGCTTTCTCGTGGCCGATGCGCCCTTCCATCACGCCGTCGAAAAAGTGCGGCTCGCCGCCCAGGATGAGCGTGACGCAGGTGCGGAAGCGCGCCGAGCGGGGCTCGCCGCCCCGGAGCGCCATTTCGTCGAGGAGTTTGGCGATGTTCTTCGCCGGTTCCTTGGAAGGGCCGGCATACCGGGCCGTTTCCACGCCGGGGGCGCCGTCCAGTAAGTCTACTTCCAGGCCGGAATCATCGGCAAAACAGTCCATCCCGGTGCGCTCATAGATGTACTGCGCCTTCTGGAGGGAGTTTTCTTTCAGCGTGGAGCCCGTTTCGGGGATGTCTTCCGTAACGCCCAGGCTGGCGGCGGTCACGATTTGAATCCCGTCGCCCAGGATTTCCTGTGCCTCCCGGATTTTCCCGGGATTGCCGGTTGCGAATACCAGTTTCATAACGCACAAAGATACAAATTTATTCCGCCATTTTTTGTATATTTGCGAAGATATAGAGACCACGAATGATTGCAGACACTATATTGGACCAGGCCGTAAAGGATCTGTTCGACGGCATCCGGTTCCAGGAAGGACCCGAGGGACTGTATGACCCGCTGCGGTATATGATCGCCATCGGGGGGAAAAGGATCAGGCCGCGTTTGTGCCTGACCACCTACAGCATCTACAAACAGGCGCTCACGGAGGAGATCCTGCAGCCTGCGGCCGGCCTGGAAGTATTCCACACCTTCACCCTCATCCACGACGACATTATGGACCACAGTCCCCTGCGGCGGGGAAACCCCACCGTATGGAAGAAGTGGAGCGAAGACACCGCCATCCTGAGCGGGGACGTGATGAGCATCGATGCCTACAAACGCATCGCACAGGCGCCGGCCAGCATTCTGCCCGAAGTACTGCAGCTGTTTTCCAAAACGGCTTCGGAGGTCTGCGACGGCCAGCAGCTGGATATGGACTTTGAAAAAAGAAACATCGTCCGGATGTCCGAATATATGCAGATGATCGGTCTCAAGACCGGCGTCCTTATCGCCTGCGCCGCCCGGATGGGGGCGCTCATCGGCGGGGCTTCCCGGGAAAGCCAGCAGCATCTGTACGACTATGGTTATCTCCTGGGCCTCGCCTTCCAGGTGGCCGATGACTACCTGGATGCCTACGGCGACGAGAAAGTGTTCGGCAAGCCCATCGGCGGAGACATCCTGAACGGAAAGAAATCCTGGCTCACGGTGCGGGCCGTCGAATTGGGCGCAAAGGGGCTGGAAGAGGCCCTGGCGGACAACACCGCTGCGCCGGAAGAAAAAATCGCGCTCGTAAAGGCGCTCTATAACAGCGTAGGGGTGGCCGAAGAAGCCCGCAAGACCATCGGCGAACTCTCCGCGCAGGCCATCGGCAAAGCCCGGGAGGCCGCCCTTCCCGAGGGCGGGCTGGAAGCCCTCGAACACTTCGCCCACGCCCTGGTGGGCCGCGTCAAATAGGAAACATTTTTTAGATTATGATACTTCAACTCTTACTTTTGACAACACTCCCCCTGTGGCAGAACGTCCAGGCCACCTCCGTGAACGCGCAGACCCAGCGGACGGAAGTCGTCTATTATGCAAGCCGCGAAGACGCTCTCTCGAAAGGCTTCCGCGAAAGCGAGAACTACTGCAGCCTCAACGGCACCTGGGAGTTCAAGTACTTCGAAGATTATCACGCGATGGAAGCCGCCTTCGAGGGCAATAGGAACGCCATCGCCTGGGACAGCATCCGGGTTCCCGGCAACTGGGAAGTGCAGGGCTGGGGCATCCCCATCTATACCAATATCCCCTACGACTTCTGCCCGGTGGATCCGCAGCCCCCGCTGCTGCCGGAGGTCTTCCCCGGCGCCCTCTACCACCGGACCTTCACCGTACCGGAGGCCTGGAAGGGCCGCGAGGTGTTCCTGAATCTCTGCGGCACCAAGAGCGCCACCTATGTCTATGTGAACGGCAGCGAAGCGGGCTACTGCGAGGATTCGAAGGACCTGGCCCGCTTCCCCATCGGCCAGTATCTCAAGGACGGGGAAAACGACCTCACCTTACGCATCTACCGCTACAGCGCCGCTTCCTATCTGGAGGACCAGGACTTCTGGCGCATCTCCGGCCTGGAGCGCGACGTGTACCTTTCCAGCGAGGTAAAGGACACGGGCTTCGACTTCACCGTGGTCTCCACCCTCACAGAGGACCTCGGCACCGGCATTTTCAAGCTTAGGATGAAGGCCGATGAACCCACGGACGTCGCCTATGAGCTCCTGGACAAGGACGGGAGCACCGTGGCCGACGCCCGCTTCGAATTCAGCGGCCGCATGGTCACCGTGACGGACAGCATTCCCGGCGCCCGCATCTGGAGCGCGGAGCATCCGGAGCTCTATACGCTGCTGCTGAAGGTGAACGGGGAGTACACCCGTTTCCACGTGGGATTCCGGCGGCTGGAAATCAAAGGGAGCCCCAAAGCTTTCTTCGTGAACGGCCAGCCCGTGAAGTTCAAGGGCGTGAACCTCCACGAACACAACCCCTACACCGGCCATTATGTTACAAAAACGAATCTCCTGGAGGATCTCCTCCTGATGAAAAAATGTAACATCAACGCCATCCGCACCTGCCACTATCCGCAGGGCCGCGAGTTCTATGAGCTCTGCGACTCCCTGGGCTTCTACGTCTACGACGAGGCCAATATCGAAACCCACGGCATGGGCTACGAGCCCGACAAAACCCTGGCCGGGAAGCCCGAATGGCTCACCAAGCACGTGGACCGCACCCTGAATATGTACCGCCGCACGGCGAACTACCCCTGCGTGGTCATCCTGTCCCTGGGCAACGAGGCCGGCAACGGCTGCAACTTCGAGGAAACCTACCGTATTCTCAAAGCCCTGGAGGCACACGGACAAAACAGGCCCGTAGTCTATGAGCAGGCGAGAAACGCCTTCAATTCCGACTTCCAGAACCCGATGTATCCTTATATGGACTGGCTGCGGGACAAGAGCGTAAACTATAAGGAAAAACCCGTCGTCCTCTGCGAATACACCCACGCGATGGGCAATTCCAACGGTTCGCTGGACATGATGTGGGACATTTTCTATGCCCACGAACAAATGCAGGGCGGCTTCATCTGGGACTGGGTGGATCAGGGCCTTTATGATGAGAAACGCGGCTGGACCTACGGCGGCGACTACGGCGAAAATGCCCCGTCCGACGGCAACTTCTGCTGCAACGGCGTGGTGAATCCGGACCGCGACCCGCACCCCGCCTTCTGGGAAGTGAAGCACCAGTACCAGAACGTGAGCATCACGCCCATAGAGGCCGAAAACGGCGTCTTCGAGGTGTTCAACCGCCATTATTTCACGGACCTCAAACCCTACAGGATTACCTGGTGGGTGGAACGCGACGGCAAGAAGCCCTTCTGGTGGCGCAAACACAGCCTGAAGCTGGATACCGCCCCGCAGAGCGCCGAGCAGATCGGCCTCAAATTGCCGAAAATGCGCAGGAGCGGCGAATACCGCATCTTCTTCGAGGTCCTGGACGGGAAAGATGTTATCGCTTTCGACCAGGCCCTCGTCAAGAACACTTCGGAGCAGAAGGCGCGCGAGGTCAAGGGAGTGGTGGACTTCACCGATGCCGACACCCAGATCGTGGTGCGCGGCCCCAAGGTGGAGCTCGTCTTTGACAAACTGGAAGGCATCGTCAAGAGCTGGAAGGTGGGCGGAAAGGATGTCGTGGACCCGACCTTCGGCCTGCGTCCGAACTTCTGGCGGGACCCCGTGGACAATGACTTCGGCAGCGGAGAACCTGCCCGCAGCGCCGCCTACTTCGCCCCCGAGAAGCCTGACGCCGTGAACGTGGCGAAGGAAGACGGGAATGTGGTCATCCAGGTGAAGGGCAAGGGCGTCCGCGCCGCCGAGCGCTATACGGTCCTTCCGGACGGGACGCTGAAGATCGCCGTCCAGACGCAGGGCGTGCCCGGTCCCAAAGACCGCTGGAACCGCGTCTTCATCCCACGCCTGGGCTTCCGCTTCTTCGTGGCCGGGGAAGACTTCCGCTACTTCGGCCGCGGCCCCAAGGAAAACTACTGGGACCGCAATTCCGGCAGTTTCAAGCACATTTGGGCTTCGTCGGCCAAAGACGAATACTACCCTTACGTACGGCCGCAGGAATACGGACACCACACGGACGTGAACTGGCTGGAGGTGGCCGGCCTTGCCGTCACCGCCGCCGAACCCTTTGAGTTCAACGTCGTCGCCCGGGGCATCCCGGAGGCGGATCTGGTCCTCGTGACCGAACGCCCGCAGACGCACATCGGCGATGTGCAGGACTTCGAGGCGACGGAGGTATGCATCGACTACAAGATGACCGGCGTGGGCGGCCTGGACAGCTGGAAGAACCGTCCGGAGCCGGAGCGCTGCCTCTGGGAAGACCAGAGCTATTCCTACAACTTCACACTCATCCCCGGGATGAAGGGAGAAAAAGCCAACAGATATGAATAAAAAAGTAGCGCTGGCTCTTGCCAGCGGCGGCCCGCGGGGCTTCGCCTTCATCGGCGCCATCGAGGAACTCCTCAAACGCGGCTACGAAATCACCTCCATTGCAGGCACCAGCGCCGGTGCCCTGATCGGCGGCATTTACGCGGCAGGGGGCCTGCAGGCCTTCAAGGACTGGCTCTTCGGCCTGGATCCGCTTAAGATAGTGGCCCTGATGGACTTCTCCATCAGTAAGAATTACCTGGTAAAAGGCGGGAAAGTGATGGACGCCATCAAGGAACGTGTGCCGGAGGTGAACATCGAAGACCTCCCCATCCCCTTCACGGCCGTCGCCACGGACCTGTATACCGGCGAGGAAGTCCTCTTCCGGGAAGGGCCGCTGTTTGAAGCCATCCGCGCCTCCATCTCCATCCCTTCGATGTTCAAGCCCGTCAAATGGAAAGGCCGCACCCTGGTGGACGGCGGAATGGTGAACACCTTCCCGCTGAACCGCGTGGAGCGCACCCCGGGGGACATCCTGGTGGGCTTCAACGTGAACCAGATCGACGCGGCGGAAATCCAGGGCTTCCTGGACAGCCGGGCCGCCTATGAGGCCGATGAAAAAGCCCGCCGCGAGGAAGTGCGCACGCTGCTGCGCGATACGCTCGCTACCGCCGAGCGGGGCGATTTCCTGGAGAAGATGGCCCGCGGCGGCCAGCTCATCCGGGAAGGCATCAACGCCGGCCGCGGGGAACGCCGTCTGGAGGCCGACGGCCGCGAGGGCTGGATTCCGGTGGACGCCGACGACAACTACGCCCGCATCCTCCAGCGCAGCTTCGGGATTATGAACTGCACCATCGCCCGTCAGGGCATCGAACTGGCCCGTCCGGACGTTCTTGCGAGCCTTCCGTTCGACTCCTACCACGGCGTCTACGGCTACTCCCACGCCCCCGAAATCGTGGAAGAAGGGAGGCGCCGGATGGCCGATGCCCTGGACGGATACGAGAAATTAAAATAATTTCCGTATCTTTGTAGGCTATTTCGAAAAAATGAAAAACTGCAATATGAAGAAAATCATCCTGACTCTTCTGTGCGTACTGCTCTCTGCGGCCGCTTTCGCCCAGTCTGCGGCCCTCATGAACATGGCACGGGAAGAACTGAACAAGAGAGGCCTTACGGAAGTTGAAGTCCGTGCCCGCCTGCTGCAGGAAGGCATTGATGTAGACACCGTACCTCCCAGTGAATATGCCCAGTATCAGCCCCGCATCATGGCCATTCTGGACCAGATGCAGAATGAAAAAGTGGCAGGCGTAGCCGCGGCCGGCGAGAACATCCTGGTGGAAACCGCGGCCGATGCCCCCGTCACCACTACCGGGGAAGCCGTCGCCGAAGCCGAACTGAAGCAGGAACTGAAAGAGAACCACGTCTCCACGACCGAAGGAGACCACATCTACGGCCACAGTCTGTTCACGGGCAAGAGCTCGGAGGTGTTCCGCACCACCGACGGCGCCCAGGCCCCCGAGACCTATGTCCTGGGAGAAGGCGACGAAGTGCACATCTCCATCTTCGGCTCGTCCCAGACGGAAATCCATCAGCGCATCTCCTCCGACGGTTCCATCCAGCCCGCAGGTTCCTCGAAGATTTTCCTCAAGGGCCTCACCCTGGCCCAGGGCCGCAAACTCATCAAAACCCGGCTGGCCCAGCACTATTCCTTCCGGGAGGACCAGATTGCCGTCACCCTCAACACGGCCCGCACCCTTACTGTGAACATCTACGGTGAAGTGGGCGTTCAGGGCGGCTTCACCATCAGCGCCCTCAACACGGCTTTCAATGCCCTGGCGGCCGCCGGCGGTCCCACCGGCAAGGGTTCCATCCGCAACATCCAGCGCTCCCGCGGGGGCAAGACCACCCGCCTGGACCTGTATAAGTTCATCACCGGCGAAGAACCCGGAGAGGATTACAACCTCCAGAACAACGACATCCTCTTTGTCCCGGTGGCCGACAAAATCGTTCGCATCGAAGGTGCCGTAAACCGTCCTATGAGTTATGAAATGGTGGACGGAGAAACCCTCCTGGATCTTCTCACCTATGCAGGCGGTCTCCGGAACGACGCCTACCCCGAGTTCGTACAGATCGAGCGCTTCAAGGACGGGGAGAAGATTCTGGTGGAATACAACCTCTCGCAGGTGGTTGCCGGCTACAAACAGGTGGTATTGGAGGCCGGTGACATCATCCGCGTCAAAGACATCAACAAGCCGATGGAGAACTTCGTGAACATCGCCGGCGATGTCTACTACGGCGGGCAGTACAACTACGACAACAACCGGAGCCTCCTGAAACTCCTGGAGGCCGCCCAGCCGCGCCGCACCGTCCGCAAGGAATACGTACTGGTGGAGCGCACCCGCCCGGACGACACCGTGGAAGTGCTCTCGGTCCCCTACCCCGGAGAGAACGGCAATCCGGACTTCATCCTTCAGCCGCGCGACCGTGTGACCGTGCTGCGCCTGGCAGACTTCCGCGACGAAGCCACCATCAGCGTCCACGGCCAGGTGCGGGAGCCTTTCACCCGTGAATTCGGCGTGAACGACCGGATGAGCATCTCTCAGGCCATCGAACTGGCCGGCGGCCTGAAGTCCAGCGTCTATCCCGTGGCCTATATCTTCCGGAAGGACCTTACCAACAGCGCCAAGATGGAATACATCCCCGTCAATATCGAAAGCGAAGGGGACACGCTCCTGCAGCCCGGTGACGAACTTCGCGTCTACGACAACAGCACCTACACCCGGATGGGCGAGGTGCGCGTGAGCGGCGCCATCCACAACTCCCTCGCCATCACTTTCGATCCGTCCCTTACGGTTTATGACCTCATCACCATGGCCGGCGGCTTTACCCAGTTCGCCGCCACGGACCACGTGGAAGTATTCCGCCTGGATCTGAGCGACAAGACCGCCAAGCTGGACTGCATCACACTGCAGGTGGGTGAGGATTTCAAACCCCTGGATCCCAACTTCCAACTTCAGCCCTATGACCACATCGTGGTGCGCCAGATTCCCAATATGGGCACGGACCGCATCGTGGAGCTGAACGGCCGCGTGAAGTATCCCGGCGTCTACGTCCTCAACACCGGACGCACCCAGCTCTCGGAAATTATCAAGATGGCCGGCGGCCTGATGGACGACGCCACGCCTTACTGCCGCCTCTTCCGCACCTACAAGGGACGCGGCAGCATCGGCCTGAACCTGAAGGAGGCCGAAAAACACAAGAACAGCGAGAAATACGATCCCATCCTGATGGGCGGCGACGTCATTAACATCGACCGCGAGGAGAATACGGTGATCATCCGCGAGCACGGAACCCTGATGAGCCAGTATACGCCGCCGGAGTATTCCGTGGACGAGAAACTCATCGTCTATCAGGGCCCGAAGAGCGCAAAGTGGTACATCAACCACTTCGCCGGCGGATTCCAGAAATACGCGGACCGCAACAGCGTCACCGTCACGATGCCCAACAACCAGAGCGAAGGCACCAAGCACTTCCTCTTCTGGCGCATCTATCCCAAGGTGCAGCCCGGCGGCGTGATTACGATGCGGATGAACGCGGAGAAGAAGGAAAAGGACGAAAAGCCCAAGGAGAAAGTCCACTGGGAGCAGGTGGCCGCGAGTTCGCTCAGCGCCCTCACCAGCATCGTCAGTATGATCCTGCTCGTCGAACGTCTTAACTAAGGACTATGGAAGAGAACCGCAACAACGCCCCCCAGGAGGAGGAAGGCATCGACTTTATCGCCCTGGCAAAAAGCCTCTGGGCCGGCCGCAAGACCATCATCATCTGCACAGCCGTCTTTATGGCGCTGGGCCTGCTGGCCGCCCTTACGATGAAACGCACCTACACCGTTTCTTCAGTGATGGTGCCTCAGCTGGGCTCTTCCCGCAGCGCCTCCTCACTCCTGAGCCTGGTGGGCGGAACGGCGTTCGACATCGGCGCCCAGTCCGGCGGCCAGGATCTCTCCCCGCTTGTGTATCCCCAGATTGTGGGCAGCTCCACCTACCTCCTGGAGCTGGCCAATACGCCCCTGCACTATGCCAAGGCCGATACAGCCGTGAGTATGGCCACCTACGCCAAGGAGTACAGCAAACCCACAGTGATGGGGACCATTATGAAATACACCATCGGCCTGCCGGGTACGCTCATCGGCCTGCTGAAAAAAGACCAGCCGGAGCCTTTCGCGGACAGCACCCTTGCGGGCAATGTATTCCCTCTGAAGCCCGTCAAACTCACCAAGGATGAGGCCGCCATCGTGAAGGCAGTTAGCCAGTGCGTTTCCCTGTCGGTGGACAAGAAGGAGGGCTACCTGGTACTCACCGTAACGGGCTCGGAGCCGCTGCAGACCGCCGAACTGGGCGTGAAAGCCCAGCAGCTCCTGCAGGACGAGCTAACCCGTTTCCGCACGGAAAAGGCCCAGAAGCAGCTGGAGTATGTAGAAGGCCGATATAAAGAGATTAAGGCGGAAACGGAGTCCGTCCAGGCCGCCCTGGCCGCCGCTACGGACCGCGCACAGGGGATGACCACCACGCGCGCCCGCATCGAACACGACAGGCTGCAGACCCGATATGTGGTCCTGAGCTCCATTTATACGGAACTGGCCAAGCAGCTGGAACAGGCCAAGATGCAGGTGAAGCGCGACACCCCGGTGATGGCGGTTGTCCAGCCCATCACGGTGCCCCGTCAGCCGTCCAACAGCCGTGCCAAGAAACTTATCATCTGGACCTTCTTCGGCATCATCCTGGGCTGCGGCATCGTGCTCGGAAAGAGCTATCTTCCCAAGGTGAAGGAACTCATCGCTTCCGTGAAGGACGAGAAGAAAGAGGAAGAGGAGGCCTAATTCAGGCGCTTATAGGTCCGCTCCATAAAATGGAACGTATTCTCCCCGGAAATGGTGCAGTTGTCACTTTTCCCGTTCAGGGTTGTGGAGAGCGTATTCCCGTTTAAAGAATAGGTCCCCCGGTCGAAGATCATCTGCGTGCCGCTGTAAATCTGAACGCGGGAGAAAGAATGGTCTGTATCAAAGAGCATCAGCCCCGGAGAAGTACTGGTCCCCAATGTATAGTACCAAAAAGTGCCTACGAGGTCCGCGTCGCCTCCAGTGCCCTCCGGTTCAGGGAAGGTAACGTGCCAGCGTTTATCCAGCAGCATAATGTCTGAGAACAGCCAGGCAGTATTGTCCCCAACAGTCCAAGTGTATTCCCGGGGCGTGAACTGCACATTTTGCACTTCCCAGGACAGCGGAACGCCTTCCTGATACCCGGTCACAACAAAGGAAGCCAAGGTGAGATGTTCCTCGTCCGGTAAATAATAGACATAGAGGTCTCCGTCGTTCACCCCCACCCAGACCGACTGCTCACGCTGTGAAGGCTTCTGTACCGTCAGACGGCCCATATCCTTGTTCTTGCTGTTTTTCAGATTGGAAAAAGTGCGGATGAGATTGAACTCCATCCCGTCCTCACAGGAGATGGTAGCCCTATGGCCGTCGCAGGTATAGGGCCCATGGTTTTCCTGAATGGCGCCCGTGGCAAGGTCCTTCTGCAGGACGCAGGCCGTGCCGTCCAGGTCGAAGTGAATATAGGCCCGCTTGCCGTTCAGTTCATACACCCATTCCGTTCCCGGAAGATGAATGTAAAGAGGTTCCAGGAGTTTGCTGCAGGAGGCAAGCGAGGCGGCGGCCGCTATTATAATAATAAAGGTAAGGGCTCTTCTCATAGGGGCACGGATCTTGTTCCAAAGCACAAAAGTACGAATTTTTTCGTAATTTTGCCCGACAAACCCTTGCTATGAGAAGAATCTTCGTCCTTACGCTGGCGCTTTGCGCGGTCCTTTCCGCCCCTGCCCAGACTATCCGCACCAACTACCGCTCCGGCGGCATCACCCATATTTCCACCGCCTATGAAAGCCTCTCGCTGGACGGCATTCCGGCCGAAATGCGCGTGGAAAAGGCCGTTTTCCCGGATGGTGGGACCCTTTACCTGCTGTACCTGAACCTCTGGCAGAAAACGGCCGTAAACGTCCCTAAAGGCGTTAAAATGGCCGTCAACCTGCAGGGCGGGAAGCTGGTGCGCCTGGACCAGATGGGAAGCGACAAAGCCACCAAAAGCCGGATGGATAATGGATTGTATCTGAACCGGCTGAAATATGCGGCGGAGGCGGCCGATATGGAGAAAATGCTGACGGGCATCAAAAGCGTAGACATCATAACGGGCTGGGATCCGGACGATTATGTGCAGGCCAGTTTTACCGAGGATGAATTCGCCGCCCTGCTCCGTCGCCACTGCGAAGCCATCCAAAATGCGGCAGACAATACCATCGATCTGAAAGCCAGTCTTGCCGGCTATACGGAAAACCGGAACAGCACCCTTTCCTCTGCCAATCCGCTGGTAGCTCGCGGCAGCCGATACGACTACAATCTCATCCTCACCCACCTTTATTATAAAGGGACCAACAGCGAAGATCTGGACCTGGCCTTTGCCATCGGAAGCCCCGGCAACGAACGCTTCCATTTCACCTACGACGCGCCGGTGGTTTTCAAGCTCTGCGACGGGAGCGAACTCCGTCTTTTGCAGACCCGGGACGATGTGAATTTCGTCTGTGTTTACCCCACCTTGGAAGAGGTCTTCCGGCTGGCAAACGCAGGGGTAAAAAGCATTACGATTACCTGTGAAGACGGTAGCTTTACAGACGAATTTGCGCCCCGTGAAGACGGAGCGCTGAGCTTCTCGGACGCCGTTAACCAGGAGCTTCAACTGCTGCTTTCCCTCAGCCCCCGGTAGTGGGCTTGTTTCAAAATTTAAATATTAGATTTTGATACTTATCTACCCCCTGTACGCCTGTGGAGCGGATAAGTGAGGGAGCGGGAGAAGAGTCCACCCACTCCGAGCTCGGCCGATGCGACCGGCGCCAGAGTCTCCTCTTTTACTTCAAGCGCTGCTTCAATTGGCGCCTCTTGTACCGGCTCAGTCACCGGCTCAACGGCAGGCTCTTCCTCCTTTACCTCAAGCGTTACTTCAGGTTCCGGTTGCTGCTCAACAACGGGTTCGGACTCGGGTTCGGGCTTCTGTTCAGCGACGGGTTCGGGCACCGGACCCGGTTCTATCTCCGGTGCCGCTTCTGGCTGCAGCTCCACTTCGGCTTGTTCCGCAGAACCTTCGAAGGAAACATCCACGGCGCAGAGGAGCGGCATCTGTTCTTTCTTGAGCTTTTGCCAGGTTTTTCCGCCGGCCAGCGCAAGCAGCGCGCGCTTTTTCTCCTGACCGGTCGAATTCTGGTCTGCGAGAATCTCGAGAACACGCCCTTTGTCGGCCCCGTAGTACGAATTCTCCACTGTGGCGGCGAATCCTTCCCAGTCTATCCCGCCGTTTTCCACCCGGATGCGCTCCTGAGGAATCTTCAGCTCCCCTGCCAAATAATCCTGCACGCTACGGGCGCGCGCGAGCGAGAGTTTCTCATTCGCCGCTGCGCTTCCGTCCGGCGAAGCGTAACCGGTGAGGGTAATCGGCCCGTCGTATCCGCCCGCAAGTTTTTCCTCTACCGCCCGGAGAATCTCCGCATTCCCGGGATCGCCCTTCACGAAACTCCGGTAACCGCTACGGAACAGGATCCGGTTGCCCGGCGCAGGGTCTCCTTCCAGCACCACCTGGATTTCGGTGCGGCGGAGACGGGGGAACGCATTCTTGAGCAAGTCGTCCCAGGCCTCGCCCACCCAAAGGTCCTGAAGAAGCGGCTTGCGTTTGGCCGATGCACCCTTGACAATCTGGAGGGCTTCCTCCTTCCACCCTTTTTCGGAGCGAGTCAGATAATTCTCCACGCCCGCCCAGTCTTCCGCCAACGTCTTCACCACAAAAACGGAGTCGGGAAGCGAAGGGTAGCGCGCCTTCAGGAATTCCACCGCGAGGGAGGCCCGCTCTCCGGCAAGCCGACGGTTCGCGCCCAACGCGCCTTCCGGAGAGGAGACGCCCTTCACCTCGATCCGGACCACGGAGGCATCGGCCTGCAGGACCTCGTCCAACAGACGCAAGGCCTCGGGATTCCCCCTGAAGCTCTCGCTTACTCCGGTCTTCCCCTGCGGATAAGAGAAGCGCGTTCCCACGGTCCGCTCCCGGGACGTCGCGTGCGCACCCAGGCAGGTGAACAGAAGCATCATCGGTATGAGGGTCCTCCACTTCATCTACGCAGGCTGGTTATGCTGAGAGAGGAACTCCGAAGGCGACTGATGGTAATAATCCTTGAAGGCCGTCGAGAAATAGGAGGCCGATGCAAACCCGCAGGCCTGGGCCACCTCGGCCACCGGCAGCTCCCCTTCCAAAAGGAGCTTCGAAGCGTGATTCATCCGGATGAACTTGAAGACAGCCGAAGGAGAGTAACCAGTCTCCGCCTTGAGTTTGCGGTTCACGTGGATGCGCGAGAGGTCGAGGTCGCGGGCGACCTCTTCCACACCATAAGCCGAATTGGAAAGATGGTCCACCAACAGATCCCAGACCTGGCGGCCGAAGGGGGAACGCTGCAGCGCCTCTTCGATGCTGAGTTCCGGAGAATCTTCCGGAGTCGCAGCGATAACCGGGGCGGGCGCCGCGACCGGAGCAGGCTTCGGGGCCGGAGCCGGGGCGGCAGGCGCGGGCTTCGCGACGGGAGCCGGAACGACGGGAGCCGTCTTCTTCACCGGAACCACCTCCGATGATGCCTTCGCGCGCGTACGCATAAATAATAAAGTAGCCCCAACGCCCAGGAGCGCTCCAAGAACCAGCCACAGCCAGCCGGGGAAAGACCGGCCGCCGGAGGTAACCGGTTCTTCCGGGACAACCGAGACTTCCGGGGTTTCTATTTCGGAAGGTCCGAAAAAGGCCTCGGAAACAGAAACCGGCAGTTCAGCCTTTGAAACGGGAGTGAAACCATCCGTAGAACTGTAGCGGATAAGCACACCCTCTGCATCCAGCAGATAAAGTACGCCGGATGCATCAAAAGCCAAAGACGAAATCTGGTTGGAAGAAAGCTGCCCATCTTCCGCCGTATAGCGGATGGAACGGCCGTTACGGCCAAAGCGTAGGAGTCCTTCGGAAGACGTAGTCATCCACACGGAACCGTCCACAGGGCTCACGGCAAAGTCATCTGCCAGGCAGGAATCCTGCGCCCAGAAGGTCAGAGAAATCAGTGCGGATATGACCAGTTTCCAATTCAAAATCTGTACACCCAATGATGAGCATACAAATTTAAATTAATTTTTGTAACATCGCAATAGTTGCCAGAAAAAAATTACTGGTAAAGGGCTACTGAGGGGCCAAAATATTTAATTTTGAGGAAAAGACCCATATTGACGGGCTTGGTTGTTGGCATAAGTGACGGAATTCACGGCATCCTCAAACGAGGCGTAACCCAGGCCCTCCTGTATTATCCGGGAATTACTGGCTGGCCAGCCACATCTTAGGCGTCATTCCCACAACCTTCTTGAAAATATTATTGAAGGACGAAGCGCTGAGAAATCCGCTTGCTTTTGCAATGTCGTCCTGCCGGGCTTCCCTGTGGGCCAAAAGGTACTCCTGCGCATAATCTATCCTGAGCGCATTCAGGAAGTCCGGGAAGCTCACGCCATAGGTGTTGTTTACGAGCTTGGAAATGTATGTTTTATTTGTGTGAAGACGGTCGGCCACATCTCCCAGGCTGAGGCTGGGCTGCAGGAACAGCTTGTCCCGCATCATAAGGGCCTGGAAACGGGCCATCAGGCTGTCGTCCCAGCTTCCCAGGACGGTCCCCTGAAGCTTTCCCTTGACGGTTTCTATGCTTGTCTGCGGCTTGAAGGAATTGATGCTGAGCGACTCGTCCAGCTTCTTCCTGAGACGGGCTTTCATCCCGAAGTCGCACTCGTCCAGCAACTCTTCCATCATAATCTCCACAATGGGACCCTTTATACGGTCATTGTAGTTGTAGAACATCACGTGACGGGCCTGGACGTGGGTGATGGTTTTCTTTTCCCCAAAAAGGCCGCAGTACATAAAACAGAAGTACCACGTTACGACAAGCAGTGACTGCGCCACACCCACCCAGGGATGGGCGTCAAAAATATCCTTGAAGAAGAACACCTTTGAGAGGATATAGAGCGCCGCAAGAATCATCGTGGATAGCGAAAGCTCGATAACGCGGGCGCTTTCTCCCCTGCGGAAATACTTCCAAACCTGGACTAGGGTGATCTTTTCCTTTACAACAAAATAAATGAAATAGATGAAGCCCACCGCGAACTCCGCGGCAACCACAATACGATATCCGAGCGACGCCCACAGGAAATAATCCCACTCCCACCGGCCCTTGTACTCCGCGGCAACCCCGGGGCCTTCCGTATACAGGCGCTGAAGGAATTGTGCGACGGATTCCCGTCCCATCACGCCGGTGAGGGAAAGGGTGGCAAAAAGCAGGGAGAAGGGAATCAGGACCCAGATAAACTGAACTGGATGAAAGCGCGTGCGCCTGTTAAGCTTATAGTAATACAGCCAGAACAGCGGAATCACGCAAGGACCTGAAAAAATGGACACGAGGTGGCTGTATACGACTGTATCGGTGGATCTTCCCGGGGACACGTAAATGGCGTCTGCGGTAAAATAAAGCATCAGGATGAACGACAGAGTCGTCAACATCCAGAAAGTGCTTGTGCGGCGGGAGATGAAAAAGTTAAGGACAATCCCCAGAAAGCAAGCCGTAGCAGGTAAGAAAAGCAGCGGTCTCAGGAAGTCCATAACCTAGAATTTGTCGTTGTTCTCGAAGATTTTGGTTTCCCATCCGGAAACGGACGGCGCAAAAGTGATCTCCGAATAAATGCTGCTCAAATCCAGCCCAAGATGGAAGGTGTACTGACGCCCGTATACAAAGACATTGTCCGGCAAGAGGCCGTACAGCATATACTTGGCGTGCTGCCACTCCAGCGGCGGATACTCGAAACCGTTCAGCGTGAAGCCTTCCACATCGAAGAAAACCTCTACGAACTGTTTCCCAACCTCTATTTCATCCGGGATTGAATAGTAACGGTGAGAATGGGCCAGACGGTCTTCCAGGGTATGGTAACCGATGAATTTTTCATTTTCCGAACCGACTCCCACAACCGCATCTCCTTCAAAAACAACCACCTTGCGGTAGTAGCCCTGCCTGTGCCAGATGCCGTGGCTCAGGGCAATGTCATTCACAAAGACGCCGGCCGAGGCGACATTATGGGCGACAACCTTTCTGAGGTGGATGAGACCCTGCAGATTGGGGTCTGGCGTAACATCACACACACAATAGCCTATGTCGTTTGTAATGTGCTGAAACTCAAGCGGAACGATATTGAGCTGCGCCACAGCCATCTCTACGGTTTTGGATACCATAGGGCCGGCGGAGGTCTCTTCTACGGCATAGGGAATGGAATAGGCTTCCAGCCCGTCTTCATATTTGATATCGCGCACGTACGGATAATAGGCACTGAAAGATACGTTCTGCGTGTTGAACTCGTCCCATACAAGCGCGTCGAAGAACAGATTGTAGTTCCCTCCGGAAGAGTAAACGATCTGATTGTCCACAACAACGGCATTGTGATCATAATCGATGCCCACAAGGCCGAAAGGAAGCTCATCGGAATCCACAGAGCCCTTTGTGGCCGGGGACATGCTAGCCTGACGCTCGGGAGGAATGGCCTGGCCTTCGCGCGTAACCGCGACATCGAAGGAAACCCTCTGGGAAGACTTCACGCCGCCGGGAGACGGGATATTCTCCTTCATACAGGCGGAGCAGAGCGCTAAAACCAGCAGCAGCGCGTATTTTTGACGATTCAGAAACATTACGATGCAAAGGTAGTAATTATTTCCGGAACAACAAGAGAAAACGTAAAAATTATAAAAAATCACAAAATCGGGCTCTCAGCTGCCTACAAGGCCGTTTTTGGCGTCGAGAAAAGGAGGAATTTACAATTGTTAGTAATTTCTCAGTGAAAAAAAGACCCTATTTCTAAAAAATTTAACGATTAAACGGTTTGTATTATAAAAGTTTTGAGAAACTTGATTTCTTTTTAAACATTGAAAAATTATTTTGATATCTTTAAAATACGCGCCAGGTGTTACCAGGAGGCGCTTTTTGCTGATTTGACCAAGTTTATATGCATCTCAACAATAGGCATCCCCTTCTGGAGCGCGCTGCGTGGCACTTTTTGCCTCGTTTCCCTTTAAGCGTAAATCCCACAATATTTTTTTGAAAAACTTACAAAAAAGTGAAATTTTTTTTGGAAACTAAAATTTTAGCATTATCTTTGCACGACTTTTCCGCGTATGCCACACGCACGCGATATTAATTGAATATAAGAAAACAGGGTCAAAGACAGAATTTAACCGGTTGAAAATGAGAACATTAGCTCATATCCTCAAATCCCTCGCTGCAGCAAGCCCCAAGCTTGCCGTCTGCGGGGTGATGATGGTGGCTTTGAGCGTTTTTTCTTTACGCGCGCAGAATCACGGCGCGAGCGTAAAGGTTCTCTTCCCCTTCGACAACGCTTCCGTCAATGAAAATTACCTTGACAACGCATCTGCCCTCTCTGAAATTGCCAATCTTCTTGACGGAGAGACGAACGCCAGCGTTGTCGTCACCACCTACTCTTCCCCCGAAGGCAACTGGTACTACAACAAAGATCTGTCGGAACGCCGCGCCGCTTCGATGAAGGCCTGGCTGGAAAACAAGTACCCCGCCGTTTCCGGCAGAATCGTTCTCAATACCGGAATTGAGGCCTGGGACGATCTTGCCGCCAAGGTCCGGGAAGATGCCCGTCTTTCAGACGCTTCCCGCAACGCGATCCTGGAAATCATCTCCGGTGATGAAGATCCGGACGTCAAAGAACGCAAACTCTCCGCTCAGGCCCAGTACAAGAGCCTCTACGCCAAATATTTCAGGTCTCTGCGCTTTGCGTCCATTTCGCTGAGAATCGCAAATTCCGCCGAATCTGACCGTTTGCACACGAATTCTGAAATCTCGGAAACCGGCAAAACCCCCGCCGTCGTAAGGAAGACCGCAGCAGAAAACGGCCTTCCGGTGGTGTTCTACGCCGTTTCGGAGGATTTCATCCGTCCCTCCTATATGGGCAATGACGCCGCAATGAAGGAAATCATCCGTCTGATGAAAAGCGGAAAGGTGCGCAGTATGGTCCTGGAGGGCACCGCTTCCCCGGAGGGGAATGCAAAAGCGAACGAGCGCCTCGCCCAGAGCCGCGCGGAGAACCTCAAAAACTACATCGTGGGAATGTTCCCCGAGATGGAGAAGAACATTACGGTGGTGAACAAGGGCGTGGTCGAAGGAAGCGAAGAAGAGTATGCTTCGCTCCGTTGCGCACGCATCGCCCGGATGGATGTGGAAGAAGAAATTGACAACGTCCAGGTTGATACCGTCAAAGTCGATACTACCGTCAAGGTTGATACTACCGCCACGGTTGATACTGCCGCCACGGTGGTGGTGGACACCGTCAAAGTCGTGAAACCCGTCGAAACCCCTGAGGAGCCCCAGCGGATTCGCAAACCCCTGTTTGCCCTCACCACCAACCTCCTTTATGAAGCGGGCGGGGCCATCGCGACCGGTTTCCATACCGTGCCCCTCACCGTCGGATACGAAATCCCCATCGGCCGGCACTTCAGCATTCAGTCCAATTACACCGTCACCACTCCCTGGCATGCGTGGAACAGCAATGCGGAATGCGCGGAGCTCATGCACTGGGATCTGGGAGCCCGGTGGTACCCCGGCGGCAGCTTCAAAAAGCCCTTCACGCCAAAGGCAGGCAGAAGAGTCCTGGACGGGTGGTACGCTTCCCTCTCGGCCGGCATGGGTTATTACGACTTTGAACACAACGGCAAAGGGTACCAGGGTGAGGAAGCCCTGGCTTCGGTGGGTTTAGGCTACAGCCTCTGCCTGGACGACCACTGGAGCCTCAACTTCGGCCTGGGTGTGGGTCCCATGTACACCCGCTACCGCTATTACGAAGGCCGCTCCAACAACGAGCACCTGATGTACCGCTACGGCGGCACCTTCACATACTTTGGCCTCACCGATGCAAAGGTGACGCTCACCTATCTGTTTTACTACAACAAGAAGCAGAACAGGAAATAAATGAGAAGACGGCTTGTCATATTGATCTTTGCAGTGCTTACGATCCTCACGGGTTGCAAGCGCCGTGAGCTTGAATATGGCAGCGCCAACCTCAACCTCCGCCTCAATCTTAATCTGAACGTACGCGTAAACGGCCAGACGGAAGTTCTTCCCACGCCGGAAATGATGCGCGTGATGTTTTTCGATCCTGATACATATGATCTTGTAACCGAAAGCTACCTCCCTGCCACTGGCGGCCGTGTATCGCTTCCTCCGGGAAAATACAAGTTCATCGGTTACAATTTCGATACGGAAGCAACCCTCCTGAGGAACGACAGAAACTACTACTCCATCGAGGCCTACACCAACGAAGTATCCTCCTCGATGAAGGCCAGCATCCTCAACTCCATCCGTTACGGCCGTTCTGCCACCAAGTCCAATCCGGACGAAGACGCCTGGGAGGTCGCCCTCTCCAAGGTGCAGGAAAGCGCCATCATCTATGAGCCGGACCACCTGTTCGTAAGTCACAAGGACATCGAGGTGCTCAACATCGCCGGAGACCAGACCATCGAGGCCGATGCGGAAACCATCATCGAGACCTGGCAGATCTCCGTCCGCATCAAGAACGAGCAGTATATGGCATCCGCCCGCGCGCTCCTGACCGGCCAGATCGCATCCAACTTCATCGGCCTGCCCAAGGAAGAGGGCAAGACGGATACCGACGTCACCCTTCTGTTCGATATGAGCGCCGGCTCCGATGCTGAAAACAACGATATCGTCGTGGGTAAATTCAACACCTTCGGCAAGAACCCGTCCGTGATGAGCCGCCTGTGGCTCACCATCATCCTCAAGACCGTCGGCGGTGAAACCGTGGAATGGCACCGCGACATCACGGACGAATTTATGGACGAGGACAATCTGGAAGACCAGACCATTTACATCGAAGAAGAAATTGTAGTTCCCGAACCCCAGGGCGGCGGCAGCGGAGGCGGTGGCTTCCAGCCCGGCGTAGACGACTGGGAAGAGGAGAACGTACCCATAAACATTTAGAAATCTTATGTTAAACCTTTTTATAAACAATCAAAACTTTATGAAAACCAACCAATTGATTCTCGCCGCAGCGCTGGTAGCGCTCGCAGCTTGCAGCAAGGAAAACGTTGTTTCCAACGTCAACCTTGAGTCCAACGAGATCGGCTTCACCGCCGTTACCCGCAAGGCCACCAAGGCCAACAACGCCATCATCACCGGCACCACCTACGCCACCGACAACACTTTCAATGTTTGGGGCTGGCAGAGCGAAGCCGCCGACTACTCCGAGTTTGCAGAGGGTGACGCCTCCAACTTCATGTCCGGCATTACCATCTCCTGGACGGGTGGCCGTCTGAACCGCTCCGAAGCTTGGCGCAACGCCGACAACTACTACTACTGGCCTTTCACCGGAAAGATCAGCTTCCTGGCCGTTCACCCTTCGAGCGTAGCTCCTTCCACCACCGGTTGGGACGCTACCAATGACAAGCCCAAGGCTACGTTTGCCGATTACACCATCAGCAGCGCCAACAAGACCGTGGACCTGATGCTCGCAAACAACGACGGTTCCCGCCGTTCCGACGCTCTCCCCATGGTGTTCAACCACGCGCTCGCACAGATTCAGTTCCGCGCACGTACCAATGAGGATTATTCCAACGATGTCACCTTCACGCTCAAGAGCGTAAAGCTGAACAACATCGACCTCTCCGGCGACCTCGCCTATGCAAACAGCGCTTTCGCCTGGACAGATAACAACACCCAGACCGAAGAGTGGGCCTACTATACTGCTGATCAGGAGGTTGCCTATGCTGCCACCGATGCTGCCGCCGCCCTTTACGGAGACGCCAATGTGATGATCCCTCAGCCCGCCTACGTTCACGTAGACGCCGTGGGCGCCCCTGGTGATCCCGGTTATGTCGCCGAGGTTGAAGGCACCACCATCACCATCGGTTACACCATGGAGCAGACCGGCAGCGCCCCCATCACCGGCACCGTTACCGTTCCCGCCCCTTGGACCAAGGTGAAGGAAGGTTCCACCGACTATAATCCGGCCGAGGCAATCTCCGCCTGGGAGCCTGGCAAGAAGTACAACTACACCCTCAACTTCAAGCTCAACGAAATCCTCTTCGATCCCACTGTCACCAACTGGGTGGAGGTTGAGATGTCCACCATCAACATCATTGACTAATCACAGAAATATGTAAAACAAAATAACAACAAACCATTATGAAAAAGTTCTTCATCATCGCAGCTGCCGCGGTCGTAGCACTCGCCGCCTGCACCAAGGACAACGCCGATAAGACCGCCTATGACAACAGCCGTCTTATCAACTTCAACACCGTAGCCATGAAGGCCACCAAGGCCCCCATCGCAGGGACCACCTACGCCTACAATGCCCCCGCTTTCGGTGTATTCGCCTACTATCTGGCCGACGGCAACTGGAACACCTCCGGCGCCAACGCTTCGGCTGTCTCCTACATGGACGATGTAGAGGTCGCCTTCAATGACACCAAAGACATCTGGGCCCCCAGCGACACCTATTACTGGCCGCTGGAAGGTAAGCTCACCTTCATCGCCTACTCTCCCAAGAGCGCAGCTACTGCGACCTTCAGCAACGCCGGTGTCCTGACCCTCACCGGTTTCACCGTGAACACCACCGTGGCCAACCAGGTAGACCTGCTTTATTCCGCCATCGCGGCCGACAAAACGCAGAACGAGAGCTACTATACGGATTCCGGCAACTCCAAGAACAGCGAGACCGCCGAAGGTGACAAGGGCGTGAACATCCAGTTCAAGCACGCGCTTTCCCAGATTATCTTCAAGGCCAAGACCGCAGATGATGTCTATGACTCCGGTCTGAGCTTCAAGGTGGACGGCATCACCGTCAATGCTGCCAGCACTGCCACCAGCATGACTGTCACCAATCCCACCACCAGCCAGCTCGCTTCCGCCATCACCACCTGGAACAGCCCTTCCACCAACGCCAACTTTGCTGTGAGCAGCACGGAATTCCCTGCCGCCGCCAACACCTATCTCACGAAGACCCTCTCCGACGCTATCGGCGATGCTCTTCTGATGATTCCTGTTACCGCTTTCGCCGGCACCGATCCTACCGTTACCATCAGCTACACCCTTTATCGCATCAGCGACAATCAGGACCTCGGTTCCAAGGAAGTAACCATCCACTTCGACGATATCGACGACGTGGTCACTGCCTGGGAAGCCGGTAAGAAGTACGAGTACGATCTCACCATCGACCTCCAGAAGATTTACTTCACTCCTTCCATCGTCGACTGGGTCGACGGTGGCGCTCAGCCTGTTGACGTTCCCGATGACGCCAGCTAGTTCAAGTTTAATGGTTTAAAAATTGAAACATATCATGAAAAAGACTATCGTTATCGCAGTGGCCGTTCTGGCCCTTGCAGCCTGCTCCAAGAGCGTTATCAACAGGCCCGAATCGGCCCCCATCAGCTTCGCACCCAACGCCCTTCTCACCAAGGCCCTCATCCTCCCGGACAGCGATGCCCCCGAGCAGCTGGCTTTCCCTACCAGCGAGTCCTTCAACGTGTTCGCATACGCCGACCTTAACGACGGTAACGGCACCAACTATGCGACGCCCCTGATGAACGACGTGAACATCTCCTACCAGGGCGGTGACTGGAAAGCCACTACCGGTACCTACCTCTGGCCCGCCACCGGCACGGTGGACTTCTATGCCTACTATCCCGGCAGCCTCACCGCCGAATTCAAGAGCGCAGAGAACCCCAAGGTCCTCGAGCTCACCGGCATCGAGCTCGGCACCTCCATCGGTAACCAGATCGACCCGCTCATCGGCTACACGCTGAGCCAGATCTCCAGCAACAAGCCCACGGTGAACCTGGTGTTCAAGCACATCACCAGCCAGATCGCCGTAACCGCCTACGACGCCACCAGCACCGTCTCCCTGCAGAACAAGATCTCCATCGAGAAGGTCGTGTTCAACAACATGAAGACCAGCGGTGACTACAAGGACGGCACCACCTCCGGCAAGGGTACTTGGAGCAACATCAACACCAATACCAACTTCACTTCCTTCTCCGGTAGCGAAGTCCTCTCCACCACCGAGAGCTACCTCTCCTCCGGTTCCTTCATCGCTGCCATTGACAACAGCGCTGCATTCGTAGTGGTTCCCGACAACATCGTCACCGGCACCCCCGCCGATCAGAGCGTGGACGTCACCTACAGCATCGCCGCCTACTCCATCAACGGCTTCGATTATCCCGCTACGCCCAGCCAGACCGTTTCCATCCCCCTCTATGGCCGGATCAACGGCAACAAGCTCCAGAACGGCAAGCGCTATGTGTTCCATCTGGGCATCTCCCTGGACGGCGCCAACAACGAGATCATGTTCTCGCCTGTTGTCGAAGGCTGGGAAACCGTGGATGTGGACAACATCGTAGTTGACGCTGTCAACGCCACCCTGCTGTAATGGCTTCGGGAATCGATTGTTTATAATATTTCTCCATCCGGGCGCGGCAACCCGGCCGCGCCCGGGGAAGAGAAAGATTAGCGATTGAATGAATAGCAGACTGTTGAAATATTTACTCCTTGCAATGGTGCTCAGCTCCTGCGCCAAGAATGTCATTAATTCCGTTGACCCGGATCCCATGGTGTTCTCGGCCCTTGCGTCGCACTCTACCAAGGGTATCATAACAACCACAAGTTACCCGCTTGACGAGCCATTTGTGGTAAAGGCAGTCCACTATCCAAAGGGATTGGAAACGGCCGAGAGCACTGTTCTGATCAATCAGAAGACCGTACAATACGACTTTGACAACGGCCTCTGGAAAACCGACGACAATTATCTCTGGCCCTTACGCGGAAACGTCCGGTTCTTTGCCGGATCCCCCGTCATCCCGGAAATCCAGATCAGCGAACAAAACGGCGTTGTGGCCGATTGGACCATCGAGACCTATGACCAGACACAGACAGACCTCTGCTTCGCGGAAGTGGATGAAAATTGCAGCATCCACTCGGCACTGGTTCCCATTGTGTTCAGTCACGCGCTCAGTCAGGTGTGTTTCAAGGCACGTACACTAAAGCAATACTCCTATTCCCGTGTAGACAACAACCTCATCCAGTCCAATATCATCTCCGTGGTACTGGATTCCATAAAGATAGGAGGCATTGTCTCCAGGGGTCACTTCACCCAGAAGCCCCGGAAATGGGAATATGATCCCGGCCAAACTACCGAGTATGTCGTGTTCAAAAGCGACGAAGGCCTGGAACTCAAGTGCGACCGCTACGACAGTCCAATCCTCACAAAACTTAACAACATGCTCCTTATCCCCCAGACTATCGGCTCAGGGGCCTATATCCGGGAGTGGCATCACATGGTTGTCCGTACCAGCATCACAGACAAGACCACCGGAACAATCATTTCGGATATGACGTACAACATACCCAAAGACAAGATTATTCCGCTTGCCCTCTACGGCCGCGAATGGGAAACAGACTATAAATACACCTACCGCATAGCCGTAGGTTATGAAGAGCCGGAAGTGGCCATGGCCATCACCGACTGGACGGAGACCAAGGAGATAATTATTGGCGACGAATGAGAAATAGAGTCATCATATTCATATTGGGAGTTGCCCTGGGAGCCGCCTGCACGAAGTCCACGATAGACTTCAAAGACAGGTCCATCTCCTTCGCGCCCGTTGCCTCCAAGACCACTAAGGCCATCATCGAGGGAACAAGCTATCCTACTACGGAATCCTTTAAGGTAAGCGCCTACCTTAACGGAAGCGACGTCTATTTCCAGAATCAAACCGCCGGATACTCTTCAGCATTAAACCTTTGGGAAACCCAGGAAAGCCAGTACTGGCCGCTCGAGGGCTCCCTTTCCTTCTACGCATATAGCCCTGCATCGGCCAGCGGCGTTTCCATGTCGGCCGATGGCTTCAGCGCAACGGACTATACCATACAGACCAACACGCAGATGACGACAGACCTCTGCTATGCATCTGCAACTGTGGCCGACTGCTCCGCCCATCCGGAGTCAGTGCCCCTGCAATTCACGCACGCCCTTGCGCAGGTCGTATTCCGCGTAAAGGCTGCCGGCTATTACAGCACGGCGCAAAACGCCGTTGCCCTCTCTTTGACATCGCTCTCCCTGAACGGGATCTATTCCGTGGGGGATTTTGCGGGCGGTGCCTGGGAAAACCTGGAATCGGAGCATACATACACGCTCTCGAATTCCACCACCCAATTAACTTACGACCAGAGCAACAACCCCGAGACAACGGTTGTATGCTCCTATCTGTTCCTCCCTCAGGAGTTTGATTCGCATGCCACCCTCACTGTGGGTTACAGCGTCACACAAACCGTTTCAGGGACAGACGACACACTTGTAAATCCTCCGGTTTCCATTCCGCTGAGCGGTACCATTAGCCGATGGGAACCTGGCAAAAAATATATTTACACCCTTAATATCGGGATAAATAACGTCATCACTTTCACCGCATCGGCCGTGGGCTGGCAGGATGAAAGTCAAAACATAATAGTGGAGGAAAACTAGTATGAGAAAAGCTTTCCTTTATATATTGCTCATTTTTGCTGCGGCCGTTTCCTGCCGCAGACAGGATCCGCCGCACCAGGAGGGAGAGGCCATCCGCTTTGTCGCGGAGGAAGGCATCGCTCCTCAGGTGGCGGGTGCGCCTTCCAAGGCCATCCTCACGGACGGAACGCTTAAGACCAACGGGAACCGCATCCACGTCCTGGATGTGCTGTCCGGTTTTACCGGTGACGCATCCTGGATGGACGAAAACCTTTATATCGACGACGAAATCGTTTACAGCGGTGCAACCGTTTGGGGTTACTATTCCCAGCGCCTGTACCCCTGGACCACGGACGGTGTGCACCAATTCTTCTCCTGGCTCAGCTACGACACCGCGATGAATATGACGGCCGATACTTTCTTCGGCTCTTCCGTTGCGGCAGGCTTTGACGCCACCCAGCGCACGCTCACCCTTCCCGCCAAAGAACTGAATACGGAGTCGGCCCAGTTCGATTTCCTCTACGCCAATACGGCCAACTACATCATGCCGCGCACGGAGACTGCGCCGGTCCCGCTGGCCATGCAGCATCTGTTCAGTGCCGTAGGCATTCTCCTGCGAAATGAATCGCAGGATCAGATTCTGGTGCACAACGTCTCCATCGACGGCTTAAAGAACAAGAAAAGCGCCACCATCTCCTTTGTGGGAGACCCCACCACCACCAACCAGACGGCCAGCGCCAGTTTTATCGACAACGCCCTTTACGCAGCACTGCCGGCAGCAACGCGTACGCTTGGCAACGGCAGCACCTATGACCTGCTGGCCCGCCGCTCGGGCGTGGAAGTCCCCGAATACCGCATCATCTGGCCCCAGACCGCCGCGGATCTGGCGCCCGCCGACGCAGAGAACTTCCTCACCTATCCCATCACGGTCCAGTACGAATACCTCAACGACGAAGAACACATCCAGCATACGGCCCATCTCCGTTTCCCCGAAGGCACCACCTTCAAAAGCGGATACCGCTATGCCTATACCCTGCTCTTCACCCAGCGGCACATCCAGCTGAACTTTGTGGTGAACCCCTGGAACTACGACCTCAATGAGTGGTCCTTCACGGAGCAGTCCATCTCCGAGGTTACGGAACTGGATTTCAAGGGCAACGAAGGCTACGACAAGCCTAACAAGACTTGCCGCATCGTGGGCGGCAACTCCGTCAAAGGGACCTTCAGTATCGTGAACCCGTCGGGCGCCGTCTGGTCCATCGAGCCTGTGGGAGATGTGGAATACTTCACCATCAGTCCCAACCAGGGAATCGTCGACAGCGATAATCCGGACTATGAGTTCAATGTTATACCCAACCTGGACCCGGCGCTGGACCGCTCTACGGACAAGAAGCTGAAATTCCGCTTCTACGTCCGCTTCACCGATGGCAGCGTCCACGACGCCAACACGGAAATCAACCGCGACAACTGGACCGTAATCCTTCCGAAGAACTAGTATGAGAAAGAGACTGTTTACATATAGTGCGCTGGCCATCCTGATGATGGCTGCCTCCTGCCAGAAGGAAGTCTTTTCCGGGACTCCCGAGCTGGAAGGCGGCGGCGTGAAGCTCAATTTCATCTGCAATGTCCAGAATGCCAAAGCCACGATGGCGGGGGACGACAACTACAACGAGAACGCCCTCACCACCATCGACTATTTCCTCTATCCGGAAGGACAGACGGGCCGCAACGCCTATCTCCACGGGCGCGTTACGATGAACGGCCGTACCAACTACAACGTCCTGGTGAACACCAGCCAGCTCAGCGCCCTGTTCAGCGGCGCGGCGGCCGGCAACCACTGCGACGTCTATGCCATCGCCAACTATCCCACGGAGATTTCATCGGCCGCAACGGACACCACCACCCTGCGCAACCTGGCGATGACCAATCACTTCAACGGGTCCACCGTTCCCACGAATTTCGTGATGTGCGGCCATACCAAAGCCACCGTCATCAACAAGAACAAGACAAAGGCGGCCGAAGGAACCGTCACCCTTACCCGGGCCGCCTCCAAAGTCACCTTCGAGTGCCGGATTGCCGATCACGTGGATATCACCAATACCATCTCTTCCGGCGGAGAGGAGCTGACGCAGACCATCCGGTGGGTGCCCATCCTCTCCCAGATGAACGCCTACCTGGTAAACAGCCACTGCAGCGGCAAGGTTTCCGGGGAAGAAGTCACGGTGAACGACGGGAACCTGGACCGCTATTCCCAGCGCCTGCTCACCGACGGCGACAGCGACGGGTGGTACACCTGCGCCCCGTTCTATTCCTATTCGCAGAGCTGGAACGCCGGCGACGAACGCGAGCCCTTCATCAAGCTCGTCGTCCCGTGGGCCTATCTGAACCAGCAGGGACAACAGGCCGGCCAGAAGCAGTTCTATTACAAAGTCCCCTGCCCGGGCCTCGATATGAAAGCCAACTACTGGTACCATATCAAGTTGGACGTGGCCATCCTGGGCGGTGACGACTTCGAGGCCATGCTCACCGTCAGCGGCCAGTACTACGTGATGGACTGGAACACCCAGACCATCGTGCAGGCCGATGCCGAAATCAAGGATGCGCGCTACATCAGCGTGCCTTCCAACACCTACACGATGTACAACACCACCCGTATGGATGCGCTCATCACCTCGTCGCACGATGCGGAAATCAATCTGAAGTCCGTCACCTACTACGACTATGTGAACAAACGGAACACGGATTATACGGCCACGGCACGTACCAACCAGTGGATTACGTATGACGATGAAACGCGTCTTTTCACCATCAACCATACGCTGAACAACGACGTCACCACCACCGGTTTCGACTCATCCCCGTACGTATTCACCTTTGAGATCCGCCACGCCGACGACAACACCTACACCACCGGGGATATCGTGGTCACGCAGTATCCTGCCATGTACATCGAGGAACTGCAGTCCAACAAATATGTCTTCGTCAACAGTTATACCAACGGCAATACCGCCTACGACGACAGCCGCAATTCCCTGGGATCCATCGCGAACCGCAGCGAAATCAACGACAGCGGAGACAACACGAACTCCCATATGTACCGCATCCACGTAACTTCCGTCGCCGGATTGGATTACGTAATCGGAGATACACGGCTTTGGGGAAGCAGCAGTATTACCACCCTCAACAATCTGGGGAATGATTATATGCCCACAGCCAGCGTCAACGAGGATATGATCGCTCCTGTGTTTATGGTAGCGTCCTCGGCCGGAAAGACCAGCGCCCTTTCTTATCAAATGGCCGAAACACGTTGCGCCGCCTATCAGGAAAACGGCTTCCCCGCCGGGAGGTGGCGTCTGCCCACCAAGGCGGAGATCCTGTTCCTGATCCAACTTTCGGAGAAAGACAAGATCCCCACGCTGTTCACGCCCGACTCCTCCTTGAGCGGCGGCGGTTACTGGTGCTCGTCCGGCGTTGTGTACCCCCTCACAAACGGGACGGTTACCTATCTTGATTTTAACGCCGCACAAGGATATCACAGCAACACCAACTGGCCCCGCTGCATTTATGACACCTGGTATTGGGGAGACAATAATTACTCCCAGTATCTTACCACCTGGAGCGGCTACCAGACAAGTGCCAATTAACCCTGAACGCTATGAAAAGGATATTTTACATCATATTTGCATTGCTTGCCTTTTCCTGCGTAAAGGAACAGGATCCAGCCCGGCGTCCCGCAGTGGATTACGAGGGCCGGGAGGTGATGGTGTACTTCGGCGTGGAAATGCCGGAACCGCAGACCAAGGCAATGGGGGAGAATCCCGCCATCACATCCCTTCACGTGGCCGTTTTCGGTAGTTCCGGTTATCTGAAGGAATACAAGCTGGCAGAGCCCGTGGACGGCTATGTATCTCAGGAGGGCGTTGCCAACGCCAAGGGATACCGTGTGTCGCTGTCCATCACCTCTTCGAAAGTCCGCGTGCACCTGATTGCCAACGGCCCGGCTTCGATGGACTTCGACTATGAGTCCACCGTGATGGCCAAACTGTCCACTACCGGCGGGCAGGACGCCTACTGGCAGCGCATCCTGCTGGATCACGGCATCTATGCCGATACGGAGGCAGAGGGTTACTACGACATACCTCCCGTCCTCACGATAGATCCGGACTTTGACCTGGATACGGATGGGACCACGCACAAGATGGCCCTCATCCCTCTTATTCGCAACTTTGCCAAACTGACTGTAGTGGCACTTCCGGTTGCGGAGTCCAACTTTACCGTCAATTCCTTCTGCGTGGTCAATGTGCCGGACAGAGGCTCCATCGCCCCCTATAACAAGCTGGACGGCAGCTTCATTATGAATTATGAGGATTACCCCACGCTTGCTTCCTTATCGGCCATCTATCCCGGCAACCTGCCGGCCGAAGCCCATATCGACAAATCCTATCCGGACGAATCCGATTTTGCGAATCTTCAAAACGGCGTAGTCGCTGCCGGCAGCGCCGTCTATATGTACGAAAGGCCCGTGCCGGTGAGCGACGCTACCGTCCTTATCGTCAACGGCACCTATACAGACCCCGACAACGGAAATCAGTATACCGGTTACTACAAGATTGACCTGATGGACGGTGGAGACTATCTTCCCATCCTCAGGAATTTCCGTTACCAAATCAATATCCAGAAGGTGAACCGAAAGGGAAAATCGACCGTCTCCGGTGCCATCAACGGTGCAGGATCGGCGGATATATCGGCCGATATCAGCACGGCGTCGCAGACGGGTATCTCCGACGGTAAATCCTCCATCTCCGTCTCCTTCACCGAAGAGACGCTCCCTATCGGCGGAACCTACACGCTGGGCGTCACCTTCGTTCCGAACGTGAACGACGGCATCGTGGACAACTCCCTGGTCACCTGGCAGCTGCTGGAGCCGGAGGGAACTGCCGGCGCCGTGATCGCGAGTGAGGACGACATTTCCTTCGACCCCGCCACGGGAACCCTGACTTTCACGACGACAGAGGTGGATCCCTCTCATATGAAGAGCCAGAAGATCCGCGTCATCGGCACATCATCCTCCTCACGTCTCTACCGCGAGGTCACCATCCGCCTCCTGCCCCAGCAGATAATGACCGTCAGCTGTACCCCCATCATCGAGGCGGAACCGGGAACGGAGCAGACCATCACCATCACCATTCCCAAGGACCTTCCGCAGTCCATTTTCCCGCTGCAGTTCAAGGTGGAAATCGCCAATAAGACCCTTACGCCCAACGCCGGAGACCTCCCCGTGGAGCCCGGCGAGACCATCGTGGAAGGCGAAACCGGACAGTCTTTCCAGTTTGTGAAGACCGTTTCCTATTCCGACTACACGTCCCATTACTCCGGCAACTATTCCACCTTTACCTGCGAATTCAAGAGCATTATCGGGGTCAGCGACAGCGATGTCTATGTCGCCAATAAATACTTCGCAACAGGTTCCACGCACTTCAGCACCTTTGTGAAGCGCTATTTCTCCCAGCTCAGTTTCAACACGGCAGGAGCCATCAACGAGGATGATCCCGTTCAGTTCACCTTCGTGATGGACGCCGAGCACGAAACCGGAAAACTGATTCCGGAGACCGTGGATGTCTATCTCACCGGCCTCATCCCGGATTATGACAATCCGCTCTTCGACCCGGAAGTGCTTCAGAACGTGAGCGGCAACCATTATGTCTATGATGTTCCCAGCCCCGGCACCGGCACCCAGCGCCTGTACCTGCTCTCAACGGGAGAAACGGCCCAATATGCCGTTGCGCTCCACGCGGAGTACTATGAGGACAACAGCAAGACCAATGTACCTATGTCGTTCACCGGCCTTAATTTCAGCAGTACGGTGTATTACGGACTCGACTGGCCCACCAAGTTCCAGTTCACCATCCCGAACACCTATGAGATTCCGGCCGTGGGTTATATTGACATCGAACTCAATCTGACCAACCTGGTCCCTGGCACCGACTCCAATATTGTAACGAGCGGCGGTAAGTACTACTACCGGGCCACCTCCACGGGCACGAAGACGATGAACCTCAAGACCGCCGGTTCCCAGACCGCCAGCGTGAGTGTAGAACTTATTCATGGAGACTTCCTCCCGGCTTCTGCCGCGCAGACCACCAGGTCGTACGTGAGTATCGCAGCTCAAAACATCACTTTCACGGGGAACAGAGCATCCGGATTCTATAACACAACTGTAAACTGCTACTCAAACAGCAATTATTCGACACAGATCGGCAGTTTCAGCGGAACAAGGACTGGTTTCATCACCTATACTTATTACAACGGCGCATTTACATTTACCGGCATAATCGATGCCACGGCTACCATATACATGCGGGCGCAGGATAACACGTACAATTATACAGCTTCCACTACCGCACTTAACATGTACAACGGAAACGTGTCGTGTGCCGTGTCAAGAGCAAGACGATAATGCCTATGAACTCATACTTATCCCCCATATACATGGCCGTGCCGGTGGTTTGCCTCACGTGGATCATCGTGCATTGCCTTATTGCATCACGGGTTAAGACATTCCCGGCCTTTATGGCCGTGCTCCTCGTGATCCTGGGGGTGAGTTTTGCCGATGAAATCCTGGGCAATGTTTATACGAGCCCGGCTGTCAGCATCGTCGTCCTGCGAACCTTGTCGCCCCTGCTCATCCCGTCGGCCTGCATTTACCTGCATCGCCTGAAAGCCGGCGTCGAGCGCAGTCTGCGGCATGATCTCCTCCTCCTTTTCCCCATCGGCCTCGTTACCGCCGGCATAGTCGTTACCAAGATGATGGGACTGGATATGGCCGACACACTCTACAGCATTGTCCTGCTGACAGAGATCCTGTTTTTCTTCGGATACTGCACCCACACCTGGGCGACCCAGCACCTCAGCTTTAAGCGGGTATGGGCTTTCTGCACAAAGGGACAAGAGGCAAAACTGATCGAGATTCAGACGATGATTGCGCTTAACGGCACCACAGTCATCACCATCAAGGCCATCCTGCAGGAGTTTACTCCCTATGCCGCGGCTCCCTGGTTCCCGGTGCTTCTGGCCGGACTGTATGCCCTCATTGTCAACTTCTGGGCGTTCTTCGCCCTCTTCGGGACCAAGGAGTTCGTGGGCCGGAAAGACGTACGCACCGCCTTCAGGTTCAACTATTCGGACCATGACAAATCGGCCACGTCCGAACATATGATCCTGGACATGTCCCAAAACCTCAACGCACAGGATATGTCAAACGTGCTTGGACGCATCGGCACCCAGGGAGACATCGCCACGCTCAAGGAAGCCGGCAGACTGTCAGGCACTCCTTCGCTTGCATCCACCCTGTTCACCGCCGTATCCAACTCCTGGAAAGACCAGAGCCTGGTTTCCCGCTTTCAGCACATAATGATTGACGAGCAGGCCTTCCTGCAGCCCGGTCTCTCCATCGGAGACATCGCAGAACGGCTGCACACCAACAAGAACTACATCTCACGCATGGTGAACCAGACCTACAATATGGGTTTCCCGGAAGTGCTGAACATCCTCAGGATAGACTATGCCGAGCAGTTCATCGTCAACCACAAGGACATGAATCAGGATGAGATAGCTAAGGCCTGTGGCTTTGTGAGCGCCACCTACTTCAACAGCACCTTCAAGCGCATCACAGGATACACCCCTAAAGTCTGGGCGTCCAAGGGAACGAATTAAAGAAAGGTCCCTTTAGAATGCCAAGAAGGGACGGACTTTCATAGGGAAGGCTTCCTTCCAGGTCCAGGTACTGACCTTGCTCTCCTTGTTGATTTTAATGGTAGTATAGTAAATACTCCCCTTTTTCTCGACACTGCCGAAATTCAAACGGATGGCATTACTGGCATCATACTCTGAACTGCTCCAGTAGTTGTCGGAGAAATCGCTACCGACAGTCATTCCAAAGGAGTCATACGCACAGCCAAAATCGGTCTTAAGCACTTCCAGGCGGTCGTTCAGGGATTTAACCAGCAGGTTCTCGTTTGTGCTCCCGCTCTTTACGTAGATCAGGGAATTCCCGATGGAGCCACTGGTCGTCCATTGGGTATTACCGGAATTTTTCCATTGATCTACGGGATCCGCACCACCGAAACCATGTTCACTGATGGCATAGGCCCATTGGCCGATGGAAGGAAGGAACCAGCCACTGTCATTCTGGTGGACGTCGTTTTCATTATTGCGGTAGTTCCGGGCATAATTCGCAGCCGCGACATTCGTTTCCAGTTCCGTCGTATTGTTATAGCCGCTTACATTTGTCGTGGCGATAACCTGACTGGCCCGGGTAATACTTTCGGTATGGAGCGTTTTCTCGCCCCACGCCACACCTTCGGCCGCATTGTGCAGTGCCATTACCAGGGCATGACCATAGCCGTAGCTATACTCTGTCAGCGCACGAGAGTCCTCGGTATCATCGTTGTTCACATACACTATAATGCCGACAACCTCCACTCCAGGGCGGTGTGAAATGCGTCCATAGGTGCCGTCGCTCCAGTAAGGATCCCCCAGCTCGGGCTTGAAATCGTGCGAGCGGTTCATCGTGTAACGTTTATTGGCAACAAGGGTGACGGCCGATGCGCCTGCGTCACGCAGGGGCACATCGCGGTCGCAAATCTCTATATAGTCGCTGTCCGTAATCGTGGTACTGCCGGGCAGCGCTATGAAGAAATGCGCCTTGTAATCGGCGGGCTCTCCCGAAGCCGCCACATTCTGCAGATTGGCCATACCGGAGGCAACGATGTCGCCGCCAATAATCACGTCCACAGGAGTTTCACCCGTTGGCATACTGCTGATCCCCACCAAAGTGAAGGACACCGTAGTCTCCACAAAAGTAGCCTGCTGATACAGGGTAACAGGGGTCATGTCGCCATAAATGAGGCTGCCCGTGAGCAGACTCAGCCTTTCCGCGGCATCCTTCAGCGTGCTCACGCTCATCAACCCGTGGCCGTAGGTAGACTCGTCGTCATTATCCGCGTGAACGAGCGTAACCGTAAGGGCGGTAACGCCCTCCACCGGCTCGCCTTCCGATTCCAGATAACGGAGATTTCCCGTCCACTTGCCTTCACCGCTGTCGTAATCCAACACACCCGAGATGTCTTCCCGGGTGGCACCGCGAACGCTCAGTTTATCGCCGTCCTTACGGCTGTAGCCGGCATCATAGGAGACTTTCGTCACCTCAGCCTTTACACTGAAGGGGATCTCCACCCACACGGGTTCCTTCTCTTCCGGGCCCGTCTTCTGGCAGGAAACGAGGGCTGCCAGAGCAGCGGTCAAAATGAAGAATAAATGCTTTTTCATAAAACGCTCCTCCTATAATTCGCCACCATCTTCGATGGCACCGTCACCAAAATCAATCAATGAAATGGTCAATGCCGTTGAGGTGGGACTCCCGCTCAACAAGCTGTATGTTGTATCGAAAGATAACGGTTCGCACGAGGGCGAATGATAAAAATCCTTGGCAAACATCACTCTAACCAATTTTTTTCGGGCCGCAAATATACGACTTTTTTAAAAAACGGGAAATATTTTTCAACTATTATGCCATTTGAGAAATCTTCACTAACTTTGCATTCCCCATTGAGGATGGTTCCGTAGCTCAGCTGGATAGAGCAACAGCCTTCTAAGCTGTGGGTCTCGGGTTCGAATCCCGACGGAATCACAAGAAAAGAGACCTTCCGGTCTCTTTTCTTGTAGATGGCCCGTGGCAGGGTCGGGGATTTGCAAAATCCCGACGGAATCACGAAAGGCACGGACGCCACGGTCGAAGACTGTGGCGTCCGTTGTGCAAAGGGGGCTCCTCCCCGCCTGCGAACAACCCCTTACTGGATAAAACTCGCGAAATACCCCGGGAACAGCACGTTGGTGATGAGATAGCCCACCACGGTGGCCACCCATACGCTGATGAGGCCCGGCATCATAAAGCTGTGATTCAGGAGATATTTGCCGATGACTGTGGTGCCGCTGCGGTCGAAGTTCACCGTGGCGATGTCTGACGGGTAGTTCGGGATGAAGAAGTAGCCGTACACGCTGGGAAGCACGCCCAGCAGCACCGGTCCCGCAATGCCCAGTTTATAGGCGAGCGGCAGCATCGCCACCACCACGGCGCCCTGGGAATTGATGAGCACCGAGACCAGGAAGAACACGAAGGCGATGGTCCAGGGGGCGCGGGCCACGAGGTCCGACAGCATTGCCTCCATTTCCTCGATATAGTTGCTGAAGTAGGTATCGGCCAGCCAGGCGATGCCGTAGATGGCGATGACGGCCACCATTCCCGATTTCCATACCGAGCCGGAGACGCAGTTCTTCAGGTCTACCTTACACAGCATAATGTTCAGCGCCGCCGCCACCAGCATAATAATCTGGATGCAGAGGTTCATCTTGGGAAGGTTGATGGCCTGGGCCACCGTGCGTCCGTCCGCGACGTGGAACATCTGGCAGAAGGCGAAGCCTACGATGACAAGAAGCGCCGTCAGGAAAATGTACACCGAGAGTTTGGCCGATTTGGAAATCTCAAGATCCAGCGTGGTGGTCTTGTTCACGTACATATATTTGTAGATCTTCGGATCCGCCTTCCGCGCCTGGAATTCGGGGTCGTCGTCCAGGTCCTTGCCGCGTTTGTAGGAGGCCAGCGAAGCACACATCAGGCCGATGACGCAGGCCGGGATGGTGACCATCAGCACCTGCGGAATGCTCACCATATAGCCGTTGGCGTTGGAAATGGTGACGAAGGCCACCACCGCCGCGGCGATGGGCGAGCAGGTGATGCCCACCTGCGAGGCCACCGAAGCCACGCCGCAGGGCCGCTCCGGACGGATGTTCTTCTTGAGGGCGATGTCGCAGATGATGGGCATAATGGTGTAAACCACGTGGCCGGTTCCCACCAGCACGGTGAGGAAGAAAGTCACCAGCGGGCCCAGGAAGGTGATGTGCTCGGGGTGTTTGCGAAGCAGCTTTTCCGCAATCTGGATCATCCAGTCCATACCGCCGGAAGCCTGCAGCGTACCGGCGCAGGTGACGGCGGCGATGATGATGTAGATGACGTCCGTGGGGGGCGTACCGGGCTTGAGGCCGAAGCCGAAGACCAGGATGGCCAGGCCGATACCGCTGATGGCGCCGAGCGCCAGGGAACCGTAACGGGAACCTACGTAAAGGGCTGCCAACACGATGAGCAGCTCGATGATCATAACGAAAGACATAGCGAAACTACGTGGTTAGTCATACAAATATAGCATTTTTTCGTAACTTCGCGGCTATGAAAACGAACTGGAAAAGGATGCTGCTGGCACTTATCCCCCTCGTAGTGCTGGTACTGATGCTCTCCCTGGACATCTCCATTTTCGGGGCCGATTCCATCCTGGGCGCCTCCCAGGTGGCCCTGCTCGCGGCGGCCGGCATCGCCGTCGCCATCGGAATGTGGCTCTACAAGATTCCCTGGGAACGGTACGAGAAGGAACTGGGATCCAATATCGGCGGAGTGACATCGGCCATCGTCATCCTGCTCCTGATTGGCGCCATCTCCGGCACCTGGACGGTGAGCGGCGTGGTGCCCACCTTCATCTGCTACGGCCTCAAAATCATTCACCCGAAGGTGTTCCTCCTCACCGCCTGCGTACTCTGCGCCCTGGTTTCGCTGATGACGGGATCCTCCTGGACCACCATCGCTACGGTGGGCGTCGCGCTCATCGGCATCGGCCGGGCCGAAGGTTTCTCAGACGCGATGACGGCCGGCGCCATCATTTCCGGCGCCTACTTCGGCGATAAGATTTCCCCGCTCTCGGACACCACCGTGCTGGCTTCGTCGGTGAACAAGGTGCCGCTTTTCGAGCACATCCATTATATGTATTATACCACGGTGCCGTCGTTCGCCCTCACGCTCATCGCGTTCACGGTGCTGGGGCTCACCCACGGCGGCGCGCCCGCCCTGCCAGAGGAGCTGTATTCGGAGACGCTGCGCGCCAGCTTCCACATTTCACCCTGGCTGCTGCTGGTGCCGGCTTTTACGGTTTTCCTGATCTGGCGGAAACTCCCGGCCATCGTGGTGCTGGCCCTCTCGGCCCTCTCGGCCGTGGTGGCGGCGGTTATCGCCCAGCCGGAACTCGTGCGTTCCATCGGCGCGGGCGTCACCTCAGGGTCTCCTTTCCGCGTGTATTTCGCCGGCGTGGTGGAGAGCATCTACAATTCCCTGCCCCTGGATACGGGTGTGGCCGAAGTGAACAAACTGGTGGCCACCCGCGGGATGCTGGGAATGCTCAACACGATATTCCTGATTATCTGCGCGATGTGCTTCGGCGCCACGATGCAGGCCTCCGGAATGATCCGGGACCTGTCCCTCATCCTGCAGCCGCTCACGCGTACGCGCACGGGCCTGGTGAGTTCTACGGTGGTCACCGGCACGGCCCTCAACGGCATCGTCTCGGACCAGTACCTGTCCATCCTTCTTACCTCTAATATTTATAAGGATACCTACGAGTCTCAGGGCTACGAAGGACGGCTACTGAGCCGCAGCGCGGAGGATTCGGCCACGGTCACTTCACCGCTTTTCCCCTGGTCCAGCTGCGGCATGACGCAGGCCACCATCCTCAGCGTTCCTACGCTGGTTTATGCGCCCTTCTGTTTCTTCTGCCTCATCTCCCCGCTGATGTCCATCCTGGTGGCGGCCATCGGCTGGAAGATTGTCCGGCGTCCGTAGGCCTGAGGCAGCCTTACTTCACCATCCCGCTGAAGCCCATAAAGGCCAGCGCCAGGATTCCCACGCTGATGATGGCGATGGGAACGCCCTTGAACGCCTTGGGGACGTCGCAGAGGGCGAGGTGCTCGCGGATGCCCGCGAAGATGACCATCGCGAGGCCGTAGCCCAGCGAAGTGGCGAAGGCATAGACGAGGGACTGTCCCAGGTTCAGCATTCCGCCCGCGAAGGGGAATTCCTTGGTGACCACGTTGATCGCGACGCCCAGCACCGCGCAGTTGGTGGTAATCAGGGGCAGGAAGATGCCCAGGGCCTGATACAGCGACGGGGAAACCTTCTTCAGCACGATCTCCACCATCTGCACCAGTGCCGCAATCACCAGGATGAAGGCGATGGTCTGGAGGAACGTGAGGCCGAAGGGAACCAGCAGGTACTGGTTCACGAGATAGGTCACCAGCGTCGCAAGGGTGATCACGAAGCACACGGCCATGCTCATCCCCGTGGCGGTGGAAAGCCGGCTGGAGACTCCCAGGAAGGGGCAGATTCCCAGGAACTGGGCCAGGACGATGTTATTGACGAAAATCGCCGAAATGATGATCAGAAAGTATTCCATAGCCTAGTTCTTTTTCACGAATTTGTTAAACAGGACCATCAGGTAGCCCAGGCACAGGAAGGCGCCGGGAGCCATCACGAAGGCCAGCATCCCGTCGTTTCCGCCGATGAAGTTCCAGCCGAAGGCGCTGCCGCTGCCCAGAATCTCGCGGACGAGACCCAGCACGGTGAGCGAGGCGGTGAAGCCCAGGCCCACGCCGATGCCGTCCAGGGCGCTTTCGCCAACGGAATGTTTGTTGGCGAAGGCTTCGGCCCGGCCCAGGACGATGCAGTTCACCACGATGAGCGGGATGAAGAGGCCCAGGGTCTCGTACATCGCCGGCGTATAGGCCTGCATCAGCAGCTGCAGCAGCGTCACGAAGGTGGCGATGACCACGATATAGACGGGGATGTGCACCTTGTCCGGCACGATGGGCGCGATGGCCGATATGGCCATATTGCTGAGCACCAGCACGAAGAGCGTCGCCAGGCCCATCGACAGGCCGTTGATGGCCGATGTGGTGGTGGCCAGCGTGGGGCACATACCCAGCAGGAGCACGAACGTGGGGTTGTTCTTGACAAGCCCGTCGGTAAGGAGTTTCAGTTTACTCATGGCTCAGCGTTTTAAAAGTGTTCAGCGCATTCTCTACGGCCATCGCATACGCGCGGGAGGTGATGGTGGAAGCGGTGATGGCATCTACGTCGCCGCCGTCCTTCTTGACGGAGAGTTTCTTCACGGAAGGATCGAAGCCCCTCCACTGGTCCATAAACTTCATATCCGTGGTGCATTTGGCGCCCAGGCCGGGCGTTTCCGCGTGCGAGAGGACGGAGGTATTGTAGACCACGCCGTCCGGGGTGACGCCCACCATCAGGGACAGGGGGCCGCCGAAGCCCACCACGGTGGACTCGATGGCGTAACCTACCAGGTTTTCGCCGTCCAGGGCGGTGTAATAGTGTCCCTCGGCATCATAGGAAGCCTCGGTGAAATGCGGCAGCACCCGGGCGATGGCCTGCTGCGTTTTTGCAGCCGCAGCGGCCTCGATGGGCTCTTTGGTGAGGACGTAGGCGCCGCCCAGCAGGCCGGCGCACACGAGGCAGGTGAGCCCCAGCACGGCCACCATATTGACAAGATTGGATTTTACGGCCATAGCTATTTCCTCCCGAATTTAGGCTGGTGGAACCAGCGGTTGAGCAGCGGCACCACCGAATTCATAATGAGGATGGCGAAGGAGACGCCCTCCGGATAGGAGCCGAAGTAACGGATCATCATCGTAAGGAAGCCGATTCCCACGCCGAAAATCACGCCGCCCCAGAGGGACATCGGCGAAGTGACGTAATCTGTCGCCATAAAGCAGGCGCCGAGGACCAGACCACCGGTGAGCAGGTTGAAGAGCGGGCCGGTGAAGCGGGAAGGATCGGCCAGGTTGAACACCAGGGCGGTGAGGGCCACCGTTGCGAAGATGCTCAGGGTAATCCACGGCTTGATGACCTTCCGGCAGCACAGGTACACGAATCCGGCGAGGAGCGCCAGGGCGCACACTTCACCGGCGCTGCCGCCCAGGTTCGCAAACAGCAGGTCCTTATAGTTGTAGGCCGATGTCAACTCCTGCACGGAACTGCCCTGCAGCAGGCCTTCCGCAATGGTGCCGAGAGGCGTTGCGCCGGAAACGGCATCCACGCCGAAGAGGCCCTGAGGGGCGCTCCAGCTGGTCATATAGGTAGGGAACGACACCAGCAGGAACACGCGGCCCACGAGGGCAGGGTTCCAGATGTTCTGGCCGATGCCGCCGAAGCTGAGCTTCGCGACCCCGATAGCGACGACTGCTCCGATGAATACCACCCACCAGGGCGTGGTGTAGGGCAGGTTCAGCGCCAGCAGGATACCCGTAATGACGGCGGAAAGGTCTCCGACGGTGGAGGGCGCTTTCATCCAGTATTTGGTGACGGCCCATTCCAGCAATACGCAGGAGGCCACGCTCACGCCCAGCACCAGCAGTTCCCGCCAGCCGTAGAAGACCACGGAGCAGATGACCGCCGGGATGAGGGCGATGATCACATCCAGCATCAGGGACCGGGTGGAGTCCTTGGAATGGATGTGGGGCGAAGGGGATATGATCAGGTTACTCATAATCAGTTGTTTTTAGCAGCTTCGGCGGCCGCTTTCGCGGCGGCGGCACGGGCCCGGATGGCCCCCAGGACGGCGCCTTTCCCCTGCCGGATGATATCCAGCAGCGGAATGTGCGCGGGACAGGAATACAGGCAGCAGCCGCATTCGATGCAGTCCTGCGCCGCATTGGCTTCCAACGCCTCCAGGTCCATATTCCGGGAAAGTTTGTTCAGCAGGAAGGGTTCCAGGCCCATCGGGCAGGCATCCGCGCACTTGCCGCAGCGGATGCAGTGGCTTTCAGGGGCGCGGCGCGTCTGGGCCGCCGTAAGGAAGAGCAGGGCGCCCGTTCCCTTCACGGTGGCGGCGTCCAGGTTCGCTACCGCACGGCCCATCATCGGCCCGCCGCTGATGATCTTGGCGGCATCGGCCGGTACACCGCCCAGATAGTCCACGATGTAGCGCAGGGGCGTTCCCACGCGCACCAGGAGGTTGGCCTGGCGGGGGAAGCACTCGCCCGTGACGGTGACCGAGTTGTCCACGATGGGCTTGTTCTTCTGGACGGCGTCGTACACGGCCAGGGCTGTGGCGACGTTCTGCACCACGGCGCCCACGCTGATGGGAAGGGCGCCGGAGCCCACCTGGCGGTGCATCACCGCGTCGATGAGCTGCTTTTCGCCGCCCTGCGGGTAGCGCATTTTCATCGGCATCACCTCGATACCCTCATAGCCCAGTCGGGCGATGACTTCCTTGATGTGGGCGATGGCCTCGGGCTTGTTTTCCTCGATGGCGACGGTGCATGGGACGTTCCCCATCACCTGCTTCAGGATGGCGGCGCCGACGACCACCTGCTCGCCCTTTTCCAGCAGGGTGCGGAAATCGGAGGTGAGATAGGGCTCGCATTCGCAGCCGTTGATGATGACGCGCTCGCACTTCGAGCCCGGAGGCGGGCTCAGTTTCACGTGCGTGGGGAAGGTGGCGCCGCCCAGACCGACGACACCGCCCTGGCGGATTTTCTCAATGATGGCCTTGTTGTCTTCGGGAATCTTCGTGACAAGCGTATCGCCGGTGTCGATTCCCTCCAGCCACTCGTCGCCCTCCACCTCGATCTCGATGTGGGTGGCGGGACGGCCGGCTAAATCGGCCCTGGGGCCGATGGATTTCACGGTTCCGCTCACGGAGGAATGGATGAAGGCGCTCACGAAGCCGCCCGGCTCCGCAATCACCTGTCCCACCTTCACTTTGTCTCCCACCTGCACGCAGGGCACGCTGGGCGCGCCGATGTGCTGGGCTACGGAGATGTAAACGACGGGCGCAAGGGGCAGCGGCTCGATGGCGCACCCTCTGGAAATCTTGCTGTCGTGGGGATGAACGCCCCCGATGGAGAATGTATGCTTACCCATTTTGACGAGCCTTTATACGTTCTTTGATTGCTTCCTTGTCCAGGGCCTTCGGGAAGTTGACCCCGTGGATTGCGCCGGTGGGGCACATCGCCTCACACTCGCGGCAGAGCTTGCACTTCGACGCGTCGATATAGGCCAGGTTGCCTTCCACGGTGATGGCTTCGTGCGTGCAGGTCTTCGCGCAGATGTTGCAGCCGATGCACGCGTTCGCGCAGGCCTTGCGGGCCACGGGGCCCTTATCCTTGTTCACGCAGGAGACGAACACCTTCATCCCGCGGGGGCCTTTGGGCCGGAGCTCGATGATTTTCTTCGGGCAGGCCTTCACACAGGCGCCGCAGGCGGTGCACTTTTCCTCGTCCACGACCGGAAGTCCGGTGACGGGATCCATCGTCAGGGCGCCGAACTGGCAGGCCGCGGCGCAGTCGCCGCAACCCAGGCAGCCGAAAGCGCAGCCGGTGTCTCCGGTGTAGAGGGCGGCTTTCACGGCGCAGGAGGCCATTCCGTCGTAGTCGCTCGTGCGGGGACGGGCCTCGCAGGTGCCGTTGCACCGGACCACGGCCACTTCCGGGGCCTTGGCTTTCAGCTCATAGCCCAGGATGGCCGCCACTTGGGCCATCACTTCATTGCCGCCCACCGGGCAGAAATGGTTGTCCAGGTTGGGGGCCTTGACGGCCGATTCGGCGAAAGCGCGGCAGCCGGCGAAGCCGCAGCCGCCGCAGTTGGCGCCGGGCATCGCCTTTTCCACTTCGTCGATCCGCGGATCCTCCTCCACCTTGAACTTCTGCGCCACCAGGTACAGGACCAGGGCGAGCAGCAGGCCCAGGGCGGTAATTACCGCGACGGTTAAGAGTATCGTTTTAACCATTATCGTTTGATTGTAAAGATATATTCATTCTGAAGTTTCCCGCGGAAAAGCCACAGCAGAAAATAATAGAGCGCCACGGCGCCGATACCGGCGAGCGCGGCGGCCACTTCCCCGACGCCCAGGGCCAAAAGGCCCAGGATAGCGGCGAGGACCAGGAGGACCGGGATGAAATAGGCCAGCCATACGGCCTTGAATCCCATCGAGGCTTTCAGAAGCACCTCCACCTCATCCCCCACGGCATAATGCGCATACGGGTCCGGGGCCACCTCAACGGTCTTTTCGGCCAGATCGGCCACCCCGCACAGGCCCGCCGCGTGACACTGCCCGCAGGCCGATGAAGATAAAATGACCACCGTAGTTGCCTGCGGGGTCATTTTAATCACTTTTCCTTTATGGGATACGCTGCCTTTCATTTACCTTCCTCCCAGTTCTTGAGCCAGCCCCACATCGTCCCCATCTTCAGGGGGACCATTACGGCGAGGGGCACGTGGTTGTCATCGGCCGAGAACCAGACCTGCATTTCCTGGTCCCCTTCGAAAAGGGCGCCGGCCACCACCGTACAGGAGAAACGGATGGCGTTTTTCTTGCCGAGTTTGCGCACCTTGAAGACTTCCGGGCCGAAATAGGTGACGCTTAGTTCCGACACGGCGTCGTCGATGGCGAAGGGCACCGTGTAGGTCTTCCCCACCTCGGCGGCCTTCCAATCTACGTTGCGGAGGTGATAGATGAGCGAGACGATGTCATAGGACATCCCCTTCATCTTCAGGTCCTTCTGCTGAGGCTCGCGGCCGTCGAAGCAGACATCGGCCTTGATCACCTTGTTGTTCCAGTCGTAGACGTAGTGATTGGTGGCGGTGTAGCTGTTCTGGATGGTGTTCCGGCGCGCCTCCAGGGGCCTGTGCTCATCCAGGGTGAACCAGGTCTGGAAATTCTCCCGCATCTTGTAGAAGACGTCGAAGAAGGAGGCCGATTTCACCGCGCACACGGCGTGATGGACGGAGTCCTGCTGATAGGGGACGGTCTCCAGCTTGAGCGAAGCCTGGGCCACTTCCGTATTCACCGCGCCCCATTTGAACATAATACCCATACTGATGCGCTCCCCTGCCTTGAAGGGCGCTTCCTGGCAAAGGGGCAGTCCCTGCGCCCCGAGGGCCAGGGAAAGGAGCAGCGTGCATCCTGTCAGAAAAAGTTTGCGCATATCTTTAGAATCCGTTTTGGCTGTCGAAGTCTTCGTTCTGTCCCGGCGCGGCGGGCTCGTTGGCCCCGCTGGCCACCGGACCCTGGCTGGCATACATATCCAGGCTCTGGTCCGGCTGGACGAACTTGACTTGTCCGGCTTTATACTTCATCTCTATATCACAAACCTCGCCATTGCGGTGTTTTGCGATGACAATATATGCTTTTTCTTTGTCTTCGGGGTTTTCGCCCAGGCCCACGAAGTCCGGACGATGGATGAAAATGACCATATCGGCATCCTGCTCGATGGAGCCGGATTCACGCAGGTCGCTCAGCTGGGGCTTGCCCGTTCCGCCCGTGCGCTGGACCGCGTTGCGGCTCAGCTGCGACAGGGCGATGATGGGGATGTTGAGTTCCTTGGCGGTGGCCTTGAGGGTGCGGGAGATAGCCGCCACTTCCTGCTCGCGCAGGCCGCGGAGTTCCACCGGACCCTGCATCAGCTGCAGGTAGTCCACCACGATGAGGCGCACGCCCTTCTGCTTAACGAGGCGCTTCGCCTTGGTGCGGAATTCCATAATGGGAATGCCGGGGGTGTCGTCGATGTAGAGCGGGGCCTTGGCAAGGCGCTTGAGGGTATTCTCCAGCTGCACCCACTCGTACTGCTCCAGTTTCACGCCGCCCTTGATTTTCTCGCCGGACAGTCCGCTTTCCGTGGTGATGAGGCGCTTGCCCAGCTGGTCTGCGCTCATTTCCAGGGAGAACACGGCGACGGGCATATTGGCGTCCACGGCCGCGTTGCGGGCGATGTTGAGGGCGAAGGCGGTCTTACCCACCGACGGACGGGCCGCCAGGATGATAAGGTCGCTCTTCTGCCAGCCCTGGGTGATGCGGTCGATGTTCGGGTAGCCGGAAGGCACGCCGGACAGGCCGGTCTGCCCCTGCAGTTCCTGAAGGTTGTCCAGGACGGAGTTGATGATGGAACCGATGTCCTGGACGTCGCGCTTGACGTTGTTCTGGATGGCGGCGAAGACCTTGGTCTGGGCGTTGTCGATGAGGTCGTCCACGTTGGTGGATTCGTCGAAGGACTGCTTCAGAATCTCATACGAGGCCGTGATGAGGTCCCGCTGGATGGTCTTCTGCTTGAGGATCTTGATGTAGTACTCGATGTGGGCCGCGGCGCCGATGTTCTGCGACAGGGACGCCAGCACCACCGGACCGCCGATGGCTTCGAGGTTCCCCTGCTGGCGCAGCTTTTCGCTCACCGTGACGAGGTCGATGTTCGCGTGCTCGTTCACGAGGGCCGACATCGCCTCGAAGATCATCTTGTGCCGGGGCTCATAGAAGCACGACGGGGAGAGTTCCTCCATCGATTCGTCGATGGTGGCGGGCTCCACGAGCATCGCGCCCAGAACGGCCTCCTCCACATCCGGAGCCTGCGGGGGCTTGTTGCCCATCAGGGTCTCCAGATTGAGGGGCGCCTGCGTTTTCTTTCCTCTGGGCTCCGCCATAAACGTTTACTCCTGGAAGTCCGGGTTGATGATGATGCGGCCGCAGTGCTCGCAGATGATGAGCTTGTGGTTGGAAGCAATCTCCATCCGGCGCTGGGGCGTGATGGTGTTGAAGCACCCGCCGCAGGAGTCTCCGTTGTAGATGCCCACCACGGCCAGGTGGTTGTTCACGCTGGCGCGGATGCGCTCATAGGCGCTCATCGTGCGCTCGTCGATCTTGGCGGCGCAGGCTTCGCGGCGCTCACGCAGGGCGGCCTCTTCCTTGGCGGTCTCCTCCACGATGTTCTCCAGCTCTTCCTTCTTGGCTTTGAGGTCTTCCTGACGGATGGTCAGGCGGTCCTTCAGTTCGTCCAGTTCGGCCTTCTTGGCACCTATCTCGAAACGGGTGTCGTTGATGGTCTTTTCCGCGATCTGGCGTAGCAACTCCTGGTTCTCGATTTCCTTGCTCAGGGAATCATACTCGCGGGAATTGGAGATATTCTCGCGCTGATGCTGGTATTTCTCGATGATGCCTGCGTGCTCCGCGATGGAGAGCTTGGCGTCCGCGATATTGCGGTTGAACTGGTCCAGGATGGCGGCGATGGAAGCGCTGCGCTCCTTCAGGCCGGCGATTTCCTCTTCCAGGGCCTCCACCTCCGCGGGAAGTTCACCGCGCAACTGGATGATTTTGTCGATTTCTGAATCCGCGGCCTGGAGCTGGTACAGCGTACGCAGTTTCTCATCTACGGGCATATCGGAATCCGCGAAACTCTTCTGGAGGGAAACGAAAGTCTCGTGCTGGTCGATAGGGGCCTGCTTGGGGGCGGCGGGAGTTTTCTTAGTTGCCATATAATTTTTGCTTGTATTTTTTAGACTACGAAGTAGTGGACCGGATTGCTCCTGTCCAGCGCGCTGCTTTTGTAGCTTGCAAAGGTAGGAAATTTTTTCCGTATCTGAGCAACGAAAATGTCCACAATCTCCACTTCGCTTTCAAAATGGCCCACGTCCATCACCATAAAGCCTTCCGGGGTGAAGAAATTGTGGTAGGAAATATCGGCCGTGATGAACAGCTGCGCGCCTTTGGCCTGCGCCTGCGGGATCTCTCCCCCGCCGCTGCCGCCCAGGAGGGCCACCTTCCTGAAGGGCTTTTTGAGGGGCTTGGAGGAGCGGATGACCTTGAGGCCGAACTTTTCCTGCACGTACTTCAGCGCTTCCTCGCCGGTCATCGGGGTGGGGAGGTCCCCCATACAGCCCAGGCCCACGGTTCCATCGGCCTCCGGAACCAGAATGGAGACGTTCCTGAGCTCCAGCCGGCGGGCCATCGCCCCGCTTACGCCGGTGATCACTTTGTCCGCCGTGGTGTGGGCGGCATACACCGCCACGCCGCTGCGGATGGCCAGCATAATGGCCGCGCCCACCGGGTCCTTGCTGTCGATGCGGCGGATGCCTTTGAAGATGAGCGGATGGTGCGTCACCACCATATCGCAGCCCTTCCGGACGGCTTCCTCGATGAGGGCCGACGTGCAGTCGAACCCTACCATCACCCCGTGGACTTCATCCTCCGGACTGCCGATGATGAGCCCGCTGTTGTCCCAGCTTTCCTGTATGTAGAGCGGCGCAAACTCTTCCAGCACCGCCGTGATGTCACCGACTTTCATAGGCTAGAAGCATATCTATGCAAAGTTAACATTTTTTTGTTACCTTTGTATCACTATGGGAAAACTGCTTTATACGATGGGCGAAGTGGCGCAGGAGTTGGGCGAAAATGCCTCGGCCGTGCGCTACTGGAGCAACTATTTCGAAAAGTTCATCAAGCCCCAGCGCAACGCAAAGGGCAACCGGCTTTATCACCCGGAGGATATCGAAACCCTTCGGCAAATCCAGTATCTGATCAAGAACCAGGGGCTCACGCTTGAAGGCGTGGCGCACCGCCTGGGAGAAGACCGCCGCAGCGTGGAAAAGAGCGTGAAGGCCCTGGACCTGCTGAAAGGCATCCGCGAAGACCTGATCCAAGTCAAGAAAGCGCTATGAAAAGAATCCTCCTGATCGTGGCCTCGCTGGCCCTTACCCTGAGCGCCGCAGCGCAGCAGCGCGAAGGCGTTTTCCTTGCCGAGTATTCCACGAAAGACATTGTGGCCACCTACGGCTGGTTTTTTCCCATCCGCACCAGTGAACGGGAGACGCCTGCGCTCCAGTACGCTTCCCTGGGCTACACCGCCAATTTCTGGCGGAACTTCGCCTGGAAGGCAGGGGTGCAGGTAAACACATTTAACACCTACAAATACGGCGTGGGCATCCCGCTGGGCATCGCCTGGCGGCCGGGTGTCCGCACCTGGGAAGAGAGCATCGCCGTGGGCCTGGAAAGCGGCCTCTCAAGTGCCGTCTACGACGGAATCAACGGCCGCACCGACTGGCTCAAGGAGGACCTCGCCACCAGCCTTATCGCGATGCTGTTCCGCCGGACGGAGTTTTACGCAAGCCTCACTCCCGGCTACTGCCTCGGCCCTTACGAGTATGCCGGTTTTGAAGAGGAACGGCGGTTCTATCTCTTCGGCGACGTAGGGATGGTGCTGTCCATCCCCATCTGGCACATTACCGCGAATCTCGCCTTTGCCTATCACTATAATTTCATGCATAACGACCGAGGCCCCGCAGCGGGGGATCAGTTCCACTACTTTTCCATAGGCATCGGCCTGGGCTGGCTGTTCTAAGGATATATGAAAAAAGCATTAATAATCATCGCTCTGCTGGCTATTAGCTGTGGCCTGGCAGGCGCACAAGACTTGATTACCAAGAATGACGGGACAGACATCAAGGCAAAAGTTCTGGAAGTATCTCCTACGGAGGTGAGGTACAAGATGTGGGATAACCAAGAGGGGCCCGTATTTGTGTTGAATGCGGCCGATATCCTCCTTATCCGCTTCGAGAATGGGGAGAATTACGTAATCGAGAAAAAAGAGGCGGCAAAAGCGGACGATCATCCCTTATTTTTTACATCCGATGTATCCATTCTGGAGCAAAGCGGGCTCAAATACGAACAGTTAAAGGAAGTATACAATTCCGACGACTATGACCAACTCTATCGCCCCCGTTACAAACTGGGATATCCCTGGCTGAATCTGCTATTCCCCGGACTGGCCCAGTACTGTATGAGTGAACCCGGACTGGGAACCAGGTTTGTGCTGATATACTTGGGTGGCGTCATCTTGAGTAATATCGGAAGTTCTATGTTGGGCTCCTACACAACCGACGGCCATTACGTAAGAAGCCCTTCTTACGGAGTGGGTACCGCACTTGCACTCACTGGATGTGCGATTTTCGTCGGCACGGAAATCTGGTCCATCATCAATGCCTATGATGTGGCCAAAGTAAAGAGCCTCTACGTAGAAGATATACGAAATTATAACCGGAGCTATTCGTTCACGCTGGCTCCCACTGTAGTCTATTCTACAACGCCCGCGGGCATACGCCCCGCTCCGGGAATCGGGCTAAGGGTCACGTTCTGATTCCTTTCGAGGGCTGGTGAGAGAAACTGCGGCGGGGGCCTTCGGCCTCCAGCCAATACTCGTGGTCAAAGGCATCGCCGGGGTAGCGGTACGCGCCCTCGTGGCCGATGCCGAACGCCATATAGGTAATGGGCAGCCCCATCTCCAGAAACATCTTTTCGTAGAAGGTCTGGACCTCGGTAACCGCACTTAAGTCCATCGGGAGGGCACACTCATCCCCAAATCGCCTTCGCTTCGCTTCGGCCCCTCCCACTGCGCCTTCGGCTTGTGGGCCCCTCCCTCTTACGTGGCCGAGGGTGGCCACGGATTTGGGGACGAGTGTGCCCTCCCGATAGACATCCGTGCTACAGATGTATACCGGCAACCCATTGACCTTACAAACCGCCTGGGTGTATTCGTAGAGATAGCGGGAATCGGTTTTTAGATGAATCAGGCCCTCCGGCTTCAGGAACTTGCGGTAGCGCTCCAGAAAAAGAGGCGAGGAGAGGCGGGCGTTCTCGCTGCCGCGAAGCTGCGGATCCGAGAAGGTGAGCCAGATTTCCGAGACCTCGGAAGGGCCGAAGAAGGCTTCGATGAACTCGATGCGGGTGCGCAGGAAAGCCACGTTCGGGAGAGCGTTCTCGGTGGCATACTTCGCCCCTTTCCAGAGCCGGGCGCCCTTGATGTCCACGCCGATGTAATTGATTTCCGGATGCCTTAACGCCAGGGCGATGGTGTAATCCCCTTTCCCACAGCCCAGTTCCAGCACGATGGGATGGTCGTTACCGAACATCTCGCGGCCCCATCGGCCTTTGATGGCGTGGTCCCGCACCCGGAGCGCCTTGCTGCCGGGCTCCTTGTCCAGGATGGCTTCGGCCGATGGCTGCAGCAGACAGCGGAAGGTCTCGTTCTCCGCGAATTTCTTCAGCTTGCCGTGTCCCATAACTATTGCCTCTTCGTTACAACACCTACCCCCCGAAGCCCTGTCGGCGGCTCCACCGGGGTGACCGTGAGGGCCCAGACGCCGCGCTCGGAAGGCGCCACGCCGGAGCGGTACGGCACGCAGGCTTCGTGGGAGAAGAAAGAGGTCCCGGCCTGCAAAAGAAGATACACCGTTTCCGTAAAAACGGCCTCCGAGGGGGCTGTCCAGGTGACGTCCAGCGCCAGTTCCGCAGGCGCATCAAGGGCGTCTACGCGGCTGAAGAGGCTGATATCCCACACTGCCGTGCTGTCGCTCAGGTCGAGCGCAAAGGCGTACGGACCGGGAGCCGCGATGAACTGCTCCACCGAAGCGGGCTGCCGGCAGGCAAAGGCCAGAAAGACCAAAGTTATTAGGGGGAACCGTTTCACTGTTTCTTCTTGCGCCGACGGTTCTTCCTGCGCTTTTCCGGATCGAAGCGGTTGATGGCGTCTTCGCCCTGGCCGGTGATGAACTCCGGCGTAGCCACCACTTCCTGCTTGAGCGTGGCGGGCTTTTCCCCGCGGCGGTTCATCGCCTGGATCTGACGCACTTCATCGGCCGACAAAGGGAACACCTGCGTCAGGGACCCTTTTTCGTAGGAGAAGTAGAGGGTTTCGGCCAGGATGTCGGTCTTGACGAGCCAGGCCTGTCCGTCCCCGAATTCCAGCGGCTCGCTCACCCGCGGAATGCGCGACTGGGCATCGAGATATGCCTCCACCTCATAGTTGAGGCAGCATTTGAGCTTGCCGCACTGCCCCGCCAGTTTCTGCGGGTTCAGCGACAGGTCCTGCGCCCGGGCGGCCGCCGTGGAGATGGACTTGAACTCCGTCACGTAGTTGGCGCAGCACAGTTCCCGGCCGCAGACGCCCAGGCCGCCGATGAGGCCGGCCTCCTGGCGCGCGCCAATCTGCTTCATCTCCACGCGGATGTGGAATTCCTCCGCGAAGTCCTTGATGAGCTGGCGGAAGTCCACGCGGCCATCGGCAATATAATAGAAGATGGCCTTGGTGCCGTCGCCCTGGAACTCCACGTCGCCGATTTTCATCTCCAGCCCCAGATTGGCGGCCAGGACGCGGGCGCGAATCATCGTTTCCTGCTCGCGGGCGATGGCTTCCTGCCAGCGCTGGATGTCGAAGGGACGGGCCTTGCGGTAGATCTTGCGCAGTTCCTGCTTCTCGGGGTCCACGCCCTTGCACTTCATCTGCCGGCCCACCACGGGACCTTCCAGGGTGACGATGCCCAGGTCGTGGCCGCTCGCGGCCTCCACCACCACCAGGTCCCCGGTCTTGATGCTCTGGCCGCTGGCGTTGATGTAAATTCCCTTGCGGGTGTTCTTGAAGCGGACTTCGTAGTAGTCGTTGAACTGCTCCTGGGCGATGCCCTTGAGCGTATCGTATACCTCCAGTTTGCAGCAGCCGTGCCGGTAGCGGATATCCTGCGCGCCGGTTTCCTCGTCCGTGGCTACCGAGCAGCCGCGGAAGCAGTCGAACTGGATGGATTCGTTGGAATAATCTGTCATTGATTCTGGAATGTATATAATTGATTCACCAGGTTGGTGAAGAGGATTTTCTGACTTACGTTGCGCTCGATCAGGAGCTGGGCGCGGTCCAGGGCGGCAAGGGCCTTCCGGGGGAAGGTGGGTTTCAAAGCCTGCGCCAGGGGCCGGTAATACCCTTCCGTCCCCTCCGGCATCCGGGCCAGGGACGGGTCTTTCTGCAGCATAAAGATGCGCCGGAGGTCCTCCCCGGCCAGTTTGCAGAACTGTTTCTGCTGTTCACGCACCTTCAGGTCCGCCAGGGCTTCGGCCGTTTCGAGGGCCTTCAGGAGATCCCTGGCCAGCACGGCGTCCAGCACGTCGTGGAAGAGGTCCGAGAGGACCACGTTCCCCGCGGCTTCGGCGCTGTGGACGGCGGCATCGGCCTCCGGGGAAAGCGGCTGCACGCGGATGTGAAGGCAGCGCGAGGCGATGGTCACGAGCACCTTTTCCGGCGCGTGGGTGATGAGGAGGAAGAGCGTCTGCTGCGGGGGCTCCTCCACCATTTTCAGAAGGGCGTTCGCGGCTTGCGGATTCATCTTCTCCGGGAGATAGAGCACCACGGTGCGCCACCCGCCTTCCACGGCCGAAAGGGACAGCCGTTCCAGGATGCTGCGGGCCTCGTTAACGGAAATGTTGCTCTGCTTCCCTTCGATGCCGATGGCCGTGTAAAGCTCGTTTTCGAAGAAATAGGGATTCTCCAGGAGGAGTTCCCGGAAAGGGCCGATGAACTGGAGCGAGACGGGTTTGTCCGGCCCGGCCACCGGGAAGATGAAATGGATGTCCGGGTGGATGAGCTTCCCTACGCGGGGATTGCCGCCGTAGAGCTGCTCCAGGAAGTCGATGGCAATGGGGAAAGCCCCGCCGCCGTCGTCCTCGTGCAGGAGGATGGCGTGGGGCACGTGACCGCTCTGAGCCATCTGGTGGAAGGCCTTCACGATTTCCGTATTGCCGTAAATCTGCATTTATCTGTCTCTCTGCCGTACGAAGGCGGCAAGTTCTGCAAGATACGATTTTTCTTTGGATTCCGGAAGGGGTTCCAGACAGGAAACCGCCTTTTGCAGCCAGAAATCCATCTTTCCTATCGCGAGGGCCACGCCGTCCTTGGCCGCCACGAAGGCGCGGACCTCTTCCGCATTGCCGGGATTGGCCGCCATTCCGGCCACCAGGGAGCGGATGTGCGCAGCTTCATCAGCCGATGCCTTTTCCAGCGCACACAATAGCGGCTGGGTGATTTTCCCTTCCAGGAGATCGATGCCCACGGGCTTGCCGATTTCCTCGCCGGCGTAGTCCAGGATGTCGTCGGAGATCTGGTAGGCGATGCCCATCGCCCGGGCGTACGGGCCCAGGGCCGATTCCGCCTCCTTCGAGCCGTTCACCGAAATGACCGCCGCCAGCGCCGCCGCCTCAAAGAGGGACGCCGTCTTGCAGAAGATGATGCGGAGGTAGTCCTCCTCGGTGGTATCGGCCGTGGAAGCCTTCTCCATCTGGAGCATCTCCCCTTCCGCGAGGTGACCCAGCGTCTCGGCCATAATGCGGAGAACCCGGTTCACGTCCGAATCCGATCCCAGCACCAGCTGCAGGCACTGGACCACCCAGTAGTCGCCGATGAGCACCGACGCACTGCCGCTCAGCAGGGACGCCACCGTGGGGAGGCCGCGGCGTTCGGCCGCCCCGTCCACCACGTCGTCGTGCAGGAGGGTGGCATTGTGGAGGAGTTCCGTGGCCGATGCATAGCGGACGGTGTCCTCCGTGGGTTTCCCGGCCGCGCCGGCGCAGAGAAGGCCCAGCATCGGGCGCAGCATCTTCCCGGGATGTTCCCGGAGCATCCGGTTCGTGCGGTCCAGGAGCGGGATATCGCTCGCAAGGACGCGCGCGATGCACGCGTCCACCTGTTCCAGCCCGGGGGCCAGATAGGCTTTGATCTCGTTCAGGTCCATTCAGTCAAAACAGGCGATGAGTTCCGCCACCGTGCGGGGGAAGAACACCAGGTCCCGGTCTTCCGGCTCCAGCATCCCCTCCTGCACCAGATGGTCCAGCAGGGCGATGAAAGGGTCGAAGAAGCCCTCATAGTTGAAGGCGAAAAGCTTCCCCTCGTAGCGGTGGAGCTTGACCAGCGTGTGGGTTTCGATGAGTTCGTCCAGCGTGCCGATTCCGCCCGGCAGGGCGATGGCGGCGCAGGTTCCTTCACGCATATATTCCTTGCGGGTGGACATACTCTCCGTAAAGACCACCTCCGTCACGTCGGGATTTTCCAGCCCCTTCATAAAGGAAGGAAGCACGCCGATGTGCCGGCCGCCGCAGCGCACCGATTCGTCGGTGATGGCGCCCATCAGCCCCACCTTTCCGCCGCCGGAAAGGATGGTGTAATTTAAAGCGTGCAGCGCGCGAACTACTTCACGCGCTGCCGCATTGTACTTTTCGTCCACTTTCGTGCTCGCGGCACAAAAGATGGCTACCTTTTTATCCATTAAAAGAAGAAGCCGACAGAGATCTTGATACCCTGATAGTTGCCGTTCTTGATGGTTTCCTGAACGCCGTCCAGCGCCGTTGCATCGGCCGTGGCGAGGGCTCCCATATTCTTGAACCACTGGATCTTCACCTGGAAATTCTGCAGGAAATCCACGCCGGCACCCACGCCGAAGCCATATTCCAGCTTATTCAGGACATCCTGGCGATTCTCCCAAGTTTCGTTACCGTATACCTGATAGCCGATGAAAGGTTCGGCCACCACGAACGGGCGGGCGACCATCAGGTCCAGACCCAGCTGCAGGCCCACGGAGGCCTCTACGTAACCGGTCCTGTATTCGAGGGAATTGATGCCTTCCTTGTCCCAGACATTCGTGCCCTTCATATTGTAGGCCACGGCGGGCTGAACGGTGAGGGGACCGAAATCCATCTTATAAGCGACACCGGCGTGCCAGAGGCTGGCGGTCTTTACGTCTTCGATGGCACCCTGGGCGTTGGTAGCCGAGGAGGTGTAACCGGCAAAGATACCGATCTGGGCGTGGGCCATCGTGGCGGACACGACGACCGCGGCCAGTACAGTTAAAAGTTTTTTCATAATGTGATTGGGTTTATAAGTTAGCGTTAATCTTATCGACGAGAACGTTCTTGGGCATCGCGCCCACGGTTTTGTCCACCAGTTCGCCGTTCTTGAAGAACAGCAGCGTGGGAATGCTCATAATGCGGTACTGGGCGGCGATTTCATCGGCGTCGTCCACGTTCACTTTCACCACCTGGATTTCATCCGGCATTTCTTCCTCTACCTCATCCAGAATGGGCGTGAGCATACGACACGGGCCGCACCACGTGGCCCAGAAATCTACAATGACGAGTTTCTCGCTTTCGAGAAGCTCCGCGAAATTATCGTTGGATGCTACTTTTGCCATTATTTCAATGTATTAGTCCTGCAAATATAAGCATTTTTTTAAAACTACAGGGCGTCGTCCACGGGGAGGGACCAGGCGCGGAGGCCGAGGTCCGGGTTGGCGGCGTCCTTCTGCCGGAGAGCGTCCATCACCTGCGGGGCCAGGGAATCTTCCACCACGCTCAGCAGGGCGTGGTTCTGTGTGGGCCAGGCGTGATTCCCGAGGTGGGGTTCGCCGGAGACGCTTCCGCGGCCGCCGATTTCTTCCCACACGGTGTACCCGCGCTGCCCGAATCCTTCCAGGAGATCCACGATTTCCTGGTTATAGGCCTGATTGTATGCTACGAAGATTGCTTTCATACCTTCTTTTTACGTTTTTCACGGCGTTCTGAAAGGCCGCAGTACAGCACCGGGATGAGCACCAGGGTGATGAGCGTGGAAATGCTTAGACCCCAGGCCACGGTGGTACCCAGGCCCCTCCACATTTCGGAGCCCTCGCCGCGGCCCAGGGCCAGCGGGAGCATACCCAGCACGGTGGTGAGGGTGGTCATCAGGATGGGGCGCAAACGGGCGCGGGCCGCCGTGACGGAGGCCTCGCGGGCCGTGTATCCGCGTTCCTGCAGGAGGATGGTATAGTCGATGAGCACGATACCGTTCTTCACCACGATACCCAGCAGGATGATGATGCCGATGAGCGACATCACTCCCAGGGCCAGGCCGGCCGTCATATTGCCCAGCGCCACGCCCACCAGGGCGAACGGGATGGAGAACATAATGACGAACGGACCCAGGAAACTCTCGAACTGGGAGGCCATCACCATATATACCAGAATGACGATCAGCAGGGCCAGGAGGATCATATCGGCAAACATATCCTTCTGCTCCTCATAGTCGCCGCCGATGACCCAGCTGAGGCCCTGCGGCAGCGGATTCCGGGACAGTTCGTCCTGCACGAAGGCCACGCCGTCGCTGAGGGCGTATCCCTTGGCCATAATCCCGGTCACGCTGATGTAGCGGTCGCGGTTCTTGCGCTGGATGGTGGGCGGAACCTTCGTCTCTACGATGCGGCCCAGGTCCCGCACGCGGATGGACTGGCCCATCGCATTCATAATGCTGATGTTCTCGATGTCCTCCGTGCTGGTGCGGAATTCCGGCGCATAACGCACGCGGATGTTGTATTCCTCGCCGTCCTCACGGTAGAAGGAGGCCACGGTGCCGGACATAGCGGCCGATACAGCCGCCGCGGCCGTGACCGACGACAGCCCGTTGAGGGCCAGTTTCTCACGGTCGAAGTCCACCTCGTATTCGGGCGTATACTGGTCGCGGGACAGGATGGCCTGCACGAAGAGACCGCTGTCCATCATCTTCTGCCGCATATCACGGGCGGCGGCTTCGGTCTCGCCGAAGTCGTAGCCGTAGATTTCCAGCTGCACCGACGAACGGCCGCCCATTCCCATTCCGCCTTCGTTCACGTTGAAGCGCTGGAGTTCAGGGAAGAGTTTAAGGTCGGCCCGGATCACATCGGCGATCTCGCTCACGCTGCGCTCGCGCTTTTCCATCGAGCCGATGTTGATGTTCATCGAGATGAGGTAGGTGCCGTTGCTCTGCATCGAGGCGAAGGCGTTCTCGCTGTCCGCCTGGCCGAAGCTGTAACTGAGGACCTTGATTTCGGGGACATCGGCACAGATCTTATCGTAGATGCGCGCGGCCACTTCCCGGGTGACGTCCTGCGCCGTGCCGATGGGCAGCTCGATGGAAGCGCGGATGCGTCCGGTGTCCTGCGCCGGAAAAAACTCCGTCTTCATCTTGGGCGCGTAAAGGACCAGCACGCCGACGAAAATGAGCACCGCCGCCACCACGATGAGAATCTTGTGACGCATACACCAGGCGATGAGGCGGGAATAGCCGGCCGATATGCCGTCCAGCGCCTTGTTCACCGGAACGAAGATGGCTTTATAGACCTTATTGGTGGTGGGCTTGTTGTTCAGCAGGAGGGCGCACAGCATCGGGACCAGCGTGAGGGCCGCCGTGGTGGAGACGATCATAATGATGCTCACGATCCAGCCCAGCTGGCGGAACATCATACCGGCCATACCGGAAATCATCGTCAGGGGCAGGAACACGCAGAGCATTGTGAGCGTGGAGGCGATGACCGAGATACCTACCTCGGCCGTGCCGTGCACCGCCGCTTCTTTGGGCTTTTCGCCCCGTTCCAGGTGCGACGACACGTTCTCCAGCACCACGATGGCGTCGTCCACCACCATACCGATCGCAATGGACAGGGCACTCATCGAGATGATGTTGAGCGTGTTGCCCGTCGCATACAGGTACAGCAGCGAAGCCAGCAGGGCGATGGGGATGGAAAGCACCACGATGAGAGTGCCTTTGAGCCGTCCCAGGAACAGGAACACCACCAGCATCACCACCAGGAAGGTGATGAGGATGGTCTCCTTCAGCGAGCCGATGGTGCGGAGAATGTTGTCCGAGCTGTCCACCACCGTCTTGATATGGATGTCCGAGGGGAGGTTCCGCTGGAGGTTCGCCAGGGCGGCCTTCACCTTTCGGATCACATCCACGGTGTTGTAGCCGGACTGCTTCTGGATGATGATCTGGGCGCCGCGGACACCGTTCGTATAGGATTCCTGCGACTTTTCCTCCACGGTATCGGCAATGCGGGCGACATCCCTTAAATAGACAGTACCACCGTTATAGGAGCCCAGGACCACGTCCAGCAGCTCCTGCGGGTCGGAGAACTCCTTCTTGATGCGGAGGGTATAGGTCTCCGAGCCGATGTCGATGCTGCCGGAAGGGACGTTGCGGTTTTCCGCCGCTATGATCTGGGCGATGGCCGATATGGATAGTTTGTAGGCCTCCAGCCTGGAAGGGTCCACATAGACCTGGATCTCGCGCTTGGGGGCGCCGGAGACCGACACGGTACCTACACCCGTCACACGGGCCAGGGGCGTTGCGACCCGTTCATCCAGGATCTTGTCCAGCGCGCTCACGCTCTGATCGGCCGTAGCCGAAAGGATCATAATGGGCATATCGTCCGCGCTGAACTTGAAGAGGTAGGGTGCCGATGCGCCGTCCGGGATGCTCTGGCTGATCATATCCAGCTTGTCCCGGACGTCGTTCGTGGCGTCTTCTATGGGCGTTCCGTACTCGAATTCCAGGGTGAGAACCGCGATGTTCTCGCGGGAATTGGACGTAATGTCCTTCAGGTTGGGCACGCCGTTGAGAGCGTTCTCCAGCACTTTCGTGAGGTTGTTCTCCACGTCTTCGGCCGATGCCCCCGGATAGGAGCTCAGCACCATAATGGTGTTGGATTCGAAGTCCGGGAGGTTGTCCACCGGCAGCTGCACCAGGGCGTAGAGGCCCAGGATGGCGAAGGCCAGGAAGACCAGGAAAGTGGTGACCGGATGTTCTACCGATGTCCTGTAGATGCTCATAGCACGTTCACCTTAATGCCGTCCTTGAGGGCTGCCTGGCCCTTCACGACGATGGTTTCGCCGCCCTGCAGGCCTTCCGTGAGTTCATACTCGCCGCCCATATGGCGACCCACCTGCACGGGGAGGTAGCGCACGGTCGTATCGGCCTGCAGCACATAGATGAAACGGGTTCCGGTGCCTTCCTGCTTCACCAGGGCGGTATCCGGGACCACGACGCTGCGACGGGTGCCGAAGTTCACGGTGACCCGGGCGTACATGCCGGGACGGAGGACTTTGTCGGCGTTCTGCACGCTCACCTCCACCTTGAAGGTATGGGTGGCAGCGTCGATGGTGGGATACAGGCGTTCCACCTTGCCGGTGAACTCCCGGCCGGGGATGGCGTCCACGGTGAGGGTGACCTTCTGGCCCTTCTTCACCTGGGTGTATTCACTCTCGGAAACGCCCACGAGCAGTTTCACGGGCACCACCTGCTGAACTACGAAGAGGGGCGCCGTCATGGAGAACATATCGCCTTTGTCGAAATTGCGGGCGCTCACGAAGCCCGTGATGGGGCTTCGAAGGATGGTGTTCTCCTTTACGTTGGCATAGTTGGACTTACGCATTTTATAGCCCAGCTCCGCAGTCTGGAAATCGCTCTGCGATACCCCGCCCTGCTCATAGAGGCTCTTAAGGCGCTCGTATTCCAGGTCGTCGTTCTGGACCTGGAGGGCCAGCTGGTCCAGCTGCGTGCGGTCCATCTGGGCCAGCAGCTGGCCTTTCTGGACATAGTCGCCCACCTCCGCGTTGATGCTGCGGATGCGGCCGCCCTGCTGGGGCATGATGTTGTTCACGGCCCAGGCCTGGACGGTGGAGGCATAGGTGTTCTCCTGGGGGACGTCCCGGACCGGGGCTACGGCCACTTCCACGTTGGGCGTAATGGCCGCCGGCGCGGCCGGGGCCGGCGAAACTGTTCCGTTGCTGCCGCAGGCTGCGGCGGAGAGCAGTGCGATGAGGATGTGTCTGAGTTTCATATACCTTTTTTATTTTTCTTCGGTGAAATCATAACCCAGGGTTTGCTCCAGGCCGGCTTTGGCCACTACGAAACTGTAGACGGCCTGGGCCACCTGCATACGGGTCTGGGTGAGGGTGAGTTCCGTGTTGTTGAGGTCCGTCAGGGTGCTCTTGCCCACCTGGTAGCTCTTGGAAGCGATGTCGTAGGCTTTCTCCGCGCTGGTGAGCGCTTCCTTGGCGGCGTCGTAGGTCTTCATGGCCGTATCCATGGTGGAGATGCTCTGGCGGATGCCGATACGCAGCTGCCGCTCCGCGTTCTCCCGCTGGAGGGCCAGTTCATCGGCCTGCACGCGCGTCTGCTTGATGGCGTGGTAACGCTGCCCGCCGGAGAAGATGGGGATGCTGAGCGAGACGGCGAGGGTGCTGGAGGGCAGCCACTTCCACTGGCTCAGGTTGAACTTGTCGCTCTGGGTGTAGTAGTTGTAGCTCAGCTGCAGGGCTAACGTCGGGAGGTAGGCGTACTGCTGCATGCGGATTTGTTTCGCAAGCATTTCCGCCTGCTGCGAGAGCTGACGCAACTGGCTATTTTTGTCCAGGGGAGCCTCCGAGGCCTCGTTGATGTCGTAGAACATGTGCTGGGCATAGTCTTCCAAGCTGCCCTTCACATCTACGGCGCGGTCCAGGTCCAGACCCATCACGGCTTTCAGCTGCCACAGGCCCAGATAGATGGCGTTTTCCGCATTGTAGAGATTGGGAATGGCGGCGGCCAGGGTACTCTGGGCACGGGCCATATCCATATCCGAGGCCTTCTTGACGTTGTAGCGGCTCTCGGTGAGTTTGAAATTCTGGACGGCGTTCTCATACACGGCGTTGTATACGTCGTAGGAGGCTTTCGCCAAAAGGACGGCATAATAGGCCTGCTTGACGGAAGCCACAGTCCCAAGGCGGGACTCGCGGGCCTGCTCCACGGCCAGTTCCACCTGGTCCCCGGAGAGTCTCAGGCTTTCCCAAAGCTGGAAATTGATGACCGGCATTGCTGCGCTGATCCCCAGCTGCACCTGATTGGTCCGGCCCATCTCGATGGCGCCGTCGCCGGAAGACTCATCGGCAGGCGTAACCGGAGCCACATAGGGCACGAACGGCGTGTTGGTGGCCTGGTAGAGCTGCTGGATGTAGTACATGATGGGTTCCACGAGTCCGGCCATCATGCCGGCCATGCCGCCGCCGGAAGAACTGCCTTCATCCTCGGAGTCCGAGCCGAAGTAGACCTTCTGCTTCTGGATGGCATAGCTATACAGCCCGCTGGCATTAATCTGCGGGAACAGGGCACCGTAGGCTCCTTTCTTCGCGTATTTCGTGCGCTGGACTTCCATATCGGCCACCTTCACCGAGGTGTTCTCCGACAAGGCAATCTTAATGGCGTCGTCCAGGCTCAGGACCAGGGTTGTGTCCGCCGGGGCGGGCCGATCCTGGTATTGGGCCTGCGCTGCCACTGGGAGCAACAGCGCGAGGACTATCAGTAACTTCTTCATACACATACTACTAACAAAAAATGCACCTAACGCTCCTTGGGACGGGCGTAGTGCGTCTCCTCCTTCGGGGCGGGCTTGGGATGAACGGCCTCTGCGGGCAGCTTCTTCTTATAGGCATAAATCAGGAAGCCGATGCCCAGCAGCACGAAGGGGATGCTCAGCAGCTGGCCCATGTTGAGGGCCATTCCGGCCTCGAAGCCCACCTGGTCGTTCTTGATGAACTCGATGAGGAAGCGGCTGCCGAAGCACACGATGAGGAAAATGCCCACGAAACTGCCGCGGCACATCTTGTCCAGCTTCTTCCAGTAGAGGATCATCAGGGCGATGCCCAGCAGAAGATAGGTGCCGGCCTCATAGAGCTGCGTGGGATGGCAGGGGACGGTTTCCCCGTTCCGCTGGAACACAAAGCCCCAGGGAAGGCTCGTGGGGGCGCCGTAAATCTCCGAATTGAAGAGGTTTCCCAGGCGAATGAAACAGGCCGCGAAGGAGACGGGTATCACCAGGTGGTCCAGCACCCACACGAAGTCGAAGTCGTTCTTGGGGCCGTACTTTTTGGCGTACCACCAGATGCCGAGGATGATGGCGATGGTGCCGCCGTGGCTGGCCAGGCCGCCCTTCCAGGGCATAAAGATTTCCCAGAAACCTGCCCAGCTGCCGAAGTAATAGTCCGGCTGATAGAAGATGCAGTGACCCAGGCGGGCGCCCACGATGGTGCAGATGAGGAGCATATACAGCATCGGGTCCAGCAGCTTCTCGCTGATGCCTTCCCGCTTGAAGAAACTCTTCACGATGTACCAGCCCAGGATGAAGCCCGCCACGAACAGCAGCGAGTAATACCTGAGTTCGAACCCGCCCAGCTGCACGATGACCGGGTTCACGTTCCAATTGACGACCAGTGTTTCCATATAGATTACAAATATAGCAAAAATCGTTGATTTTTGTATCGGGCATTCGCATATGTTGTCTATGAGTGACAGCAATCTTACCTCGGAAAAGAGCCTCAAATCAAGGTAAGATCATCGCAGGATACAGTCTTACCACGGAAATGGGTACATAATCAGGGTAAGATTGACATTGTATGTCCTCATCGGTTCTATTCTTTTTGACTAAAGCACACTTTCTGCATTCAATGCCGTTTTCCGTGCTTTAGTGCCCTGTATTTCGCTGCCTAAAGCACACTTTATGCACTCAGGATACGATTTCATGCTTTAACGGTGGAGTGATGCTGGTCATTCCACAGCGGCACAGCCCCTCCAATGAACAGCGGTGGAGGGTTAGCGTTTCAGCCGCACGTAAATACTCAGCGGAAGCACCTTGCCGAAGCTGTCATTAAAGGCCAGTTCGCCGGAAGTCATTTCCCGGAACTGGCCTTTGAAGGCTTCGCGCACCACGGTCTCGCCCAGGGCGGCGCTGTAGCCGTTGGAGTAGAGGTTGAGGACCATGAAGGCGTCGCGTTCATTCAGGATGGCCGCCACATTCTGCAGCAGGCCGAAAAGGAGTTCGTCCAGTTTCCACTTTTCTCCGTCCGGGCCGTGGCCGTAGGCGGGAGGATCCAGGATGATGCCGTCGTATTTGTTCCCCCGTTTGGCTTCGCGGCGGGCGAACTTCAGCGCATCTTCCACCACCCAGCGGATGCCGTCCAGGCCGCTGCGCTCCATATTCTCGCGGGCCCAGGTGACTACCTGGCGCACAGAGTCCAGGTGGGTGACATCGGCCCCGGCGCACTTGGCGGCGAGGGAGGCGGCGCCGGTATAGGCGAAGAGGTTCAGCACCTTCGGGGCCGGCAGCCCGTTGGCTTTGTGGATGCGCGCGAGGCGGCTCGTTTCCTTATAGATGAATTCCCAGTTGGGCGCCTGCTCGGGGAATACGCCCACGTGCTTGAAGGCGGTGAGGCCCAGGCGCAGGGACAGGTGCAGGTCGCTGGCGGCATGGGTTTCGGGGTCCGGGGCGCCGTTGTAGACAATTGACCACTGGTCGTCGGCCCGCTTCACCTTCTCCCAGGTGCCGCTGTCTTCCTTCCCGGCTTTCCCGAATCCGGCGCCGGGCCTGAAGACCACGTGGGCCAGGCGTTTCCATTCGGCCTCCGGCATCGATGGCGTCCAGAGGGCCTTGGGCTCCGGGCGGCGCAGGACATACTTTCCAAAGCGCTCCAGCTTCTCTCCGTTACCGGAATCCAGGAGCTCGTAATCTTTCCAATACTGAGCGGGAAATTCGACAGCCATACCGTTTGATATTTCTGCAAAGATAGCTATCTTTGTAGACTTAGACAAAACAAACAATTCTATACTATGCAACAGTTCATTGACCAGTACGATTTCCGTGGCAAAAAAGCCATCGTACGCGTAGACTTCAACGTTCCCCTGAACGAAAACTTCGAAATTACGGACGACACCCGCATCCGCCGGGCGATGCCCACCCTCAAGAAAGTGCTCGCGGGCGGCGGCGCCGTCATCATTATGAGCCACCTGGGCCGTCCCAAGAAAGTGGATCCCAAGTTCTCCCTCAAGCATATCCTGAATCACGTGAGCGAATGCCTGGGCGTGCCCGTCCAGTTCGCCGAGGACTGCCAGAAGGCGAAGGCTCAGGCCGATGCCCTCAAGCCCGGCGAAGCCCTCCTCCTGGAGAACCTCCGTTACTACGCAGAGGAAGAAGGCAAGCCCAGAGGTCTGGCCGATGACGCCTCCGAGGAAGAGAAGAAAGCCGCCAAGGCTGCCGTGAAGGCCTCCCAGAAGGAGTTCGTGAAGACCCTCGCCAGCTATGCCGACTGCTACATCAACGACGCTTTCGGCACTGCCCATCGCGCCCACGGTTCCACCGCCCTCATCGCCGAATACTTCCCCAATGACAAGATGTTCGGCTATCTGATGGAAGGCGAGATCAAGGCCATCGACAACGTGCTCAAGAACGCCCAGCGGCCCCTCACCGCCATCATCGGCGGCTCCAAGGTGAGCTCCAAGCTGGCCGTGCTGAAGAACCTCGTGGGCAAGGTGGACAACCTCATCATCGGCGGCGGTATGGGTTATACCTTCATCAAGGCCCAGGGCGGCAAGATCGGCCTGTCCCTGCACGAGGACGAACTCATCCCGGATGCCCTCGAGATCCTGGCCACCGCGAAGGAAAAGGGCGTGAATGTGTCCCTCTCAGTGGAAACCGTCGCCGGCCAGGCGTTCGACAACGATACGCCCCAGCGCATCTTCCCCACCAATGACATCGCCCCCGACTGGGAAGGTATGGACGCCGCTCCCGCTTCCCTGGAGAACTGGAAGAAGATCATCCTGAGCTCCAAGACCATCCTCTGGAACGGCCCCGTGGGCGTTTTCGAACTCCCGAACTTCGCCAAGGGCACCCTGCAGATTGCGGAAGACCTGGCCGAAGCCACCAAGAAGGGCGCCTACACCCTCGTGGGCGGCGGCGACTCCGTGGCGGCCGTCACCCAGATGGGTTATGCCGACAAAGTGAGCTACGTCTCCACCGGCGGCGGCGCGATGCTGGAAGCCATCGAAGGCAAGGTCCTTCCCGGCGTAGCAGCCATTCAGGAATAAGGGTTATTCCACTGCCGTCGAATCGGCTTGTTCCAGACCGTAGCCGGAACCGGCTGCGGTCTTTAATATTGCCTCCAGGGAATCCACCATCGCGTCGCCCAGGTCTTTGTCGCCGTACTGCTTACACACGTCGGCAATGTACAGGAGCACGCGGCTCGCTGTTTCGAACTCGCGGCTGCCCAGCGTCCCCCACTCCAGGTAGAAGCCGGCGGTTTCCAGCAGGGCCTCGCACATCCGGGTGGCGAGCGGACGGGCTTTTTCGGCCGCCCCTAAGAAATAGTAGTTCTCGATGAGCTGGGCCACCATATAGTCGTTGGCGGCGAAGCCCAGCGGAATGCTCTCCAGTGGGAACTGCGATTCCGGGAAATTCTCCTGCAGAAGGTCCATCATCTCGATGGCTTTCTCGTCCTCTTCGATGTCGATGAGGGCGTTCGCCACCGTCACGTACAGCTGCCGCTGGCCCAGCACGCCCTGGAAGGTGTACTGGTTCTGGTAGTCGGCGAAATAGTCCGTGCGCTTTAGGGCGTCCCAGGTGTAGACGTTCTTCATCTTGTCGTACAGCTCCAGCGCATCCACCTTGCCGGCGTCCGACGAGGTAATCTTGTTCCGGATGGGCGTGAAACGGTAGGAGAAGCCGTCGTAGAGCATATAGTCCTTGATGCCCACGTTCAGGTCCCCGCCCATATTGAGCACGCTCAGCGGACGGTCCCAGTTATAGGAAGAGAGCAGGTCCAGCAGGAAGATTTCCGGCTTGGAGACGTACTTCTTGTCCTTGGAGATGGTGAGGGTGATGGCATCCGGGATTTCGTCGGCGAACTTCTCCGGCACGATGCCGTACTTGAGACAATTCTCCTTGTTCACCGGCATCACCAGCTTGCGGGCGCAGATGAAATCCAGCTTCTCGCCGTCCTCCAGCGTGACCTTCATCTTGGGGTCGCGGAAGATTTCCATCACGTCGCTCAGCATCATCGGCGAGCCGTCGTCGTAGGCGATGTACACGAACTCGTTGGTCCCGTAGAGGTACTGGGACTGGGACACCTGCAGGGGCAGCGGAGCGCTCTCGTTGCAGGCCCATTTCATCTGGTCGATGTACCAGTCCGTCCCCAGCAGGGAGGTGTTCACCACGCGGACGTCCGGGCGCACGCTTTCCACTTCCTGGGCATACCAGAGCGGGAAGGTATCGTTGTCCCCGTGGGTGATGAGATAGCCGTTGGGGCCGACGGAATTCAGGTAATTCTTCGCCATCTCCACGGCGGTATAGCGGTGCGAACGGTCGTGGTCGTCCCAGTTCTGGGCGGCCATCAGCACGGGCACGCCCAGGCAGAGGACGGAGACGCCCACGGTAACCCCCTTGGCGGGCAGTTTCCGGGCCGATTCCTGCAGCCACTCCGCAAGCGCCGCCACGCCCAGGCCGATCCAGATGGCGAACATATAGAAGGAGCCAGCATAGGCGTAATCCCGTTCGCGCACCTGATAGGGCGGCTGGTTGAGGTACAGCACGATGGCGATGCCCGTCATAAAGAACATCAGGAACACCAGCCAGCTGCCGCGTTTGTCCTTGCCGAACTGATACACCAGGCCCAGCAGGCCCAGCAGCAGCGGCAGGAAGTAATAGTGATTCTTACCCTTGTTCTCCCGGAGCGAAGCCGGTGCGTCCGACTGGTCCCCCAGACGGATAGCATCGAGGAAGCCGATGCCGCTCTCCCAGTTGCCGTGGAACACATCCCCGGGCAGCTGGCCCTGGATCTCGTTCTGCCGGCCCACGAAGTTCCACATAAAGTAGCGCCAGTACATCCAGTTGAGCTGGTAGTCGAAGAAGAAGGCCAGGTTGGCCCCCATCGTGGGCTTGCGGTGGGAGGCGCCGCGGATGCGCGTGCCCTTGCCGTTCATATAACCCTCATATACCTCGATGTGCTTGGCGTCGGATGACCACATCCGCGGGAAGAGCATCTTCCCTTCGGGCCTGTAATCGGCCTCCGCCGGGGCCTGCGCGTGGATGTACTTCCCGTTCAGGGGTGCCCAGTACTTGCCCACCTTCAGGTCATAGGGCGCGTCGAAATACTGCCCGTAGATGAGCGGCGAAGTGCCGTACTGCTCACGGTTGAGGTAACGGACCAGCGTATAGGGATTATCGGGCTGATACTCGTTGGTGGGCGTCTTTACGCTGGAACGGATGATCACGATCGCAAAGAGCGAGAAGCCGATCACCAGCGTGGTCACGCACAGGATCACCGTATTCCAAAACACTTTTCCCTTCTTCAGCGTGGCGAAGAGCCCCCAGAAACAGAGGGCGAGCAGCGCCACCAGGAAGAAAACGGCGCCGCAGTTGTACGGCAGGCCGAATCCGTTCACGAAGAGGCGGTCGAAGAAAGCCGCCAGCTTCGGGAGATACGGGATGAACAGGTACACCAGCAGGAACTCGATCACCACGCCGATGGCGAAAATGCCCACAAGCTGCCAGAAGCTGAACTTCTTCTCCTCGTTCTTCCGGTAGTAGTACATAAATACGAAGGCCGGAATGGTAAGGAGGTTCAGCAGGTGCACGCCGATGCTGAGGCCCATCAGGAAGGCGATGAGCACGATCCAGCGGTTCGAATGGGGTTCATCGGCCTTCTCGTACCACTGGCACATCGCCCAGAAGACGAGCGCCGTAAAGAGCGAGGACATCGCATACACTTCGCCCTCCACCGCGCTGAACCAGAAGGTGTCGCTGAAGCAGTAGGCCAGGGCGCCCACGGCGCCCGAAGCGAAGATCGCGATATCGTTCTTCGTCAGGCGTTTCGCGAAGAAGACGATGGTGAAATAGAGCAGGAAGATGGTGAGCGCACTCAGGAGGGCGTTCATCGCGTTCACGGCCACGGCGGCGTGCTCCGGCTTCACCGGAAGGGTGAAGAAGCGGGCCAGCAGCTGGAAAACCGGGTTTCCCGGAGGGTGTCCCACCTCCAGTTTATAGGACGATGCAATGAATTCCCCGCAGTCCCAGAACGACGCGGTGGGCTCTATGGTAGAAAGGTACGTGAGCGAGGCGATAAAGAGCACCGCCAGCCCCACGATCCGGTTCCACTTGTTGAAGGTCTTCGTTTCCATAGACTACAAATATACTACTTTTCCCCGACATACAGGCGGCAGAGGCCGAAGGAAAAGCTCTTATAGCGGACGCGGCGGAAGCCGGCCTCCCCCATCATCATACAGAAGGCCGAGGGAGACGGGAACGCGTGTACGGACGCCGGAAGGTATTTATAGGCCTCCTTGTTGCCGGAAACGCGGCCGCCGATCCAGGGCATCAGGTGCAGGAAATACAGGTCATAGAGCCAACGCACAAACCGGTTCTCCGGTACGCTCAGCTCCAGGATGACGGCCTTGCCGCCGGGCCTGAGCACCCGCAGGAACTCCTGCAGGCCCTTCTCTTTGTGCTCGAAATTCCGGATCCCGAAAGCGCAGCTCACCCGGTGGAATGTTTCATTTTCAAAAGGCAGGTTTTCGCCGTCGGCTACCTGCAGCTTGATCCGGTCGTGCACGCCCTCGTGCGCCGCCTTCTCCATCACCAGCGCCATCATCCCTTCGGAGATGTCCACGCCGGTCACCCGGGAGCCGGAGCCCGCCTTACGCGCAATCGCGACGGTGCTGTCGCCCGTTCCGCACGCCACGTCCAGGATCTGCTGCTGCGTCCCGTCCACAATCTCCTTGAGCGCCTTCTTGCGCCATCTCTTATCCACATTCAGGGACATCAGATGGTTCAGACGGTCATACGACGGAGCAATCCCGTCGAACATTTCCTGTATTTTCTCTTTGTTGGGCATTACGGCACGGGATCATAGCCACTGCCGCCCCAGGGGTGGCAGCGGAGGATGCGCTTTGCAGCCAGCCAGAACCCCTTGAAGGGGCCGTATTTGCGGAACGCTTCCAGCGCATACTGCGAGCAGGTGGGCGTGTAGCGGCAACTGGGCGGGGTGAACGGGCTGATGCACAGCTGGTAAAACTTGATGACTAGCACCGCCGGCGCTATCAGGATCTTTTTAAGCGTGGCATTCATCGGCGATGGCGGTAAGGGCGGCGGTCATATCGGCATAAACGGCCTCATACGGCAGCACTGCAGCGGGAGTATAGATAAAAAGCACGTCCACGCCGGCGGGCAGGAGCCCCTTTTGCCGGCGGTAGCTCTCGCGGATGCGGCGCTTCAGCAGATTCCGCTTCACCGCGCGCTTGAAGCTGCGCTTGGGAACGGACACCACGATGCGGGCGGGCTCTTCACACCCGTCCCGGCGCAGAAACTTGACGCGGAAACAACCGACGCTAAGACCCTTACCGTGCTCGAACAGGTTCCCTATGGCCGAAAGGCCACAGAGACGTTCGCTTTTGGGTAAGGATTCATCGGCCATACATTACTTGACGCTTTCCAGATAGAGTTCGATGGCGCGGGCCACGGACGGAGCCTCCGGAGAGGGGGCCTTCACGTCGATGCGCAGACCCGCCTCCTCCATGGCCTTCACGATGGAGCGGCCGAAGGAAACCATCTTGATATCGCCCTGCTCGAAGCCCGGGAAGTTCTCCTGGAGGGACTTTACATCGGCCGGATTGTAGAATACGATCATGTCGAAGGCCTTGAGATCCAGTTCCTTGAGGTCCTGGCTCACGGGCTTGACGAACACGCCGGTGGCATAATCCAGCTTCTTCTCCACAAAGAGCGAAGCGAGGGCGTCCACGGAGGAGCCTTCCGTCATCGTGATGAGGAACTTCTCCCCCTTGTGCTTAGGGCCGATGAGCGCCACTACGCTTTCCGAGGTGCCGGTGCCATAGAAGATTTTGCGCTTGCGGTACACGATGTGCTTCTGCAGGTACATCGCCACGGCTTCCGTGGTGCAGAAGTACTTCATCGTCTCGGGAATCTTCACCCGCAGTTCCTCCGCCAGGGAGAAAAAGGCGTCGATGACGTGACGCGAAGAAAAAACGATGGCGGTATAGTCCAGCAGGTTGATACGCTGGGCGCGGAACTCACGCGAGGTTAAAGGTTCAATCTTGAAAAAGGGAGTGAATTGGAAACTGACGCCGAATTTTTCCGTAACAGTTTCATATTGAGTGAGTACGCGCGGCGCGTTCTGGGATACAAGGATCTTCTTGATGCTCATTGGCTGACTTCTTCTTCTCTACAGTAAAACCGCCGAAACCACCAATGCCGATACCGGCAGGATTTCGAGCCCGCAAAGGTACAAAAAAAGTCGCAAATGATTGCAAGATAATGCTAAAATTTGTGCGCGTCGCACCAGGAACACGCCGTAAATGACGGCCGTTTCAATGTATAAAGCCCGGGCGATGGCTGTATCCGAGGTCCCAAAAAGTTCCAGCAGCCCCACCGTCACCAGGAGGATGAGCACCAGCAGGATGAAGTAGGTGAGGCCGGTGTTGCGCGAAAGGACGTAGAAATCCCGTCTGCGGCGGGGTCTCAGCGCCAGGAACATCAGGTGGCGAAGGAGCAGGAAGACGATGAAGACGCCCGCCACGCCCAGCAGCCGCAGATTCGGCGTCCAGTCCCGCAGGAAGGCGGCGTCGTAGAGCCGATAGGCATAGATCATCAGGATGGCCGGAATGACGAGCAGGGTGGCCATCAGGCGGCGGTCGCCGCTGGAGCGAACGCTGTTCTCGAGCGAAACGCTGCCGCGGGCGCGGAACAGGCTGTCGAACAGCTGGGGCGCCAGGGAGAGGAAACGCGGCAGGAAGACGATGGCGGCCACGACAAAGGCTACAATAAGGCCGATGACAAGCCCCGGCGTCCCTTCCGCCACGGCGGCGGGGGCCGCGGAGGGTTCGGTGGGCAGCAGCAGGTCGCCGCCGAGGATGGATTCCTGTAACAGCATCAGTTCCCCCGTTTCGCGTTCGTATAACCTAATTCGTGCAGGATGGCCACCACCTTGTCGCGAAAGTCCCCCTGGATGGTAATCTCCCCGTCCTTTGCGCTCCCGCCCACCCCGAGGCGGGTTTTCAGCGTCCGGCCCAGTTCCTTGAGGTCATCGGCCTTCCCCACGAAGCCGGTGATGAGGGTCACCTGCTTGCCGCCGCGGTTCCGGCGGTCGATGCCCACGATGAGGCGCTGTTTTCCGGCCGGAAGGGTATCCGCCTCCTGCGAGGCAGCCGTCTGATATTGAAAGTCCGGATTGGTCGAGTAAACGACTCCGAGACGTGCTTTCCAATCATTTTCCATAATCTATCGAGCTCTCCCGGCGGCCTCAATCAAAGCCTTGAGCCGGGCGTTGAATTTCTTGTTATTGAGGAGGCTCTCCAGCGTGCAGTGCATCCGGTAGCGCCAGTAATGGTTCGGGATGTCCGGCCGATTGATGCGCTCGTCCTTCGGGTCCCCCTGGTAGCGAATCTTTTCATCGACGGAGAGCCAGTCCTGCAGCGGCAGGATGGCGAAAACGGAGGCCGATGAAAGCTGCTGCGTTAGGATCATTTCGGCCAGCCAGGGCTCCAGCGTGGCAGGAGCGGGGCCTTCCAGTCCCAGCATCCCGTTGTAGTAGCGCTGCGTCCGTTCCGGATCCTCCTCCCACCAGGCGCGGAGGGTAGAGGTGTCGTGCGAACCGGTGGAGCAGACGCTCCAGTAGGGGTATTCGGCGGGCTCCCCGAATTCCCGGCCGAAGGCTTTGGGCATCCGCTGGATTTCCAATGTGAGGATGTGCAGTTGGTCCAGGACGGGCCCCACGCAGGCGGGTACCATCCCCAGGTCCTCGGCACAGGCGAGCATCGGGGAGGCGTTCAGCAGGGCGGGCAGTTTTTCCAGGGCGCCCTCGCGCCAGAAGGCCTCGTGCCGCTTCCAGAAGAAATCCTCGTGCAGCTCGTCGTAGCGCCGTTTTTTCTCCGCGCTCAGCCGCTTGTAGCGGGCCGATTTCTGCCCGGAAATGGCCGGATGCCAGTATCCCTTTCGGCGCGGGTCTTCGATGAAGAGGGTATCGGCCCCCTGCCCCTGGACGGGCCGGAAACCCCAGGCGCGGAGTTCCCCGGCGGAATAGGGTAGTGCGGGCGAAAAATGCCCCAGGAGGCCGCTCCGCTGCGGGCAGGGAATCTCCCAGATGCGGAAGAAGCCCAGCACGTGGTCGATGCGGTAAGCGTCGAAATACTGCGCCATCTTCCCCAGGCGCGCCCGCCACCAGGCGTAACCGTCCTTTGCCATTTCCTCCCAGTTGTAGGTAGGGAAGCCCCAGTTCTGGCCGTCCTCCGAGAAGAAGTCCGGCGGGGCGCCCGCCTGGCTGTCCAGGTGGAAGAGTTCGGGATGCTGCCAGGCATCGGCGCTCACGCGGGACACGCCGATGGGAAGGTCTCCCTTGAGGGCCACGCCCTTGCCGTGGGCGTATGCGGCAGCTTCTTTTAACTGTTTGTCCGCCAGATACTGCAGGAAGCAGTAGAAGTCTGCCGGCGCATCGTTCCGGTCCCGCTGAACGCAGTATTCGGCATAGGGAAGGAGCCAGTCGCGGTTGTCCTGCACGAAGGATTTATAGGCCGGACTCTGCATCTGCTTCCGGCCTGCTGGGCTGTCGTAGAGTTTGCGGAGCAACTCCAGTTTGAGGCAGTTCACCTCCTCGTAATCCAGGGCCGGAAGGGCCTCCAGGCGGGCTTTCGCCTTTTTGTAGGCCGCATCTTCGGGCACGCCGGCCGCCGGCAGATGTATGTACTGCGGATGCAGGGCGAAGGAACTGACGGCGCTGTAGGGATAGGAGTCGTAGCAGGTATGTGATGCCGTGGTATCATTCACCGGCAGCAGCTGGATGATGCACTGGCCCGTGGCGGCGGCCCAGTCGGAGAGCTTCTTGATGTCGTTGAACTCCCCTACGCCGAAGCTGTCTTCCGAGCGGAGGGAAAACACCGGAACGGCCACCCCGGCGCCCCGCCAGGGCTTGCGGTTAAAAACCGGCTCGCGCTCGGCGATAACGCCCTCCTGCGGCTCCAGGATGCGGTTCGGCCCCTCTTCCCAGCATTGGACCGCCTTCGTCCGGGTATCGGCAATGACGAACTTGTACTCGATGGATTCCGTGAGGTCCAGCCCGATCTCCCAGACGGGGAATTTCGCATCCGAGAGCAGGTGAACCGTCTTCCAGTCACCCATCGGCCCGGAACCTAAAAGGGCCACGGACTCGCCGCTCTCCACCTGAGGCACCTCCACCCGCAGAATCAACTTCCCCCGGGCGGCTTTCCGCGGGGCAGGCCTGCGGAAAATCACCTCGCTGAAGGCTTTGGACTCAAACGGCGTTATCATAGAGAGCAAAATTACGGATTTTGGAAGGAATTACAAAACAATCCTCTATCTTTGTATTCCGTATGGAAAAACCCGTCGCAACCGTCGTCAAGAACGCAGGCAGTCATTACCTGCTATCCCCCCTTCCGGAGTGGGACGTGTTCGAGGCTGTCCTGCGCGGAAAGATCCGCCTGAAGGGTTCCTCCATCACCAATCCCGTCGCCGTGGGCGACAGAGTCGTCTATGAAGACGGCGTCATCACGGAAATCCTTCCCCGGAAAAACTATCTCATCCGTCGGAGCACGAACCTCTCGCGGCAGGCGCACATCATCGCGGCGAACATCGACCGGGCCTACATCGTGGTGTCGCTCTACTTCCCGGAGGTGAAACTCCCCTTCTTGGACCGGATTTTAGTCACCTGCGAGCTTTACGGCATTCCCGCCACCATCGTCCTCTCGAAAACGGACCTGTATAGGGAGACCGATCCGGATGGGGTTGCACACCTGAAGGCCATCTACGAGGGCGCCGGCTATCCCGTGCTGGAGGCTTCCGTAAAAACCGGGGAGGGTATCAACGAATTGCGGGAGGCCTGCAAGGGCCGCGTAAACCTCTTTTCCGGGGAATCCGGCGTAGGGAAATCCTCCCTCATCAAGGCGCTGGACCCTTCGCTGGATCCGAAGATCGGAAAGATATCGGCCGCCCATCTGCAGGGGAAGCACACCACCTCCCTGTATGAGATGTATCCCCTCGCTTCCGGCGGCTTCGTCGTCGACTCCCCCGGCATCCGCGGCTTCGGCCTGGTGGATGTCGAGAAGGAAGAGATCGCCCGTTACTTCCCGGAGATGCTCAAGGCATCGGCCCACTGCCGCTTCACCCCCTGCACCCACACCCACGAGCCCGGCTGCGCCGTGAAGGCCGCCGTGGACGCGGGCGCCATCTCCCCCGAACGCTACAATTCCTACCTGGGGATGCTCGAGGAGGACAAAAAGTTCCGATGAAACTGAACCGGGAAATCCTGCGGCTGGCCGTTCCCAGCATCCTTGCGAACATCACCGTCCCGCTCGTCGGGATGGCCGATATAGCCGTAGCCGGCCACCTTCCGGCAGCTTCCGGCGCGGCGCTCATCGGCGGGCTCACCATCGGCACGATGCTCTTCGAGCTGCTCTACTGGAACTTCGGTTTCCTGCGCACAGGGACTGGAGGTTTGACGGCACAGGCGTATGGGCGCGGGGACAACACCGGCGGGATATTAAGGCGGGCTCTGAGGATTGCGCTGGTGTCCGGAGCCGGCCTCATCGCCCTGCAGTGGGCGGTGGTATGGCTCGCGTTCCTGGTGGTGGACTGCTCCCCCGAGGTGCAGGCGCTCGCCACGCGCTACTTTCACATCTGCATCTGGGCGGCGCCGGCCGTGCTGTCGCTCTTCGCCTTTAAGGGCTGGTTCATCGGAATGCAGGATTCCGTGAGGCCGATGACCGCCGACCTTCTGGTGAACGGGGTTAACATCGCGCTTTCCGTGGGCCTCGGTTTCGGGACGCCGCTCGGCTTTGCGGGCGTAGCCTGGGCCACGGTCATCTCTCACTGGACGGGGTTCCTCTACTGCTGCCTCGCCCTCCGGCGGCGGTATCGGAGTCAGCTCTCCGATGCGAAACCCGCTCCCGCAAAGGACTTCTTCGCCCTCAACCGGGATCTGTTCCTCCGCTCGCTGGGGATGGTCGCCATTTACATCGGCTTTACCGTCCTGAGCGCCCGCTTCGGCGACCTGATGCTCGCGGTAAGCGCCATCCTGATGAAACTTCTGATGCTCTTCAGCTACTTCATCGACGGGTTCGCCTATGCCGGCGAGGCGCTTTCGGGCCGATTCATCGGCGCCCGGGACGCCTCCGGCCTCCGCTCGGCCGTCCGGAACGTCTTTCTGTGGAGCGGCGGCGTAGTGATGCTGTTCCTCCTGGTGTACGGCGTGGCCGGCGTTCCGCTGCTGCGCCTGATGACCTCCGATGCCGCCGTGGTCCAGGCCGGACGGGCCTTCCTGCCCTGGCTCCTGCTGATGCCCCTTTTCGGCTGCCCGGCCTTCACCTGGGATGGCATCTTCACCGGCGCCACAGCGGGCCGGGACCTGCGCGACAGCGTGCTCTTGAGCGTGATTTGTTTCTTCGGCCTCTGGTGGGCCTGCACCACCTTTATGGGCGATGGGCTCACGCCCGTCTTCGCCATCCATCTCCTGATGGCAGCCTACTTCCTGCACCTGGTGGTGCGCTCCGCCTGGCTCTCCGCAAGGGCGCGGAAAGTTATTTTCTCAGATACTTCCACCCGATGATGGGCAGCGTGAAGGCCAGCAGACAGGCGGCAATCCAGAAAATGGATACCGGCGTGAAATTGTAGACATTCCCTGCGGTATACCCGCCGATGAGCCAGCCGCTGGCGAGGCTCTGCAGGCCGGCGGCAGCGTAACTGGATACGCCCACGATGCCGAGGGCCGCGCCGGTGGCTTTCCGGGGCACGAAGTCCAGGGCCATCAGACCGCCCACGATGCAGAAGACCACGCTGAACGAAGCGCTGAAAACGGCTACACAGGCCATATTCAGGGCGAATCCTCCTTCCAGGAACAGGAATCCGGCCAGGGACGCCACGGCCAGGATGCCGGCGATGACCACGGGTCGCACGCGGCTGCCGCGGAACACCTTGTCCGAAAGCCAGCCGGCGGCCAGATTTCCCGCCACCCCGAAGACTTCGGCCAGGCCGATGACCTGCGCCGCCCGCTCCAGCGAGAACGCCTTCTGCTTCTGAAGGAAGAGCACGCCCCAGTCGCTCACGGCGTGCTGGGTGATGTACAAAAAGGCGGTGGAGATGGCTATTACCCAGATGCCGGGATGCTGGAACACCCATTTCTGGAGTTCCCGGGTGGGCTTTTGATCCATCGGACGGATGGGTTCTCCGGAGAGTTCCTGTACAGACGGAAGGCCCGCGCTTTCGGGGGTGTCGACGATAAAGACCAGAGAAATGACCAGGCCGATGACCCCCGCCACGGCGGCGGCGAGGAAGCCCCACTGCCAGCCCGCGACGGCCACGATCCAGCCCGTCAGAATCATCGAAACGGCCTTCCCCAGCTGCGGCGTAGAGCTGAAAACGCTGTACATCGTGCCGCGCGTAGCCAGCGGAAACCAGCGGGAAAGGGAGATGGTGCCGGGCGGCGAGCCCATCGACTGCACCCAGCCGTTCACTCCCCACAGGACTGCGAAGACCCCCAGCATCAGCAGGGAACCGAAGCCCAAAGGGCCGTGCAGGAGACCCAGCAGACCCAACACCAGATTGACGGCGGCCGACACACCGATACCCGCCGCCATAAACCGGCGGATGTTGCAGTAGTCGGCGATGAAGCCGTTCATAAACTTCCCTACCGCATAGACGAAGTAGAAGGCGCCGCCGATGATGCCCAACTGCCCGGCCGTGAGGATGCCGCCGTCGATGAGGGGCTGTTTCACCACGCCCAGGGTCATCCGACACACGTAGTATAAGGTATAGGCCACCGTCACGCCCCAGAAGGTGCGGCGGCGCAGCCGCTTATAGCTGGCGTCCACCTCCCCGGCGGGAACCTTCACCGCTGAAGGCTTGCTGATGCGGAAATGGGAATACAGTGACATACCGGGAGCAAAGTTACGAAAAAATCACTACCTTTACACTGCTAAAACCTGTAACCAATGAAAGAGTTTCTTGCGGCCCTGGGTACCTGGAAGTTCTGGAAAGAACTCATCATCATGACGGTGGCGATGTTCATCTCCGCCGGTGCCGTGTATTACTTCCTGATGCCCAGCAACCTGGTCATCGGCTCCATCACCGGTCTGTCGATGGTGATTTCCGGGGTCTTCGGCCTTTTGGGGATGAACGTGAAGGTGTCCCTGGTGATTACCCTCATCAACGCCTTGCTGCTCCTGATGGCCTGGATTCTGATCGGCCACGAATTCGGCGCCAAGACCGTTTACACGGCCCTCATCCTGGGCCCCTTCGTGGAACTGTGGGAGAAAATCCTGCCGGTTTCCCGCATTATGGAGCCCGGCTCCACTTCGGTGATGGGGGATCCCTGGTTCGACCTGCTGTGCTTCGTCCTTATTCTCAGCGCCGCCCAGACCATCCTCTTTCACATCAACGCCTCCACCGGCGGGCTGGACATCCTGGCGAAGATCATCAACAAGTATCTGCACTTCGAGATCGGCACGTCCGTGAGCGTCGCGGGTGCCATTATCTGCTGCACGGCCTTCGCGGTGAATCCCTTCCGGCTGGTGGTCATCGGCCTCATCGGCACCTGGATCAACGGCCTTGCACTGAACTACTTCACCGCCGGCCTCAACCGCCGCAAACGCGTCTGCATCATCTCCAATGAGCACGAGCGCATCCGCAAGTTCATCATCGAGGACCTGGTGCGCGGGTGCTCCCTCTATGAGGTGAAGGGCGGCTACAGCGGAGACGTCCGGGTGGAGGTGCAGGCCCTCCTCACGCAGGACGAATTCGCCAAGCTGATGGCCTTCCTGAAGAACAACAATATCCAAAGTTTCGTCACCGCCGGCAACGTCAGTGAAGTCTACGGATTGTGGCGTGAGAAAAAGATGCGGAGTTAACCCTGTTTGGCACGGTATTCGTATTACCTGTACCGGACATAAAATATTGATACCTTACATACCCCCGCGGCCCATTGTGAAATGCGCTTGCGGGGGAATTCTTTATTCCGAAACGGGACGGACGGATAAGCCGCGATGGCGGGCGATAAGACTCCTGCAGGGAATCGCACGGTCGTCGAAAGTCAAACAAAACGACGCAGTCGGGTCGGTGGAATGGACGGTTGAGGCCCAATAGTAACCAAAGACGTCGTATACGTTATCGAAGTGATTCGAGGTCCACCAGCTGGCCGCAGGGAGAAAAATACTGTTCCCGTTCCCGGCCGTAACCAGCACACCCAAATGGGAGTATCCATCCTCTTTCGTCTTCCACTGCCACTGGCAGCCGTCCCGCAGCGCAACCCATTCCGCATCCGTAGGAGTGCGCCACTTACCGTGAAGGACGTAGCGGACGGGGTCATCGGCATAATTGTAATCGCTGAATTCCGTCTTCCCATCCATCTCGCCGAGTCCTCCCCAATACTCACTGTTTGTACAATACTTGGTTATCTTCTTGTAGGACCCATCCGCCCACGGATAAGCATCCCAGTCATAACTTGTCTTTCCGTTTCGCCAGGCCGTGCAGGGATTATCCTGTGAATGACCGTAGGCATAATAGGGCTGAACCGCCCCCCAGGCATAATAGTCTCCGTAATCCGCCTCGTTGGCGCAGAGGCCCATCTCGGACAGATTGGATTTTGCCCAGAATACTTTGTAAGTAATCTCATTCCCGTCAGCATCCTTCATCGGGTTGCCGTCCTTGTCCAGTCGGGGTAAAACGATGCCCATATCCACGGCACCTTCCGGACAAACCTGTTCCTCAGTGGGTTCGGGCTCCGGCTTGTTCCCGCCGCAGGAAACAAGCAGCAAGAGGGCGGCAAATGTAACAAACAGTTTTTTCATATCATCAATTGTTTTATTCCTGCGCCTGGCCGCCGGCCAGATCCAGGATCTCGGAGGTAATTTTCTGCTGGCGCCCCTTGTTGTACTGCAGGGTGAGTTCCTGAAGGAGTTTTTCGCCGTTGTCCGTAGCGGTCTGCATCGCCACCGTGCGGGCGGCGTGCTCCGCCGCGGCGCTGTCCAGCAGCGCGGAGTAGAGTTTCAGTTTGAGGAGTTTGGGCTCGAGGGCCTCCAACAGCGCTTTCCGCGAAGGCTCCAGGATGTAATCGGCGGCGGGAAGCGATGCCTTTTCCGGAGCATCGGCCTTCTTTTCAGCGACGGAAAATGCATCCTTTCCGACGCCCAATAAAATATCCACCACCGGCACCTGTTTCGCCGTGGAAACGAAGTGGGTATAGACCAGCAGCACGCGGCCGATACGGCCTTCCGCGAAGTCCTGCTGCAGCCGTTCCGCCAGCGCGGCGGCGGGCGCATAGGACGGATTCTCGGAAAGGGCGGAGAAATCCTCCGGCGAAAGGAAACCGTCGCGGCGCATCGCATCGGCCATCTTCCGGCCGATGGAATACACGGTATCCCCGTCCTGCCGTACGGAACGCACCTTCGCCACGGCGTTGGCGTTAAAGCCGCCGCAGAGCGAAGAATTGGAGGCAATGGCCACGATGGCGGCGGGGGCTTTTACGGCGTCCGACGGAAGGGTCGCTCCTTCGGTCGCTGAAAAAAAGGCCGATGCTCCCTCAGGAGCGACGCCTTCCGCTACCGCCTTTCCGCCCACCGCTGAGAGCATCTCCTGCAGCTTCGCTTCATAGGGCCGCATCGCCTCGGTGGCCTTCTGCGCCTTCCGCAGTTTGGCCGACGACACCAGCTTCATCGCCGAAGTAATCTTCAGCGTTCCCCGCACGGAGCCGATCCGTCCCTTTATTTCCTTCAGCGTGGGCACTACTTCAAACTAAGAATAACCGATTCAGCCGTTTCGGTGAGGATCTTTTCAATCTCGGGCGTCAGCTGCCCGGCGCCCAGCGGCTCCAGGACATCGGAGCGATTCGCCGCGCGAAGCCGGTCCAGGAAGGCATCCTGGAAGGCGCGAACAGACGCGACCGGAATGTCCCGCATCAGGCCGTGCGTACCGCAGTAGAGGACCGCCACCTGTTCGCCCACGGGCATCGGCGAATACTGCGGCTGGATGAGCAGCTGGTTGTTTTTGCGCCCCTTGTCCAGGGCCAGTTCCGTCACCTTGTCCACATCGGAGGAGAACTTGGAGAAGGCCTCCAGCTCGGCCCACTGGGCCTGGTCTATCTTCAGCGTACCGGCCACCTTCTTCATCGATTTCACCTGCGCGCTGCCGCCCACACGGGACACGGAAATGCCCACGTTGATGGCCGGCCGAACGCCCTGGTTGAAGAGCGACTGCTCCAGGTAAATCTGACCGTCGGTGATGGAAATCACGTTCGTGGGAATATAGGCCGATACGTCCCCCGCCTGCGTCTCGATGATGGGAAGAGCCGTCAGGGACCCGCCGCCGCGGACCTTGTCCTTAAGCGCAGCCGGCAAATCGTTCATCTGCGCCGCCACTTCCTGCTGGTCGATGATGCGCGCGGCCCGCTCCAGCAGACGGCTGTGCAGGTAGAAAATATCGCCCGGATAGGCCTCGCGGCCGGAAGGGCGGCGCAGGATCAGGGACACCTCGCGGTAGGCCACCGCCTGCTTGGAAAGGTCGTCGTAGACCACCAGCGCGTGCCGGCCCGTGTCGCGGAAATACTCGCCGATGGCCGCCCCGGAGAAAGGCGCATAATACTGCAGCGCGGCAGGATCGGCCGCCGTAGCCGCCACCACCACGGTGTAATCCATCGCCCCGTGCTCGCGCAGGGTCTTGACGATGGAAGCAACAGTGGAACCCTTCTGGCCGATGGCTACGTAAATGCAGTACACCGGCTCCCCGGCCTCATAGCAGGAACGCTGGTTGATGATGGTGTCGATGGCGATGGCGGTCTTTCCCGTCTGGCGGTCGCCGATGATGAGTTCGCGCTGGCCGCGGCCGATGGGAATCATCGCGTCGATGGCCTTGAGCCCCGTCTGGAGCGGCTCCGACACCGGCTGGCGGTAGATGACGCCGGGAGCCTTTCGCTCCAGCGGCATATCCACCTTCTCCCCGTCCACCGGGCCCAGCCCGTCCAGGGGATTGCCCAGGGGATCCACCACGCGGCCCAGCAGCGCGTCACAAACGCCGATGGAGGCGATGCGGCCCGTCCGGCGCACCACCATCCCTTCCTTCAGCTGGTCCGTGGGGCCCATCAGGACGGCGCCCACATTGTCGGTCTCCAGGTTCATCACCACGCCCATCACGCCGTTGCCGCAGTCCAGCAGCTCACCGGCTTCGGCCTTGTCCAGGCCGTAGACGCGCACCACGCCGTCGCTCACCTGCAGGGCCTTGCCGATCTCCTCGAACTGGAGGTCGTTTTTCATATCCTTGAGCTGACCCAGCAGGATGTCGCTCACTTCCGAGGGTTTCAAAGAAGTTGCCATCAGATAATTCTTCTGTTTCGTTCAATAAACTGTTCGCCGAGACGCTCCAGCTGCCGTTTGACGCTGGCGTCCAGCAGAGCGTCGTCCAGGTCCAGGACAAACCCGCCCACAAGGGAAGGATCCACCTCCGCCTCAATAATTACGTCGTCGCCGGTCCTCTGCCGCACCAGGGCGCGGATGCGCTGCAGCAGGCGCTCGGAGGGCTCCCGCACCGTCACCAGGTGCGCCTTCCGGATGCCGACGCTGCGCCGGTACATTTTCACAAAGTCCCGCAGGATATCCTCCACCAGCTCCATCCGGCCGTTGCGGTTGAGGAGTGTCAGGAAGCGGCTCATCTCATTCGAGAACCGGCCTCCCAGAGCGGTCTGCAGGAGTTTTTTCTTGTCGAAGGCCGATACCACATCCTCGGAAGCCGTCACCATCCGCCGGAGGTCGGGGACCCCGTAGAGGGCGCGCTCCAGGGCTTCGGCCTCGGAGCACACGATCTCCCCGCGCCCGGTTTCCCGGACGTATTTCACCAGGGCGGTGGCGTAGCGGCTGACGACGATGCTGCGGTTCACGAGCGGACGGTTTTTTCGGATGCCTCATCCACCAGACGGTCCAGGTAGGCGCGCTGGCTGCCTTCGTCGGAGAGTTCCTGCCGAAGGACTTTTTCGGCCACCTGCACGCTCAGGAGGGCCACTTCCTTGCGCACGTCGCGCAGGGCGCTCTCTTTCTCGGCCGCAATCTGGACCTTGGCGTCGGCGATGAGTTTCTCCGCCTCCGCCCGGGCCTCCGCTTTCGCATCGGCCACGATCCGGGCCTTCGTCTCGGTGGCTTCCTTGAGGATGGCGGCCTGTTCGCGGCGGGCCTGGTCCATCATCTCGGCCTGCTCCTTCTTCCACGAGGCCATCCTGGCGGAGATTTCATCGGCATCCTTGAGGGATTGGGAAATCTTGGCATTGCGCTCATCCACCATACCGGTGATGATCGGGAAACCGAACTTCGCCAGGAGGAAGAACACGATTCCGAAGATGACGACCATCCAGAAAAGAAGGCCGAAGTCAGGAGTAACGAGGCTCATAGACTACAGTACGATAGCCAGCAGGCAGACGATGATGGCGAAAAGGGCGGCGCCTTCCACCATACCGGCGGCGATGATCATCGCGGAGCGGAGGTTGCCCGCGCTTTCCGGCTGCCGTGCAATGGATTCCATCGTGGATTTGCCGATTTTGCCGATGCCGATGGCACCCGCCAGGGCGGCGATGGCCGCACCGATGGCGGCGCCCACCTTGCCGAGGGCAGCGCCCGCGGCGGCTTGGAGTAACATAGCTGAAAGAATCATAGTATCAGGTGTTTAATGTTGTTGTCTTGCAAGGCCGATATAGATGCTGGAGAGCATCGTAAAAACGTAGGCCTGGATAAAGGCCACCAGGCATTCCAGCGCGTCCAGGAACACGCCGAAAAGGACGCTCACCACCGTCATTCCCCCGCTCAGGAGCGGGCCGTACTTGGCCATGATGAAGATGATGCACACCATGCTCAGAATCATAATGTGCCCCGCCAGCATATTGGCGAAAAGACGGATGGTGAGGGACACCGGTTTCATCAGGGCGCTGAACACCTCGATGACCGGCATAATGGGTTTGAGGAAGCCCGGAACGTCGGGCGCGAAAATCTCTTTGTAATAGTGTTTGGTTCCCGTGAAGTTCACCGTGAAGAAGGTGCACAGGGCGAGGACCAGGGTGATGGCGATGTTGCCGGTGAGGTTGGCCCCGCCGGGGAAGAAGGGAAGGATGCCCAGGAAGTTGTTCAGCAGGATCCACAGGAAGGCCATGCAGAGGTAGGGCGAATAACGGCGGAAATCTTTCTCGCCGATATTTTCCCGCGCCATATTGTGGATCATCATCACCAGCGGCTCCATCGCCGCGGCAAGGCCCGTGGGCGCCTCCTCCAGCGCATCGTGCTTCCGGTACCAGCGGGCGGTAATCAGAATGATAATCAGGAGCAGCAGGGAACTCATCATCAGCGAGAGGACGTTCTTCGTGATGGACAGATCGATGGGCCGCTTCCCGGTTTGCGCATTGATAAGCTTGCCGTTTTCGTTGAACGTATAGCCGTTCTCCGCCGCATGATGCACAGAAAACACCTTCACGCCGTTATCGATCACAATGCACGGCAGCGGAATGGCGATAGGTTTTCCCTTCCATTCGGTGATATGCCACTCGTATTCGTCGCCGATATGGCCGAAAATAATCTCAGGGACGTTGATTTCCTCGTCCTGCGAAGGGATGTCCCCCTCCGTCGCTGAAAAGAAGGCCGATGCTCCCTCGGGGGACACGCCTTCTTCGGACGGCGTAAACCCTCCGGTGAACAACATCGATATGAGGATCGATAAAATCATACCTCAACGCAGACGGTGACGGTGTTGTCTTTCACTTCGGCGAAGCCCTCGCGGACGTGGAGACGCTTTTCGGCGCCGTCTTCCACGTAGCGGACATCCCCTTCCTCGAGGGCCGTCAGGAGGGCGGCGTGGCCGGGCAGGACGGTGAACGGCGCCTGGAGGCCCGGGAGGGTGACCAGGCTCGCATCGGCCTTTACCAATGTGCCTTCGGGAGAGAGGATATGAAGGGCGATCGTCATTTGGCCGCTGCCAGGATGGCCTCACCCTTGGCGATGGCGTCCTCGATGGTGCCCACGTTCAGGAAGGCCTGTTCCGGGAGGTAATCCACCTCGCCGTCCAGAATCATATTGAAGCCCTTGATGGTGTCCTCGATGGAAACCATCACACCTTTCACGCCCGTGAACTGTTCGGCCACGAAGAAGGGCTGCGACAGGAAACGCTGCACGCGGCGGGCGCGGTTCACGGTGGTCTTGTCCTCGTCCGAGAGTTCGTCCATTCCCAGGATGGCGATGATATCCTGCAGTTCCTGGTTGCGCTGGAGAATCTGCTTCACGCGCTGGGCGGTGTTGTAATGCGCCTCTCCCACGATGTTCGGGTCCAGGATGCGCGAGGTGCTCTCCAGCGGGTCCACAGCCGGGTAGATGCCCAGGGCCGTGATTTTGCGGCTGAGCACCGTGGTGGCGTCCAGGTGGCTGAAGGTGGTGGCGGGAGCGGGGTCCGTGAGGTCATCGGCCGGCACATAGACGGCCTGCACCGAGGTGATGGACCCGTTCTTGGTGGAGGTGATGCGCTCCTGCATCTTACCCATTTCCGTGGCCAGGGTGGGCTGGTAACCCACGGCGGAAGGCATTCGTCCCAGAAGGGCCGATACCTCAGAGCCTGCCTGGGTGAAACGGAAGATGTTGTCAATGAAAAAGAGGATGTCCCGGGGGCCGGCTCCGGAGTCTGAGTCGCGGAAGCTTTCGGCCAGGGTAAGGCCGCTCAGGGCCACGTTGGAACGGGCTCCCGGGGGTTCGTTCATCTGGCCGAAGACCATGGACACCTGGCTCTTTTCCAGTTCCTTGGGGTCTACGAGGGAAAGGTCCCATCGGCCCTCTTCCATAGCTTTATTGAAAGCTTCTCCGTAACGGATAACGTTGGATTCAATCATTTCCCGCAACAGGTCGTTGCCTTCACGGGTACGCTCACCCACGCCGGCGAACACGGAGAAACCGTTGTGCGCCTTGGCAATGTTGTTGATGAGCTCCTTGATGAGCACGGTCTTGCCCACACCGGCGCCGCCAAACAGACCAATCTTACCGCCCTTGAGGTAAGGCTCCAGCAGGTCAATGACCTTGATGCCGGTGAACAGCACTTCCTGGCTGGTGGTGAGGTCTTCAAACTTGGGGGCGTCCCGGTGAATGGGAAGGGTGGTTTCCCTGCCCAGCTCCTGCATACCGTCAATGGCCTCTCCGGTTACGTTCATCACGCGGCCGCGGATCTGGGAACCCACGGGCATAGCAATGGGCTTGAAGGTATTACGGACTTCCAGGCCGCGGCTGAGGCCGTCCGTGGAGTCCATAGCAATGCAGCGCACGGTGTCTTCACCAATGTGCTGCTGTACTTCCAGGACCAGGTCTTTTCCGTCGGGACGGGTGACCAGGAGGGCGTCTTCAATTCGGGGGAGCTCTACCTCGGCGCTACGGGCCGATATGTTAAAATGCACATCTACAACCGGTCC
>JAEEGH010000750.1_pt1 | contig 102408 bp, 91 predicted proteins | sample 9134181 | NCBI WGS metagenome assembly JAEEGH01 (sample SAMN16246544, study PRJNA631951) | gut metagenome | biome: gut microbiome; feature: rumen; material: DP-attached | host: Bos | place: Iran: Karaj | collected 2018-10
CCACCGAAATGGCCTTCTTCTACATACTTCTTCGCAGTGTCCCAGGCACCTCCGGCATTAGCCATGAATACGGCCAGTACAAATCCTGTAGCCAAACCGCCAATTAGCAGTCCAAGTACACCGGCTACGCCAAGAACGAGGCCCGTGATAATCGGCACAATAATAGCCAGAATGGACGGTAGCAGCATTTCATGCTGCGCACCCTTGGTAGAGATAGCTACGCAGCGCGCATAGTCAGGATCGGCCTTGCCTTCCAATATACCCTTGATGGTTTGGAATTGACGACGAACCTCTTCGACCATCTTCTGTGCCGCACGACCAACTGCATTCATTGTCAGTCCGCAGAACAGGAAAGCCATCATAGAACCGATAAATATACCTACGAGCACAATCGGGTTCATCAGGTTAACATTGTATGCATTCATAAAGTCGACAAGCGTAGCTTGTGCAGCCTCTACTCCGTTCGGCAAATCTTGTCCTACGCGGATGAGCGCAATCTTGATTTCCTCCACATACGATGCCAATAGCGCCAAAGCTGTCAATGCGGCAGAGCCAATAGCAAATCCCTTGCCGGTAGCGGCTGTGGTGTTACCGAGCGCATCGAGTGCATCGGTGCGTTGGCGTACTTCTGCGGGAAGTCCGGACATCTCAGCATTTCCACCTGCGTTATCTGCAATTGGGCCATAAGCATCCGTAGCCAAAGTGATTCCTAAGGTCGATAGCATACCAACCGCAGCAATACCAATGCCGTAGAGACCCATCGAGAGGTTCTGTGCTGTCAGTTCAATGGCAAAGCCATTGGCACACAGATAAGCAAGGATGATAGCCACACCTACGGTGATGACCGGCACAGCTGTTGATAGCATACCCAATCCGAGGCCGCTGATGATAACTGTAGCAGGACCTGTCTGGCTGCTCTCGCTTACTTTCTGCGTCGGCTTATAACTTTGCGAAGTGTAATACTCGGTTGATTGGCCGATAATAACACCTGCCGCCAAACCTACTACTACCGAAAGACTAACTTGCCACCATTGGCTAGTCTCGGTGCCGAATAGCCATGCAAAAATACCGAAAGTGACACCTGCAATCAGTATGGCAGCTGTGTTGGTTCCGATACTTAGCGCGCGAAGCAACTGTTTCATGCCCGCACCTTCTTTGGTCTTAACGAGATAAATACCGATAATACTGAGCAATACACCGCAAGCAGCAATGAGCGAAGGCGCAAGTACAGCCTTCAACTGCATTCCCTCAACAGCGGAAGTAGCAAAGGCCGAAGCGCCCAGTGCCATCGTGGCAAGGATAGAACCTGCATATGACTCATAGAGGTCAGCACCCATACCGGCTACGTCACCTACGTTATCGCCTACGTTATCAGCGATGGTAGCAGGGTTGCGAGGATCATCCTCCGGGATGTTATATTCGGTTTTTCCCACAAGGTCAGCACCCACATCAGCTGCTTTGGTGTAGATTCCACCTCCCACACGTGCAAACAGGGCTTGAGTGGAAGCACCCATACCAAATGTCAGCATGGTGGTAGTGATGGTTATCAGATCAGCTTCTGCACCTACAAGTGCCAACAAGCCAGTCTTCTGTAGTACAAGGAACCATCCTGCGATATCCAATAGTGCCAAGCCGACTACGGTCAATCCCATCACAGCTCCTGAGCGGAAAGCGACTTGCAAACCTGAGTTAAGCGATTTGCGAGCGGCATTGGCTGTACGAGCAGATGCATAAGTGGCGGTCTTCATGCCGAAGAAGCCTGCTAAACCGGAGAAGAAACCACCAGTCAGGAAAGCGAACCATACGATACCATTTTGAAGATGGAAATAAGCCATTACGGCAAAGATAACAGCCAATACCAAGAAAACAATTGTTACTACTTTGTACTGCTGTTTTAGATAAGCCATCGCACCTTTGCGAACGTGCGAAGCAATGGTCTTCATGAGATCTGTTCCTTCATCTTTGCCCAACATAGAGCGGTAGAAATAGAACGCGAACCCAAGAGCCAGAAGCGATGCTGCCAGGACGACATACATCATTAAAGTAAGATCTGTCATAAAATCCGTATTATTAAATTTAAAGTTATTTTTTCAAAAAAGCTTGCAAAGGTACTGCTTTTTGCCCGAATACGCAAATTTTATGCGATTTTTTTGCATATTTATGTTCAAAAACATGGTTTCGCTAGCATGAGGAGCATAGTTTTCAAAAAAAGTCCTAAAAAATTTGACGAAAAAAAAAAAAAAAAAAAAAAATATCGAAGTACATGATCTCAATTCGTTTCTGCGTCCACTAGTTGGCATAACGCGCGATTGCCATATTGACCATATTGATGCAGACTATAAAGGAGACCGAAATATAGCGAAAGGCGAATTTTGCATGCAATACCATGGGATGAATGTTCAGGTGCACAAGGAAGATAATATACCATATGAGATCGTGAACAAGCTAAAACAAAGACAATAACCGCCCAAACTCCAAAAAATCACAAGACAGTCAAATAATGATAAATTTGACACGCGTAACAAAACGAAAATCTTAATCAGAGTACATTTTTTGAGGTCGAAAATGTCAGGTAGTGCTCTCGTGATTGTCTCGGTAAAGTCTCGTTCAAACCACGTTAGGCTCCCGTGAGGCAAAAATCTTAATCAGAGTACATTTTTGAAGCAACCAATATTAAGAACAAAAAGGGTGCTTCGGTGCTCTTTTTTCATTTTCTTCCGAAAATGCTTGCATATATCACTTTTTTTTTGTAATTTTGCGGCCGATTTTGAGAAATACGTATTTAATGCTATGAAATCTCTTCGTTTTTGGTTCGACACAATCATGCGCACTGGCATCAAAATGACGATGCTGACAGGCGTGGCTTTTGCTGTGACCGCATGTTATGGTCCGGTCAATAGGCCTGAAAACTATAACGATCCGGAGTTCCAGACTGATACGCAGCAACTGGAGCAACAGTTGATGATTGAACCCGAAGAATTAGCTGAATAAACATAATCACATATATTTTTTTGAACAATGGAAAAGAAGAAAAGAGTTTACACCTTTGGTAATGGAAAGGCTGAAGGTAACGCACAAATGCGTGAACTGCTTGGAGGTAAAGGTGCTAACTGCGCCGAGATGAACCTGGTGGGTGTTCCTGTTCCTCCCGGATTCACCATCACAACGGAAGTCTGCAACGAGTACTACCAAGTAGGTCAGGACAAGATCGTTGAGGAATTGACAGAAGAGGTTAATGCAGCTGTTAAGCATGTAGAGGATTTGATGAACTGCAAGTTCGGTGATCCGAAGAACCCACTACTCGTTTCTGTACGCTCTGGTGCACGCGCATCTATGCCGGGTATGATGGATACCATCCTCAACCTTGGTTTGAACGACACCGTAGCAGAGGGAATGGTTGAGAAAACCCAAAACCCGCACTTCGTTTATGACAGCTATCGTCGTTTCGTACAAATGTACGGCGATGTTGTGCTGGGCATGAAACCAGTTAACAAAACCGATATTGATCCGTTTGAGGCTATCATCGATGAGGTAAAAGCTATCCGTGGCATCAAACTGGACAAGGATTTGAATGTTGAAGAGCTGAAACTTCTTGTTGCTCGCTTCAAAACCGCGATCAAAGAGCAAACGGGCAAGGATTTCCCGAATGATCCTATTGAGCAACTCTGGGGCGCTATCTGCGCTGTCTTCCGCAGCTGGATGAACGAGCGTGCTATTCTCTATCGTAAAATGGAAGGTATTCCAGACGAATGGGGAACCGCTGTCAGCGTAATGGCTATGGTATTTGGTAATATGGGTGACACATCCGCTACGGGTGTTTGCTTCAGCCGTGATGCTGCAACTGGTGAGAACCTCTTCAATGGTGAGTACCTCGTTAACGCACAAGGTGAGGACGTAGTTGCCGGTATTCGTACTCCGCAACAGATCACACTGGAAGGTAGTCGTCGTTGGGCTGCGCTGCAAGGTATCAGCGAAGCTGAGCGTGCAAGCAAATATCCTTCCATGGAAGAGGCAATGCCGAAACTCTATGCAGAACTGAATGAAATTCAGCAGAAACTGGAGGATCACTATCGCGATATGCAAGATATGGAGTTCACCGTTCAGGAAGGCAAACTCTGGTTCCTCCAGACTCGTAACGGTAAGCGTACCGGTACTGCAATGGTTAAGATTGCCATGGACTTGGTTCGCGAAGGCGTTATCAGCGAGAAAGAGGCAATCATGCGTTGCGAGCCTCAGAAGTTGGACGAACTGCTCCACCCTGTTTTCGATAAGGACGCACTGAAGAAGGCTAAGGTCATTACCCAAGGTCTACCTGCTTCTCCGGGTGCTGCTTGCGGACAAATTGTCTTCCACGCTGACGATGCACAAGAGTGGCATCAGAACGGCCATAAGGTAGTCATGGTTCGTATTGAGACAAGTCCTGAGGACTTGGCTGGTATGAGCGCTGCCGAAGGTATTCTCACCGCACGTGGTGGTATGACCAGCCACGCAGCTGTTGTAGCTCGTGGTATGGGTAAATGCTGCGTTTCCGGTGCAGGTGCTATCCAAGTTGACTACAAGACTAAGACTGTCAAGATTGAGGGCGTAACCTATAAGGAAGGAGATTACATCTCGCTGAACGGTTCTACCGGTCAGGTTTATGCCGGTGAGATCCCGACCAAGGCTGCTGAACTCAGCGGTGACTTCAAGGATCTCATGGATCTCTGCGACAAATATACTCATCTACAGGTTCGTACAAACGCCGACACTCCGCACGATGCACGCGTTGCGCGCCAATTCGGTGCTAAGGGTATCGGTTTGACTCGTACCGAGCACATGTTCTTCGAGGATAAGAAGATTCTAGCTATGCGTGAGATGATTCTGGCGAAGGATAGTGCTGGCCGTGAGAAAGCATTGGCTAAACTGCTGCCGTATCAGAAGGCTGACTTCAAGGGAATCCTTGAGGCTATGGACGGTTGTCCGGTTAATATTCGTCTGCTCGATCCTCCATTGCATGAGTTCGTTCCTCATGATCAGAAAGGTCAGGAGCAAATGGCTAAAGAGATGGGCGTTAGCGTAGAAGAGATTCAGGCACGTGTGGCTTCTCTTGCAGAGAACAACCCGATGTTGGGTCACCGTGGATGCCGTCTGGGTATCACTTTCCCAGAGATCACCGCTATGCAGACTCGCGCTATCCTCAGCGCTGCTTGCGAACTCAAGAAAGAGGGCAAGAACCCAATGCCGGAGATTATGGTTCCGCTGATTGGTATTCTCTACGAGTTGAAACAGCAGAAAGAAATTATCCAAGCTGTGGCTAAGGAAGTATTCGCTGAGTATGGCGTTGAGGTTGAGTTCGAAATCGGTACTATGATTGAGATTCCTCGTGCAGCTCTAACTGCTGACCGCATCGCTACAGAGGCTCAGTACTTCAGCTTCGGTACCAACGACTTGACCCAGATGACCTTCGGTTATAGCCGTGACGATATCGCTTCGTTCTTGCCAGCATATCTGGAGAAGAAGATCCTTAAAGTAGATCCGTTCCAGGTTCTCGACCAGAATGGTGTTGGTCAGTTGATCAAGATGGCCGTTGAGAAAGGTCGCGCCGTTCGTCCGGGATTGCGCACCGGTATCTGCGGTGAGCACGGTGGTGAGCCTAGCTCCGTTAAGTTCTGTGCTCGCGTGGGCATGAACTACGCTTCCTGCTCGCCATTCCGCGTACCTATCGCTCGCCTCGCAGCTGCTCAAGCTGCCGTTGAAGATGAAGCGTAAAAACGCGGCATAAGTGCGATTGGAAAATCATCCAAGCGATAATGAAAAATAGCGCACCTCAGTGAGATGCGCTATTTTTTTGTTTACATTTTAGTTATTTCAGCAATGCGTCAGTCAATGTCTCCAATTCTGCCGTTTGCTCGGGTTTGAGCGAACTGCGGATAGTGACAGTTGGTTCCACAATCTCTATGTTCTTGCAGCCGGCGAGCATTTCCTTCATGACACGAACTGCCTGCGGAGCCCAACTACCATTCTCTACCAAGGCCACACGGCGGTTCTGATAACCTTTCAAACGCAATTTATGCAGGAACATATGCATGGCGGGAAAGATATCTCCGTCATATGTTGCGCAGCAGAGTACCAGTTTATCCATGCGGAACGCGTCTTCTATCGCCTCCGCCATGTCATCACGGCTCAAATCGGTAATAGCAACCTTGCCTGCCCCTTTCGCTTTCAAGATTGCCGCCAGTTGCTCCGCCGCCTTTGCTGTATTACCATGGATGGAGGCATAGGCAACCAACACACCTTCCGTCTCAACACCGTAAGCACTCCAGATAGAATAAAGGCGCAACGCTTCATCACGTTTCTCGCCCTCCAACATTGGGCCATGCAACGGAGCGATAGTGGCAATCGGTTTGTCCGCCAATTTCTTGAGCACATTCGTCACGGCTACACCATATTTGCCAACGATATTAAAATAGTAACGCCGCGCCTCACATGCCCAATCGTCTTCATCTGCATGATAGACACCGAACTTACCAAACGCATCAGCAGAGAATAGCACTTGTTCCTCTTGACAATAGGTCATAATAACCTCCGGCCAGTGAATCATCGGAGCAGCGATGAACTGCATCGTTGTACCACCGAGATCTATACTTTCCCCTTCTGCCACTACCTGAATGTCCTTCGCCTCAATGCCGAACTGATTCATAAGCGTCATTGCCTGCTTGGAGCAAATAACGGTGGCCTGCGGATACTTCGCTAGAAATGCCCCCATAGAACCGCTGTGATCTGGCTCCATATGCTGGCACACCAGATAATCCGGAGTTCGCCCCCCCAGTGACTTTTCCACCCTATCCAACCACTCATCACAACACCGTGCATCAACAGTATCCATCACTGCCACTTTCTCGCTACCCAACACTACATAACTATTGTAGCACATACCTTCTGGTAACTCGTACTGGCTCTCAAACAAATCCAATTCAGCGTCATCACAGCCGACATATTTGATATTCTTCATAAGTCTTAAAATTTTCTGCAAAGGTACGACAAAATTTGCACATATGCAAAAAAAAGCGTATCTTTGTCGCAAAATTGAGCAAAGACGTGTATATCCACCTAGACTGCAATAATTTCTTCGTCAGTTGCGAACTTGTCTCGCGGCCTGAATTAAAGGGCACTCCCGTTGTTGTGGCTAACGATAACGGCAATAACGGAGGTATCATCCTTGCTCTCAATCAGGAAGCAAAAGCAGTTGGTCTAAAACGCGGTAATCCGCTGTTTCAAGTCAATAAACTGATTGAACAAAAAGGTGTAACAGTCATTGATGTACACCATCAGTTATACCACGATGTGTCGCACCATATTATGCAAGAGGTGCGCCGAACAGAGATGGTGTTAGAATTTGTACAGTATAGCGTGGATGAGTTCTTCGGACAGATGCCGGATGACGACCCTACTCGCTTACGCGGCTACTTGAAAACGCTCAAAGACTTGATTCTGCGCGAGACAGGTATTCCCGTTAGTTGCGGTGCAGGATTGACATACACATTGGCGAAAACAGCTACATGGTTTGCCAAACATTATACTGCCTACAACGGCATTTGCATTATGCCTGCCGATAAACGCGAGCAAGCACTCTCCAAAGTGCCGATAAAAGACGTTTGGGGCATCGGGCGCAGGAGCATCAAAACGATAGAACAACAAGGTTTCAAAACAGCGCTTGACTACACTCACCAACCGGAAACATGGGTGAATCATCTGTTTGGAGTTGTAGGAGTTCGCACTTGGAAAGAACTGAATGGTATTCCCGCCATCACTATTGCCAACCATGATCGGCAGAAATCCATCATGTACAGCCGCACTTTTGCGCATATGACCAGTAGCAAAACGGTCCTATTGCGTGAGCTGAGCAACTATGCGTCTTCTGCCACTCGCCGATTGCGCGAACAGAGTTCGCTCTGCCAAACAGTCACCATTTTTCTTGCCACCAACCGTCATCGCACTGATTTGGCGCAGTACAACGTAGATGATACCGTAAAACTACCAATGGCCACGGATGATTCCACCCAGATTATCCATGTAGTGACAAAGTTATTAGATCGGCTTTTTCGCGAGAATTACCAATATAAGCAGGCAGGAGTCATATTAGGCAAACTACAACAAGCCAATGGTGTACAATTGGATCTCTTTGCCGCAGACCAAGTGAGTGACATATCTCGGCAAAAACGTCTGATGCAAGCCATTGACGGCATTAACCGGCGTTTTGGACGCAATCATGTGCATTTTGCTGTGCAGGGCAAAGACTCTGACACGGACGATCAACCTGCCGGTTTTATGAGGCCGAGAATAGTGGAAAATGAAGAAGTAGAAGTCAATAAATAAGAGAAGAAGATATGAAACAATCTTACGCAATTGTCACAGGCGCATCATCTGGTATGGGCGTAGAGTTCGCAAAACAACTAGCTACACGTGGATATAATCTGCTTATTGTCAGCAACGAAGAGGCTATCAATGATGTGGCTAAGGACATAAAGAAAACGAATCAAGGCTTAGAGGTTCTTCCCCTCGTGATGGATTTGAGTCAACAATCATCCGCGCGCGAACTATATGAGTATGCGCATACCAACGGACTGGAAATTGAGGTGCTGGTCAATAATGCCGGTGTTTACCACGATCGCGACATTCTGGACGATAGCGAAGCCTTCACTTCGCTTATCATGAATTTGCATATGTATACCCCGGCCATGCTTTGTTATCTCTTCGGTAAAGACATGCGTGAGCGTCGCAAGGGCTATATCCTCAATGTCTGTTCCGTTACCAGTAAGATGGCTGCTCAGCGACTTGGTACGTATGGTGGCACTAAAGCCTTCCTTTGCCATTTCACACGTGCCCTACATATCGAATTGCGCAAGTATGGTGTTCATGTTACAGATGTTAGTCCGGGAGCTGTTGATACAGGACTCTATAGTATTAAGCCATGGGTTACTAAGCTAGGCAAATGTCTCGGCATGATCGTTAGTCCACAGACTCTTGTCCGCCGCGCTCTACGAGCATTGTTCTGGGGATGTAGCAAAGTGACTATTCCTGCTGTCTTTTGGATAATACTGACAACCATTATTCTACTTATCCCTACTTGTTTGCTACGTCTTATTCGACGTCTTGGGTGGTTCTAGTGATTCCGACTATCAAATATATTCAGTCTCGTTTTGATGAGTTTAACGTCCTGTATTTCAATGGGACGCTACCACCATTGCCTATCAAACTAAGTAATGCTCGTAGTTTTCTAGGCAAGTTGTGCTACAAGAAACAACGCTATTGGTTATTTGGTCCTTACCACTATTCGGATTTCGTTCTTCGTATCAACACGCGTATGGATATGTCCGAGCCACTACTGGAAGATACCATCCTGCATGAGATGATTCATTATTATATTGCTGTCAATCAGTGGCGTGATACGCGCATGCATGGACAACTATTCCGCCGCGAGATGAAACGTATCAACGAAACAGGCGGCAGACATATTTCTATATCATACCGCCCGAATGCAAATCAGTTAGCGCAATTGCGCGCCAAACATCAATCTAAGTAATAATCTACTGTAGTAACCACGCGTACACGCTTGATCCATGGTTGGTACTCGTCATTCTCAATAGAGAACTGGCCTTGACTGGCACGACGAATACTACCGAGCGAGCACTGTGCATCGTCTGCAAACTTCTGTGCAACGGCGCGCGCGTTCTGCGTAGCTTCTTCGATCATTGATGGTTTCAACTCTGGAAGCCCATTGAATTGGTAATCCAGATTCCATTTCTCCGTCTTTACAATAATACCTTCTTTCAGCAGTTCTGCTTCCTTGCCCTGACTAGCAACAACCAGTTGCACCTTGTCGGTGGACACAATGAGCGAGGTGCTCAGCGTGTATTTGTACTCAGGACGATGGTCTCCGTAATAACTGTCCCAATTGTTGCTAACAGAAATCGATCCTTGACGAATGTCTGATTCTTCAAATCCAAGTGCCAAAAGATGTTTCTTAACGCGGGCAGTAACTTGCTCGAGACGGTCGTAGAGTGCAGGCAGATCATTGCCATTCCATCCGTAAGCCATTGGCCATACAGCGTAGTCTGCTTCCACCTCGCGAGTACTCAAACCCTTAACAGTAACGGCTCTATCGCGCTCTGCAAAACGCTTTAAGCCACAATAGATAAACAAGCCTGTGAGGCTTAGTCCTAGAGCAATCAGTGCTCCTGCTAAAATGTTGTTCTTCATAAGCGTATATTATTTATCGTGTTTGTGTTCGTAAACAGCTTCCTCGACGTTAATGATATAGTCGCCCATTTTTTCTAGTTCGAGAATGATATCCATGTAGTTAACACCAGTGGAGTAATCATAAAGTTTATCTGTGATACTCTGCATATTCTGGTTTTTGAGTTCATCACGGAAATTGTTGATTTCGTTCTCCATGTTGGTCATCTCGTAGAACTCATCATTCGTGATATTTCCTTTCTCTAATGCTTCTACCATTTTTGTTTGAGCACCGGTAAGCAGATACATCATCTGTTCAACATTCTTCTCCTGTATTTCTGTATATGCAATTTTGCTGTCAAACTTATGACGAATATATCGTGAAAGATTGTAGTTAGCATCACCTACCGATTCCAATTCGCTGACAATACGCAACATCTTGTGCACCTCATGCTTGGATTGATCGGACAAGCGACCATCTGCCACTTGGTTCAGATACTGAGCGATCTCGTATTCCATTCGGTCACAAATACCTTCGTACTTCTCAATACGTGAATAAATCTTAGTAAATTGTGTATTATCCTCTTCGTAGAATAAGTCGTGTACCATACCAATCATACGCTGGGCACGTACCGCAAACAGATGCACTTCCTTCCAAGCCTGCAGTATGGACAACTCGGATGTTGACATCAAACCGCCAGAAATAAACTTGAGTTGGCTGTCTGTATCTTTCTGTTCCGGTTTAGACGGAATAATGAACATCACTAGTTTTTCCAGCAATGGGATAAAGCCAATAAGGATACACGTATTCAGCACGTTGAACGTGGTGTGGAATGTCGCCAAAATGGCATTCAGTTTGTCAGGAGACACATCCGACGGGATTCCCGGAGTAAAATCTACGCCCCATAGGCGGCATACACCTCCTACAAACCATCGGAACACACATAGCACCCAAATAACTCCGAAGAGGTTGAATACCAAGTGCGCCATAGCAGCACGTCTTGCTTGTACAGAAGCCGACAAAGCTACTATATTCGATGTTATAGTTGTACCAATGTTCTCTCCTAGCACCAAGGAAATACCCATATCAATAGGCAATACGTGAGTCGAACAGAGTGTCATGGTAATAGCCATGATAGCTGCGGAACTCTGCACTGCAAACGTCAAGATACCACCGACCAATAGATAGAGGAAATAACTACCATATCCCCAACTAGAAGTTGCAGCAAAGAAATTGCGCACAGGCTCCATCTGGTCGAGATGCATATCCGTAGCATTGAGTTTGAGTGTAGTTAAGCCCAATAGCAATAATGACAAACCCATCAAAAAATCTCCGAGATTGGCATTTCGCTTAGTGTAGATAAGTGCCACAGCAAGAACAACTGCCGTATAAACAACCAATCGCAAATCGAAAGAACCTCCACCTAGCACCATAATCCATGCTGTGAATGTTGTTCCAATGTTTGCACCCATAATGACGGAAATAGCTTGTGCCAGGCTTAAGATGCCTGCAGAAACGAAACTAACCGTCATGACTGTTGTTGCCGTAGATGACTGCACAGCAGCGGTAATGAAAGCACCCGTCAACACACCTGAGAAGCGATTGGTAGTCATTGTTCCGAGCACGTTACTCAGTTTACTACCCGCCATCTTTTGGAGGCTTTCACTCATCACCTTCAATCCGTACATCAACATTGCTACGGACCCGATGAGTGTGATAATTTGTAAAGCTAATTGCATATCTTATTGATTATATGTATTTCCCTTAATTTTTTGCCAAAGCACGGTTGGCAAAGCCATCTATGTACATCTCCAATGGTTTCTCGAGACGCACATGACGAACCAGATCCGTTTCTTCCAACGCAGGAAGGGCATTTAGTACGGTTTCATCGTACAAATCCTCTGTTCTAGCCCATGGATCGACATTGATGTATCCCACATTAAACGAAGTCAGATTCTGGAAGAAATGGCTACCCTGACTAGGTTCTATACGGAAATTCTCGAGCGAGCATTCGGCTATAGCCTTCGCTTCGCTAATGTCGCTCCACTGAACCGGTACACCCAGTGTCGGAATCTGTGATCCCCAACGGCCATACCCTATCAGCAAGTAACTACGGCCTTGTTGGCGCATTCGGCTATTCCATTCGCGTATGGTTTCTGCCATCTCGCGTGTGCGGAGCACATCGAAAGCCTCTTGACGCAGATAAATAATATCTTGTACATCTTCTACTTGACCTACGCCGAGCGCATTTCCTGAGCGCAAGAAACTATTGGTTTGATCGATCGTATTCCAATCTACTTTGGCTGTCAGCGAGTCCGATGAAATCGGACGAATCTGCAATACATGGAATATCTGCGGATCATGTTCCAAATTGACAGCAAACTCAATCTCTACCGGACATTTCATCTCCTGTTGCGCGACCTCGAGCAACGTACGTACTATTTCTGCCAACGGGAATGTATTGAATTTCAGTTGCTGTGCAAACGTAATGACACGCGGTCCCTCCGGATAGCAGGAATCAACCAATCGCATATTCTCTCGGTCGTATGTAGATGCTACCATCTTGAGCGACTCGAACTGTTCACACTCATGTATTGGTATGCGTTCCAGATTGACAGCATCGTCAATCGAAGTCTTGAATTTCTCCGGATTCAACGAGAGAGCCAACATCGATTGTTGTGTCTCGCGCATGGCCAAATCTACGGTCGATGTTTGCAGAACATGCTTCGGATATTTCGGAGAGAAACGCAATACTTGCTCTCCGTCCACAACGACTTTTCCTAAACCATACGCCATCTTAACAATACCATCCTCCGGTTTTTCTTTGCCTACCGGGTAGAAATTGATACTTCTGGCTACGCCTGATATCACGGGGAAATAGTAGTTTCCTTCGGTTTCACCGCATATTTCTTGCAGCACCAGAGCCATCTTTTCTTCACTAGGCACATTGCCTGTAGAAATAATATATCCACGCGATGCCGCATAGTAGACACTGGCATAGACCGATTTAACGGCTTTGCTGAGGAGTCGAAGTTGCTGATCCTCGTTATCGGTGTGCGGTATCATGTACGTGCTATACACGCCCGCAAAAGGCTGATAATAAGAGTCTTCCAGTTTACTGGAAGAACGAATAGCCACCGGGCGATGCGTCACACGGATAAAATGCCGCAAAGCATCGCGCAATTCAATCGGCAGAGCAGCTGCCACAAATTCCGACAAGATTTCCTCATCCGAAAGGTCAGCATTGATGACGTATTGTAGTCCATTTTCCTGAATAAACCGATCGAAATACTCGGTCGTGATGACCATAGTACGCGGCACAAAGACCCGCAATTCCGGCCATTTGTCGTAGAGGTCATGCTTCTGCAACATGTGGTTGAGGAAAGCCAATCCTCTACCCTTGCCGCCCATTGCTCCATCGCCACAACGCGCAAACCAGATAGTGTCGTTGTATGTATCCGGTGCATAACGTGCTACTACACCTAAAGCCTGGTTAATACGATAGTCATGAATGAGCCGAATATTGGTTTGTCGGATATTTTCAATATCCGCTTCATCTTGGATGGTCAGTTCGTGTACCTTTCGGCCAATAGCAAACAATCCGCGTGCAAAAAGCCATTTACTGAGATAATTGTTATCACTCAAACGGCGGAACGCTGCCGATGAAATCGAGGATATTACGCGTTCGAAGCCTTCCAAATCGCTAGCACGTGCCACTTCCTTGCCCGTCCACGGGTCAATAGCGACGAAATCACCAAATCCGAACTCACGCTCGATATAAGTGGTCAGTTCTTGAGTCAAGGTCTTACTGGTTTTGACCACGAATCCCACTTTCAGCCGCTTAGCTACCGAACGCATGGATTCCTGCGAGCTCTGCATGAGGAATGGCATCGTAGGATTATCTTCACGAATCAAACGGCACAAGTCGAGACCCGCATCCAGTTTCTCTGTAGAAGACGGGTCACTCTTGTGCAGTACAAATCCTATATCGGAGATAACTCCGATGATATTTTCTCCATATCTGTTGTACAGGGCAACCGCTTCATCATAGCAAGTTGCCATCAACACTTTCGGACGAGCACGCTTACGCAATAGTTGCTGTTTCTCGTTCAACGCATCGCGTATAGCAATCGTATTCTGTTGCAGGACTAACTTGTACAGCAAAGGCAAATAGGTGGAATAATAACGCACCGAATCTTCCACCAGAAGTATTGCCCTCACACCTTCATCCAGTATATCGTGCTCCGCATTCATGCGATCCTCAATCAGCTTGATGATAGCAATGATGAGGTCGGTAGAGTTATTCCAATTGAAGATATAGTCAATATTACTCTTGTCCTGTTGCTCAATGCGGCGATATACTTCCTTACTAAACGCGGAAAGCAAGACAATTGGACAATCAGGTTGCACACGCTTTGCATCCGCAGCAAACTCCCACACCTCTGCACCTCCGGCACTGTAAACAATGGCGATGAGATCAAAGATCTCACCATTGTTGACGCGTGCCAACGCTTCTTGAGTTGTTTCCGCGCGGACAATGGTCGGTGGATTGCTCAGATTGAGTTCTGCATATTCTTGGGCAATCTGCACATCTATACGTCCGTCTTCTTCCAGCGCAAAACTATCGTAGTTGTTGCACACCAGAAGAATACGCCGTACGCGACGTTCCATCAGCGATGTGTAGTTGTTCGTATCCATTTCTCCTGCTTTTTACCTCGTTTCGATAGTCTGTCGTTAGTCTGTCGTTAGTCTGATTTCGACTTATACCAAGCCTTGCTCGACCATCGCATTAGCTACCTTCATGAAGCCTGCGATGTTAGCACCTTTGACATAGTTGATATATCCGTCTTCTTCGGTGCCATATTTAAGACAAGCTGCGTGAATATCAGCCATGATAGTACGTAAGCGTTGATCCACTTCTTCTGCGGTCCATTTCAGACGCATACTATTTTGCGTCATCTCCAAGCCACTAGTAGCTACGCCACCCGCATTGCTTGCCTTACCAGGACTATAGAGAATTTTTGCGCCTTGGAAGAGTGCGATAGCTTCCGGAGTAGAAGGCATATTCGCTCCTTCAGTCACACAGAAGCAACCGTTCTTGAGCAGGTTCTCTGCATCTTTTTTCTCAATCTCGTTCTGCGTAGCACACGGCATAGCGATGTCGCACGGAATACGCCAAGGACGTTCTCCTGGGAAATACTGTGCTTTCGGGAACTTAGCCACATACTCTTTGATACGTCCACGACGCACATTCTTCAGTTCGAATACATACGCCATTTTCTCTTCGTTCAATCCCTCCGGATCATAGATAAATCCATCAGAATCGCTGAGAGTCAGCACTTTAGCGCCAAGACGCATGGCTTTTTGTGCAGCAAACTGAGCCACATTACCGGCACCGGAGATGCAGACTTTCTTATCCTTGAAACTTTCGCCACGCGTAGCCAACATAGCTTCTGCGAAATAGCAAGCACCATAGCCCGTTGCTTCCGGACGCATGAGACTACCGCCCCATTGCTGACCTTTACCAGTCAAAGTGCCCGTGAACTCATCACGCAGACGTTTGTACTGACCAAACATATATCCGATCTCACGACCGCCCACACCGATATCTCCTGCAGGAACATCGGTATCTGCACCAATATGGCGCTGCAACTCAGTCATGAACGACTGGCAGAAACGCATCACCTCCGCATCACTCTTGCCACGCGGAGAGAAATCGGATCCACCTTTAGCACCACCCATAGGCAGCGTAGTCAGCGCATTCTTAAATGTCTGCTCAAACGCCAGGAACTTCATGATAGAAAGGTTGACACTTGCGTGAAAACGAATACCACCCTTGTACGGGCCAATAGCGCTGTTCATCTGCACACGGAAACCACGGTTGATTTGCACTTCACCTTGATCGTCCATCCATGGTACACGGAACATGATAACACGCTCCGGTTCAACCATACGCTCGAGCACCTTCTGCTCGCGCATGTAGGGATAAGCCATCACTACAGGAGCCACGCTCTCGATGACTTCTTTCACTGCTTGGTGAAACTCGTTCTCACCGGGATTTTTCTTGATGAGGTCAGCCATAAAGCTGTCCACGTAAGCTTGAGTTTGTTTGTCCATAAGACCAATTACCTTTTAAACATTAACTAATACCTTTTTTGCCATTTCACACCTAGTCTGGCAATTAACGGCGCAAAGTTACAAAAAAAAATCCATATGCGCAAGCGCGCGAACATTTTTTATTTTTTTTTCGATAAAATCTTGCGTATGTCAAAAAAAAGCTGTACCTTTGCAGTCGCAAAGGTGTGGCCTTGAGCCCCACAAACCTATACGAAATAAAAACAACAAACAATAATGGAACTTTCAGAACAAGAATTAGTAAGGCGGCAGAGCCTGCAAAGCATGCGCGATTTGGGCCTTGATCCATACCCCGCTGCCGAGTATGTAGTAACCGGTTATTCTACCGATATCAAAGCCAATTTTGACCAATTGGATGGCAAAGACATTCGCATTGCCGGGCGACTGATGTCGAAACGAATAATGGGTAAAGCATCGTTCATCGAGTTGCAGGACTCGAAAGGACGTATTCAGGTCTATGTTAGCCGAGACGACATTCAGGCTCCGCTTGCCGAAGGCGAGCAACCGACCTGCGTGGAGCAGCAAATGTACAATGTCGTTTTCAAAAAACTATTAGATATTGGCGATTTCATCGGCATTGAAGGCTTTGTTTTCCGCACACAAGCCGGTGAGATTAGCGTTCATGCTAAGAAACTAACGGTGTTAGCCAAAAGTCTGCGTCCTCTGCCAATCGTTAAATACAAAGATGGTGTGGCTTACGATGGATTCAATGATCCGGAGCAGCGTTATCGTCAACGTTATGTAGATTTGGTAGTAAACGATGGTGTAAAAGATACTTTCTTGAAACGTGCCACCATTCTGCGTACGATGCGTCAGGTATTTGACGAGGCCGGTTATACCGAGGTCGAGACACCTATTCTGCAACAGATAGCAGGTGGTGCCAGTGCACGCCCATTCATCACGCATCACAACACGCTTGATGTAGATATGTACTTGCGTATCGCGACTGAGTTATATCTAAAACGACTGATTGTAGGCGGTTTTGAGGGTGTATACGAGATTGGACGTAATTTCCGTAATGAGGGAATGGACCGTAGCCATAATCCGGAGTTCACATGCATGGAATTGTATGTACAATACAAGGACTACGAATGGATGATGAGTTTTACCGAGAAACTACTAGAACGCATTGCCATTGCCGTAAACGGTACCACCAAAGTGCAGATTGGCGATCATGAGGTAGATTTCAAGGCACCTTACCGCCGCTTGCCTATATTGGACGCTATCAAAGAGAAAACAGGCCTAGATCTAGCTAACATGAGCGAAGATGAGATTCGTGTAGAGGCTAAGAAGTTGGGCGTGGAAGATACGGAAACTATGGGACGTGGCAAACTGATTGACGAGATTTTCGGTGAGACATGCGAAGGTACGTTTATTCAACCGACGTTTATCACCGACTATCCGGTAGAGATGTCGCCGCTAACCAAGATGCACCGCAACAAACCCGGACTAACCGAACGATTTGAGTTGATGGTTAACGGTAAGGAGCTGGCAAACGCATATAGCGAGCTAAATGACCCGATAGATCAGTACAACCGCTTTGTAGAGCAAATGAAACTTGCAGACAAGGGCGATGACGAAGCCATGGTCATAGACCATGATTTCATGCGTGCATTGGAATATGGCATGCCTCCAACATCGGGTATTGGTATCGGAATTGACCGTCTGGCTATGTTCATGACCGGTCAACCGACCATACAAGAAGTATTGTTATTCCCAACAATGAAACCGGAAAATGTATAGAAGAATTGCTATTTTAGGTTCTGGTTCTTGGGCCACTGCCTTGGCTAAGATAGTCATGCAGAACCAACCGGAAATCAACTGGTTTATCCGTCGTCAGGAGGTGATAGACGAGTTTATTGCCTCAGGCAAAAACCCGACTTATCTTGGCGCCGCTAATTTTGATGTGAGTCGTATCCACTTCTCGTCAGACATCAACCAGACCATCACGCAGTCGGATGTACTGATTTTGGCCATTCCATCTCCGTATGTCAAACAATCGCTGATGAAGATTCGGCGCAACATGACCAGCAAAGTAGTCATTTCTGCTGTCAAAGGTATGATACCTGATGACAACGTCATCATCACCGACTATCTGCATCGTCGTTTCAATGTGCCAATGGACCAACTGGGTGTTATTGCGGGCCCGTGCCATGCAGAGGAGATTGCGCTAGAACGACTTAGCTACCTAACTATCGGTTGTGAGAACCGCACGAATGCGGAACTGATGGCACAATTATTCCGCACAGAATACGTACAGACAACCACTTCTAGCGATGTAGTAGGACTGGAATACAGTTCTGTGATGAAGAATATTTACGCGATTGCTGCGGGAATGTGCCAGGCGCTGCACTATGGTGACAATTTCCAGGCCGTGCTACTGAGCAATGCCATCCAAGAGCTGCAACGCTTTGCAACGGCTATGAGCAATGCGCCGCGTGATATTACGGCATCCGGTTATCTGGGCGATGTTCTGGTGACGGGTTATTCGCAATTTAGCCGCAATCGTCAGTTTGGCCAAATGCTAGGTATGGGATATTCGGTCAAGGCGGCTCAGATGGAAATGGAAATGGTAGCCGAAGGCTATTATGCCACAAAGGCCATCCATCTGGCCAACGAACGCATGCAAGTAGCATTGCCTATCGTAGACGCCATGTATGAGATTCTCTACAACCGCCAGAAGGCTAAACCAATTATCAAATCGTTAACATCAAAACTACAATAAGTATGAAACTTTCACTTACTTCTGCCTTGGATTTTATTTCCGAAGGCGCATTAGAACGACTGGAGTCACAAACCGAGGCTGCCAATTTGCTATTGGAGAATGGTCAAGGTGCGGGCAATGATTTCCTCGGTTGGGTTCACCTACCCTCGTCTATCACCCCCGCTTTTCTTGACGAAGTGCAGGAGGTGGCTGATGACTTGAAGAAACGCTGCGAAGTAGTTATCGTAGCAGGAATTGGTGGTTCCTACCTAGGTGCCAGGGCTGTCAATGAGGCATTGTCTTCGGCTTTTGATGCATACGTAGCTAACGGTCGCAAGAATCCTTATGTTGTCTATGCGGGCAATAATATCGGCGAGGATTATCTGGCAGAGCTAATGGCATTTGTGGCTAACAAACAGTTTGGTATCATCAATATTTCCAAGTCCGGAACAACGACCGAGACAGCTTTGGCTTTCCGATTGCTGAAGACTCAACTGGAGAAGCAAGTAGGCAAAGACGAGGCACGTCGTCGTATTGTAGCCGTGACCGATCGCGCCAAAGGAGCGCTGCGTTCGCTCGCTACGCAGGAAGGATATCGTACATTCGTTATTCCGGACAACGTAGGTGGTCGTTTCTCCGTTTTGACACCTGTCGGACTACTAGCCATTGCCGTTGCAGGAGGAGATATTCGTGAACTCGTGCGTGGTGCGCAAGATATGGAAAAAGCAACAGATATCAGTGTTCCTTATGCTAAGAACCCCGCTTGCCAATATGCGGCTATTCGAAATGCCCTATACCAGAATGGCAAGAAGATAGAGATTTTGGTCAACTACAATCCCAAACTGCACTATTTCAGCGAGTGGTGGAAACAGTTGTACGGCGAGAGCGAAGGCAAGGACCATAAGGCTATTTTCCCTGCCAGCGTTGATTTTACCACCGATCTTCACTCAATGGGCCAATGGATTCAAGATGGCGAACGTACTATCTTCGAAACCGTTATATCGATTGAGAAAGCCAACAAAACCGTGCTTGTTCCGCAAGATGCAGAGAATCTGGACGGTCTGAATTTCTTGGCAGGCAAGCGTGTTGACGAAGTCAATAAGATGGCAGAATTGGGAACACGTCTGGCTCACATAGATGGCGGAGTGCCAAATATCTTGATTCAATTCGAGAAACTAGACGAATATAACATTGGTCAATTCATCTATTTCTTCGAGCGTGCGTGCGGTATTTCCGGTTACGTATTAGGAGTCAATCCGTTCAACCAACCGGGTGTAGAAGCGTACAAGAAGAATATGTTCGCGCTGCTTGACAAACCTGGTTATGAGGCTGAAAGCAAGGCGATTAAGGAAAGGCTAAAGGCGAAAGGCTAAGATACAAAAAATCGGCTCTCTGTTTAGAGGGTCGATTTTTCTATACGTAGTCCGACTAGTCGGTCGTAACGTGCGCCGAAAGGCCGCCAATAGACATAGACCGTATATTCGTTTTCGGTCTGCCAATAACTGCCATCCACTCGTTGGATGGTAGTTTGGTTTTGCGAGCCTTTGCCTACGAACCAGTACTGATAGTCATAGCCGCCTTGTTTAACAAGCGCCGTGAGCCAGTAACACCGGTTATCTGCATCGTATTGCATACGATTGCGCAGAGTCAGCTGATTGCCAAATACTTCTCCGCCAACGTATAATACTCCGTCCAGCCAAGGACGATCAACCGGTAATGTCCAATGCACCCAGACATACTCAGCCTCCGTGTCCGGATCGTTGGTTCGCTCGGCATTGACGATGAAGCGACCATCGCTATCATACTGGTGAATATACGTGCCTTGTTGCACCTCATCGGCAAAGAGCAGAGCATGGTAATCGCCATTCTGATAAACCATTCGGTCGATACCCGTGCCCGCATAGAAAACAGAGAAAGCATCCCAGTGGTGATACTCGTTGCCGCCTTCAAAAATCAGGGCTCGTTGGTTCTGGTAACGCAATCTGCCGGTCTCTACGTAAGTAGGGCGAGCAGGCCAAACCTCATTATCTGTGCGGTTGTTCTGACGAACCAGGACACGAATCTCATTCGGATCATTCAGATTGAGCGCTGAAGTATTGACATCCACGTCTATTTGCTGATAACGGCCGTTGAACTCAATGTCAGTATTGGCGCGGACTATTGGGCGGATAGCGGTCAGCGGTTCCACCACACACAGACGCACTTCTGCTACGCGATTATCCGGATTACCATCCTCATAAATCGTCAGCAGATAATTACCGCTTTTGGTCAGCACCATGTCCGAATTAGGAAAAATGAAGCGATAATGCGTATATTCGCGGCTTGTATTGAGTGAATGCGCGTATTCAGTAATATCCTGAGTAGTAAACCCGACCAGATACTCATTGCTGGTCAGCCCACTCTCTCCGGACCAGTCTGCGGCCATATGACGAACGGTATAGGTGTACTGATGAACGTCGTGGCTCATCTCATCAAAACTGATTTCCATCGAGTTTTCCTGATCCGAACCATCAATGCGCCCATCCATCAATACCAGGTAATTGCGGTCGGCGCGCAACGTACGAATCTGCTCATTCAGCGCACGCAGTTGCACTTGCGCATGCATACAGATTGCCAAGCACACAAAAAGAAATATGACTGACCATTTCTTCATTTACGGCTGCAAAGGTACAAAAAATGTACCAAAGCACAAAATTTTTTGCTAATTATTTGCACATTTCAAAAAAAAGCAGTACTTTTGCACGCTTTTTTGGTGAGAGCCGAACGCGATTGCCACTTTGGCTCAGTTGGTAGAGCAACGCATTCGTAATGCGTAGGTCCCCGGTTCGAGTCCGGGAAGTGGCTCAAAGAGAGAAGGTTCCGGCCTTCTCTCTTGCCATTCAAGGGCCTCGAATCCGGGGGTTCTTAGTTCGGTAAACCTCACACGATTATTGCACTAGGAGCAATTTTCGAGTCCGGGAAGTGGCTCTGAGGGAACAGATTGTTCCTTTTTTTTTGTGTGTGTTTTTGTCAAAAAAAGGACCAAGCTTAGTGTATGTGACTACCAGGGCTACCTCGATTATATCGCACTTATATCGCACTTATATCGCACTTATAACGCACTAATAACGCACTAATAACGCACTAAATTTGGTGTGCTTTCATACACGTATTATATACAGAGTATATAATACTAGAGAGATGAGTGAGTTAGCGGAATAAGACTACTAAAATGGCATACGCAGATAAGTGTACGTTTTTTCATAAAATCAAGTCAAAATTTGCGTATGTCAGAAAAAAGCAGTAAATTTGCGCCGCAAATTTGATGAACATGAAACAATCAGCCATCATAGTGCCAGAAGGATGCAAACAAGTACTCTTGCATGCATGTTGTGCGCCGTGCTCCAGTGCTATCGTGGAATGGTTGTTAGCGCATCAGATAGAACCCATCATCTATTATTATAATCCGAACATATACCCGCGCGAGGAATACGAGAAACGCAAAGCGGAGAGCAAAAGGCACGCGGAGAGCCTAGGAATAAAATGGATTGAAGGAAAGTCAAGAGCCGATAGTCAAGAGTGGAAAGCAGAGCACGAGGAATGGTTGCAAGCCGTAAAAGGCATGGAGAACGAACCAGAGCGAGGCAAACGATGCGAGGCATGCTTCCTTTACCGCCTGCAAAAGACTGCGCAGAAAGCGCAAGAACTGGGTATCCCCTTCTTCGCAACCACCCTAGCCTCTTCACGATGGAAAAACCTTGATCAGGTGAATGCTGCGGGAAAAAAAGTCGAGAGTCAAGAGTCAAGAGTCACAAGTAGGTTCTGGGCCCAGAACTGGAGAAAAGATGGATTACAAGAGCGAAGAAACCAGTTGCTCAAAGAATTTGGTTTTTACAACCAACTATATTGCGGATGTGAGTTTTCGGCACAATATTTGTTGCAAAAAGAGGAGGAAAAATGAGTATGATTATGAAGACATTATGGAAGATGATTCCCGCATTGATGCTAGTAGCATTCATCGGGACCGGTTGCAACAACGAAGAGGAGACCACCAATGGTACTAATAACACCACCAACCTAGGTGATGACGAAGATTTGGTAGAAAACCAGACATGGAACTCGACGATTGAAATCATCTGGAACGGCACAGACGTGACTGTTGTCGGCAACGCAGATGGAGTCAGTATCAACACGAACAATGGTTATGTGACGATTCGCTCGACAGCCAAACACATTGTTTACAATGTGAGCGGTTCAGGAACCGGTCAACTGAGCATATATAGCGACTATAAATACCAGTTGGCACTGCAAGGACTGACTTTGACTTGCCCGGATGGACCAGCCATCAATTGTCAGAGCAACAAGCGCTGCTATCTGGTCATCGCAGGAACGAACACATTGACCGATGGCACCAATTATGCCGCCACGACGGAAGACCGTAAGGCCACTATCTTTTGTGAAGATAAACTCTGCATTTCCGGAACAGGAAGTCTCAACGTAACAGGCAACTACAAGCATGCCATTGCCAGTGACGATTATATCCGTCTCTGTCCGAACACAACGGCTACGCTCACACTCACCACGAATGCTAGCGATGGTTTGCACGCTAACGATGGCATCATTATTAACGATGGTAAAATCACGATTACGGCCAAGCAAGAAGGCATACAATGCGACACAAGCAGCATTGTCATTAGCGGCGGGAACCTGAGTGTGACCAGTCTGGAAGACAAAGGTATACTTGCCTACGGGAACATAGAAATCACTGGTGGTACGATATACGTGACCAGTCCCGCTAAATGCATCAAAACGAAAAGTAACCTCGTAGTGAATGATGGTACGATCAAGGCGATTTGTACCGGCGAAGCGCAAAATAGCGGAGGTCCCGGTGGAGGCGGTCGGCCCGGAGATCATCAAGATACGACGGGAAACAAGCCAGAGGGCATTGAGGCCAAAGGTACAATCACAATCAACGGAGGACAGATATACTCACAATCAGCGGACGATGCCATCAATGCAGGTAGTACGTTCACTATCAACGGAGGACTGGTTTGCGCTTATTCTACCGGAAACGATGGAATGGATGCCAATGGCAACTGCATCATCAACGGAGGTGTAGTGTATGCTATCGGTAGTCGTGATCCGGAAGTGGGCATCGACGCTAACACCGAAGACCGATTCTATCTGACCGTGAATGGCGGTACAATCGTTGCTATCGGAGGACTGGAACGCAATTCGAAACTGAATCAAACATGCTACTACACCTCTTCGTGGAGCAAAAGTACATGGTATGCGCTAACTGTAGGCGACAACGTGTTTGCCTTCCAAACGCCAAGTAGCGGAGGAACTAAGATGGTGGTTAGTGGCGACTCTAAACCCACTCTACAGAAAAGTGTAAGCGCAAGCGGAACACAAATATTCAATGGCATGGGTTATTATCCCGCCTCATGTACAGGGGGAACAAGTGTTAGTCTGCAACAAGGATCGTAAGAAATTATGAAGAAGACATTATATTTATTAGCATGCTTGCTAGTAGCAAGCACATCGATGGCGCAGAGTCTGCTGACGCCAGAACAACTCGCTAAACGCGAGAAACGTAAGAATCTGACAGTCAAAGAGTGGAACACCGATGACCGGACCAAAACTCGTTGGCTGGATCGCATCAAAGTATATGATGCACAAGGACGATGCATCGAGGAGATTGAGTATGCCACGTATGGCCAGAAATGGCGTGTCACTAGCACTTATGACGACAAAACAGGCAAGGTGCAGGAAGAAGTGGAATACAACGATCGCAACAAACCCGTGCGCATTCGCAAATACGAGTGGAACAAAGATGGCACAAAAGCCAAACAGTACAACTATTTGCCTAATGGCAAACTATATAGCGTAAAGGTCTTTGAATATATCTTCTCTGATAAGTAAGTTCGAGCCAATCAGTTTGGCCGAGATGGAAAGCGTGAAGCTGATGAACCGCATTGATACCAAATATGCGGTGTCATTGCCTATGCTGCCCGCTATTCTGCAAGCCGCACAAACCGATTACTTTGCGCAAGAGATCGACGGAAAGCGAATTGCGACATACGACACCATGTACTACGACACCGATACACTGGATATGTACATGCGTCATCATGACCGACAACTGGTTAGACAGAAAATACGCGTACGACAATATGTAGATAGCGGACTGACATTCTTGGAAATCAAGCGAAAAAACAACAAAGGGCGGACCAAGAAGAAACGCATAGAAGTTCCGAATACCCAACTAACGGCCGATACTATCGGTCACGGCAAAGAAGATGTAAGAATTGCCGATTTCATCGAACAAAAAAGCCATTACTCCTGGGACACGATTTCCCCACATCTGCGGACGGACTTTAAGCGAATTACGCTAGTCAATCGGCAGAAGACCGAACGACTGACTATAGACATGAATCTGGTATGGCACAATGTGCTGAGCCACGAAGATAAAAGTTACAAGGACCTGGTTATCATCGAACTAAAACGAGATGGAAACAGTCCATCGCAGATGACCAAAATAATGCGCGATCAGCATGTTTATCCGCTGAAAATCAGCAAATACTGTATCGGAACGGCGCTAACGACACCGAACCTAAAGCGCAATAGATTTAAGGAAAAAATTCGTCGTATTGAACGATTGTTAGATAATTAAGAAAAAATATAGAATTATGTTAATGCAAGTAGATCTAGCCAACCCAACGTTGGAATTTTTGGAGGACGATCCGTCTATCGCTGCACGTTTTGGCACAAGTGATAGTATCTCGTATGTGATGCATTCGATCGCCGAGTGTTTACACGTCAGCGAGGATCTCATTACCATGCCACTGATGTTCCTTTTCAACCTATTAGTAACGTGGGTAATAGTATATTGCATATACTATCGCTTCTGCCGCAGACGCGATTATTACGTCACCTACATGCTCTTCTCGAGCGCTATGTTCTTGCTGCTATGGTTGATGCAAATTCTGGATATTCAGACCGGATTTGTGTTGGGTCTATTTGCTATATTTGGCATGATTAGATATCGCACAGAGACAGTTCCTATCCGCGAAATGAACTACATGTTCATCATTATTGCTGTTTCGGTAATCAATTCGCTGAGTCTAAAAGCCGATGGACTGGCATGGTATCTGCTGCTTATCGCCAATGCGCTAATCATTCTGCTTGCGCTCGGCTTTGAGTTGTGGAATAATCGCAAGCGTTTGTCTAAGAAAATCATTCTCTACGAGAAGATTGAGAATATCCGCCCAGACCGCCGCAAAGAACTGATTGCGGATCTGGAAGAGAGAACCGGACTCAAGATAATTGACGTAGAAATAGGTCATATTGATTTCCTGCGCGATGTGGCATATATCAATATAACTTATTTGTTGGAACCGGGGAAAATTGTGAATAGTATAGACCAAATAACAAAGTTTAGATGATAGACAACTTTGCTAGAAATATAAGAACCAGCTTGCTCTGTATCGTAGTTCTGGTTTCGCCTAGCGCGATGGCCTGGGACTATTTCTCTACCGGTGAGACCACGGAGCAACAGGTCCAGATGCGAGTAGGAGCCGAGTTCACCAAGAAATGGAATTGCGGCGTTCATCTCCATCTGGCGGAAGAAGCGCGTTTCAGTCTCTATGACCAGGAAACGGGAATGTCGGCTAAACGTGAGGCGGTAGATACAACGTACGCACCTTCGTTCAATCGCTCGTACACTACTCTATCGCTCTCGTACACACCCATCGAATATTTTAAGATTGATGCGGGTTACACATTGCGTGTTCTGGGAAGAAAAGGTTGGGATGATCCGAACGAATATTTGCGACACCGCGTTTTCTTTAGTGTTAGCGGAATCTACCACATCGATTTTGTCAAACTCTACATACGCGAGCGAGCATTATGCGACATTCGTACAGATAGCGTGAATCCTGATGAGAAGAATCAGTATAACTGGCTTCTGCGTAGTCGTTTAGGATCCGAGTTCTCTGTACCAGGCAAACCAGTCAAACCTTATTTGTGGGTGGAACTGGAAAATACGCTCAATGCGCCTGAATTTCAACAGAAAGATGGTCAGCAATTTATTAGCACTGTGCGTACACAAGCGGGTGTCAAGTGGCGCGTCAGTAGGTTAAGCAGCTTAGATTTCTACTACCGGTTCCAATATGGCTACGACCGAGACATTAATGTCAATGGTGGATACTATCGCGGCAAGGAACTAAAGATGAGGCTGGACGAACAGAAATCGTTCATCCACGCCATCGGCATTGTATATCATTTGGATTGGTAAGAATTACAGCTTTAGTGCCAACCCTACGAAATACGAACGAGGTATAGTAGGTCCGTAGATATAATTGGCGTCACGAAATTCTCCTTGATCATTATCACGCTGATATTGGTCAAGGATATTTTTTACGCCGCAACTTATCTCCAGGCAATAATGCTTGTACAGATGAACATCATATGCCAAACGGATACCGAGATCCCAGAAAGAAGGAGTTAGAGTCTCTTCATCCTGCGCAACATAGCCTGCCAAGTGAGGAACAAGCATCGAGCCCGTTACTTTTCCATTGATAGAGATTGTGAAATCCTGAATCGGTTGGATATCGATCAGCACATAACCATAGTTGTCCGGTGTGTGCAACATTCGCGTCTGAGGAGCCACATCCGCACTCCACTGTTGAGCAACCGTGTAGCGACTTTGCTGATAGGTATATCCTGCAGACAGGCTGAAAGAGAACGGAGCACGGTAATAACTGACCTTACCTTCCAGGTTCAGTCCTCCGACCCACGCTCCCTGCGCATTAGTGCGGGTAAAGAGTAGATTGCCTGAGGCATCCTTACCATCCTCGCGCAAGAAGAAAACATCCTGCAGATATGTGTAGAATCCTTCTGCCGTTAGGTTTAGCTCCCAACGCCCAAACTGCCTATACCAATCTGCACTTAGCGTTGCACTATGAGAATATTCGGGTTTGAGATTCGGATCTAGCGAAATGAGTGAAACATTGCCACCAACGGCAGCCACATGCAGATCCTCGTCATAAGCTTGCGGAGCACGATAACCGCTACTATATCCCGCGCGGAATACCAAGCCATCGATAGGAGTATAACGGAATGTAGCACGAGGTGTACATACAGGCTTTGTCAACAGGTTATGTTTCTCCAAACGTGCGCCAATCAATACACTCCACTTGTCTGTCTTCCATTCATTCTGCGCATAGGCACCTACCACATGCACATTCTGAGTTATGTCGCGCTGATAGCCCAACATCCGGTCGTGCAAACCATTGAAGGTATATTCTGCGCCTACGGTCAAATCGCCATTCGCCAATCCGCAAGGATAGGAAAAACGATATTGCAGACCCGTATTGGATGTTAAATCTGTACTACGTCCATACGCGGCAGTGTCACGTCCCGCACCAAAATAACTCTCCCGGCTAATATGCTGAATAGCGGAATAAGCAGAAACAAAATGATTATTATCGACTGAGAACCAATCGAACGCTACAGATCCAGCATCGATGTTATGGCGTAATTGCTCCGCTATATCTGCCTCAAAGGGTTCGTAATCCAGACGGTTGCCTCCGCGACGATAATCTGTAGTATGGTGGTACTCCGCCGTAATCTTGCTATACGCACTTGTTTTGAAGAACACACGTGTCCCTGCCGTTGTGGCACGTAGGCGAGGAACTTCGCTATAACCATCGTTATCGCGATCGTAGGCACTGCGCGTGCGATGACAAGCAAAGAGGTAAGCGCCTATCTTACGATTCTCGCTCATAACGGACGCATTTAGGTCCGTATGGATATCATACCCAATATGCTCGTTCAATTGGCTAATATTGGATATATTGACAAAATTTCGCACCGGTTCTTTGGTTATGATATTGACCACACCTGCAATGGCATTCGCGCCATACATAGCCGATCCACCACCGCGCACTACTTCTATACGGTCAATCATGGCCGATGGAACTTGCTCAAGACCATAGACCGCCGCCATAGAAGAGAATACGGGGCGTGAATCCATCAATATCTGCGTGTATTGACCTTGTAAGCCATTGATGCGCAAATCCGTCTTTCCACAATTGGAGCATGTATTCTCCACACGTAAACCAGGTTGAAAACTTAGGACGTCGGCTACGCAACTAACAGCCGCTGTCTCGAATAGTTGAGGCGACAACACATTGACGATGGTAGCTGCCTCTTGGCGCTTGGTAGCATATCGGTTGGCTGTTACAACCACACTATTCAACTGTTGCGACACTTCGCTAATAGTAGCCTTCAGTTCGATTGTTTTTCCTTCCACCATCGTTACAGGCAGTTCTACTGTCTGATAGCCAACATAACTAAAAACGATAGTCTGATTGCCAATGGGCAAATCCTTTAGAAAATAGTGACCGGACTCATCCGTTACGGTTCCGATATTGGTTCCCTTGACCTGCACATTCACAAATGGCAAGTGTTCGCCGGTCTTTTCATCTAACACATGTCCTGTCAAATGCGCATCATATTGCGCAAAGAGAGGCAACCCCACACACAAAAATAAATAAACTAATACCTTTTTCATTTAATCTTTTTTCTCTAAATCATAGCGGAACCCGAGATAAATCTTCCAACCTGTAATAGGTCCCCAAGCCATAGAGGCATCAAAATCAGTTCCGTATGGATCGTCCGCACCAATAATCGGATCGCTTATCTTGAAATTGGTCATATTCTCCGCACCCAGATAGAGACTGCAGGTTCGGAAATATTTGGTTATCTGCGCCATCAGTTGAGGATACCACGTCAGTGTTTTAGGCGTGCCGTAACCGCCATTCAGATCACCCATAGGCATAAATCCGTCAGGCAAACGGCTAATTCCGTTAAACTGAGCCGTGAGATCGAACTGCCATTTCTTGAGAGGCGTTTGGTAACTGGTGGTGATAACTCCCTTAAATCGATTGGTCAGTGGTTTTATGCGCAATCTAGCTACTCCACTCGCGTCTATAGTGGTCTGCTCTACATCTGTCCAACGGAATGCCACTGTCCACGTCCATCCACGCAACACTTCCATCGATGCCTCCACTTGTGCGCTATGTGCAAACGAGCGACCACCGATGTCTGTCTGGTTGTAGATATGTACTTCATGCGGATCTTGATCCAGATCAACAATGAGCGAGTTGAAGAAATGCGTATAGTAGTATTCGGCAGACAATTGCAACTGTTTGCCTCCCATCGGGATATAGAATGTCGTAGAAATTCCACTATTGAGCGCACGTTCTTGCTTAATATCATCTGCCAAAGTCAGTATTCGACTGGAAGGCAGGACAAATGCATTGTCAGCGATAGCATTAGGCGAACGATATCCCAAACCTACACTAGCGCGTAGTGTCCACCAATCGAATGGCGAATAACGGACATTAGCTCGCGGTGTAAAGAAGAAACCATAGCGAGTGGAATAATCAGCGCGTACACCGGCTACAAGCGACAGAATATCCGCGTATTTGTAGCTATACTCGGCAAAGATTCCTGGGGTCACTTCGTAACGATTAAGGTCGATAGACGGAAGTGGCGAGGAAATAGTAGAGAGATTTAGGCTCTCGTCGTATTTATCGAAATTGACTGACACACCCGCACTGAGACGATGGTCATTGTCAATAAGTCCACCGCCTTCCCAATTCCTCTGCCATATACCATTGAGATAAGCATTGAGTTGGGCTGCCTGCCAATCGCGCGGACCATACCGATTATGCTGATTATGATAGCTGACAGCCGTGATGAGCGCCACAGAAGAGCCACTCTCATCGTCATAGACATAGCCGTTTTTCAAGAAACCTTCCACGCGCCAAGTATTGAGATCTATCACATAAGGATTGCTCAGCGTATCCGGGATCTGCCCTCCCCGACGATGGTCATAGAGGCCGCGCACAAAAGCCTGGAAGGTGTAATCTCCGTGCGTATAGAACCAACGATTGACCAAGTTGGCATTCTGAGAAGTAGGCATGTCAGCAAATCCATCGTGGTTGTCGTCCATCGACATGAAACCTTGCTGATAGTGCGCCAATAGCCCTGTGTAGAGCGACTGATGATGACAATGCTCGTCGTGTTCATGCTCATGTTCATGCTCAGACTCTTCTTTGAGCGGAATCTGCCAACCACCCATAATGTTCGCTTCCGCATGCAATTCGCTATTGAGCATCAGATTGATAGAAAGCGGATTCTGAGTCTGCGGTTTTAGTAGTTCGACATTAATCTGACCGGTTGTAGCCTCATAGCCATTAATCACCGATGATGTTCCTTTACTAACCTGAATACTACTCATCCACGGCCCGGGAATATACTCCATTCCAAATGATTGCGCGAGTCCGCGCACGGCAGGAGTGTTCTCCTGAAGAAGTTGCACATAGGTTCCGCTCAGTCCAAGCAAACGAATCTGTTTGGCCCCAGTGGCAGCATCCGAATATGCGACATCGACAGAAGCATTCGTCTCAAATGCCTCGCTAAGATTGCAGCAAGCGGCTCGGCAAAGTTCCTCCGTACCAATAGTCTGTGTATCGAATGCTGAAGTACGGCTACGAAGTACGCCCAATTTGCGCTCGGTAATCGTGACCTCATCCAAAATAGCCTCTTCTACCAGAACGATGGTTAGCGGTTGACGATTGAGAACCGTGGTTGTATCATTATGGAAACCTACATAACTGACCACCAAACGATTGGTCGATTTGACAGGCATCAACGTAAACGAGCCATCGAAATCGGTTGCAACGCCTTGAGTAGTGCCCGCCCAATAGACGTTAGCGCCAATGAGCGCCTCGCCATGGTCGTCCAAAACTACGCCGCTAATCTGCGCACTAAGAGGCATAAAAAACAGTATAGCAGCCAATATGTAGAGTATTCTCTTCAAAATCGGCTGCAAAATTACTGCTTTCGCGCGACGTGCGCAATACCTAAAAGTAGGTAAATTGATCATTTCTGTCCTTTGTAAGCCTCCAATGCCTTACGAAGAACTATCATTGCCTTGGCCAGGTCTTCCTTGTTGAGGACATAGGCCATACGAACTTGATGACGACCGTCCTCGGGATTGGTATAGAAACCTGTTCCCGGAGCCATCATAACCGTTGCTCCTTCGTATGTAAAATCAGTTAGACACCACTTGCAGAACTTCTCTACGTCGTCCACCGGCAAAGAAACCATAACATAGAATGCACCCGTAGGTGCAGGAGCAAATACACCAGGTATTTGGTTGAGTTGATCAATCAAGAAATTACGACGAGTAAGATATTCATCATATACCTCTTGCATGTATTCCTCAGGTGTAGAGAGTGATGCTTCGGCAACAATCTGACCAAACAAAGGAGGACTGAGACGTGCTTGGCAGAACTTCATCACTGATTCACGAACGGCCTTATTCTTGGTAATAAGCGCACCTATGCGGATACCACATTCGCTATAACGCTTAGACACACTATCGACCAATACCACGTTTTGCTCAATGCCCTCAAGGTGGCAAGCAGATATATATGGCGACTTCGTGTAGATAAATTCACGATAGACCTCATCAGAGATGAGGTAAAGATCGTATTTCTTGACTAAGTCACGTATCTGTCGCATCTCCTGTTTGGTGTATAGATATCCCGTAGGATTATTCGGGTTACAGATGAGGATGGCTCGTGTCTTTGGTGTAATCTGCTTCTCAAATTCTTCAACCGGAGGCAACTTAAATCCATTCTCTATATGTGTTTTGACAGACTTGACCACTGCGCCGGCAGAAATAGCGAACGCCATATAGTTGGCGTACGAGGGGTCTGTTACAATAATCTCATCGCCCGGATTAAGGCAACTCATATACGCAAACATAATGGCCTCAGAACCGCCAGCAGTAATAATAATTTCATCCGGAGAAAGGTCGATACCATAGTTAGCATAGTAACTTACCATCTTGGTTCTCAGCGACTTAAGACCTTGAGAAGGGGAGTATTCCAAAATCTCCTGGTCGAAATTCTTCACCGCCTCCATAGCTTGTGGAGGAGTTTTAATATCCGGTTGACCAATATTGAGATGGTAGACATGTACACCCGCCAATTTGGCTTCGTCGGCATACTTGGCTAACTTGCGGATTGGGCTTTCCGGCATTGATTGAGCACGAAGAGAGATTTCCATATAATATAAATTTGATAATTCGTGTATAGTTTATTATCCTGCCCATGTGCTCTTGTCTAAAGCACGATAGGAGATAGCTTCCAACAGATGTTGTTTCTGGATATCTGCCGATCCTTCGATATCGGCAATAGTTCTAGCCACCTTGATAATGCGGTCGTAGGCTCGAGCAGAAAGACCTAACTTGGTCATCGTGAACTGCAACAACCGGTCGCACTCGTCATTAAGCGGACAGAACTGGCGCACCATCTTAGAAGTCATCATTGCATTGGAGTGAATCAACGGATGCGCAGCAAAGCGAACTTGCTGAATAGAGCGAGCACGAAGCACTCGTTCGCGCATAACAGCAGATGATTCGGATGGCTGAGTATCGCGTAACTGCTCGTACGGCACCGCTTCGATCTCACACTGGATGTCTATGCGGTCAAGTAACGGACCACTGATACGACTCAAATATCGATGAATCTGCGCGGGCGTACAAGTACAAGGATGCGCGGGGTTGTTCTCTCCATAATGGCCACACGGGCACGGGTTCATAGCAGCCACGAGCATAAAGGAAGCCGGGTAATCAACTGTGCTCTTGGTTCGTGTAACCGTAATATGACGATCTTCCAGGGGTTGCCGCATCACTTCGAGCGTCGTGCGTTTGTATTCAGGAAGTTCGTCCAGAAAGAGCACTCCATTGTGTGCAAGACTAATTTCTCCCGGGTGTGGATTAGTTCCGCCACCGACTAGCGCCACATCTGTAACTGTATGATGAGGACTACGGAAGGGGCGCTGAACAATCAAGGCACTTTGCGCACCTTTGCGTTTGCTGAGCAAACCCGCTACCGAGTGGATTTTTGTGGTTTCCAACGCTTCTTCCAACGACAAAGGAGGCAGAATGGATGGCAGACGTTTTGCCATCATGGATTTTCCTGCTCCAGGAGGACCTACCATCAGCATATTATGACCTCCCGCAGCGGCTATCTCCATAGCTCGGCGCACTTTGTACTGGCCACGTACGTCCGAGAAATCCATATCAGAAGGATAAGCCGATTCTGCAAACAGAGCCTGAATATCTACGTGAGTTGGTTCAAACTGTATATCGCCATTCAGGAAGCGTGTTACATCCAATATATTGTTCAGTCCATATACCTCCAATCCATCTGCTACGGCGGCTTCGCAAGCATTTGCTTCGGGAAGGATCAATCCCTTGAAACCTTCTTGGCGTGCACAAAGTGCAATAGGGAGTGCTCCGCGAATAGGCATAAGAGAACCATCCAGAGACAATTCGCCTGCAATCATAAAATCTTTTAGATTTTTTGTTTTTACCTGTTCGCACCCGGCCAACATACCAATAGCCAAAGGCAAGTCGAATGCCGCACCTTCCTTCTTAATATCTGCGGGGGCAAGATTGATCGTAAAATCGCGATGAGGCATTTCATAACCATTCACCGTTAGCGCAGCCATGATACGATCATGCGACTCTTTGACAGCATTATCCGGCAATCCCACCAACGTGAAATCGTAGCCAGGAACTGCATGCACCTCAACGGTTACAGGCACCGCATCAATACCTACAGGGGAAGCACTATGGATTTTGATTAGCATATTTGTTAAATTTATATTGTCTCTTTCATGGTTTGTTCTAACTGCTGACGAAAAGCATCGATATCGCCTAGATCCTTTATTTCACGCAGGTTTTGCACGCGCTGACGAACAGATTGGACAGCATGCTTAGCCAATTTCTCTGCCGAAGGCGTGATAGCCTGAACCAGTGCCTCCAGATTAACATCATACAGCATGCATGCATGAACTACCGTGCCAGTAGGTGTTGTATAGCATGCTGTGCCAGATACCTTGTGATCGGCCACCAGAACATCGTTATGTTGCGTTGTGACCGCATCGTAACCCAAGCGTTGCAAGGCGCAGGATAGCATTCGCAGGAAATCGTCAAAAACCTCCTGATTGTGCATAGACGGAGATATATACGAAACCATCAGATTTCCTCGATCGGCATAAACACATCCTCCTCCACTCTGTCGTTGCACCACATCAATACCATGTTCCCGGCAGTATTCTTCATTCACTTCCGCTTCAACACACTGGTGTCGGCCATAAATGACCGTAGGAGAGACGATCCATGTGAAAAGTGTCGGTTGCTGAACTTCACGGACCTGTTCTTGCTCCTTTGCCAGATATTCCGAGAGAGAGAGTCCCTCTGGATAGCGAATGATGTTAACCGGATTGGCCATAACTCTTAACTAGATTTTCGGCGCAACAATTTCCTTACCCTGGCAGAAGCGATGAGTCAATTGACGATCGTCTCCCAAATAAATATAACGTTCCAAACGGTGTTGAATAGTATAGTTATCAAAATTGAGGTCGCTTTCATCTACCACCAATGCATCAAAAGCATAACCAGGTTCAAACGAGCCGACCTTGCCAAAGAACGATCCTCCGGACTTGGTTGCGAGCCAGAATGCTTCACTTAGGCTGAGGAATGCTTCCTTATGTCCACCATGCACCCATTTCAGTTTAGACATCTGAAGAGTGTAGTGCATTACGCGGAAGATAGAGAAACCACTACCTCCGGATACATCAGAACCCAATGCGACAGGAATTCCCGCATTTAGGAACCGGCGAATAGGAGCAATACCTGAACCAATATTGCAATTGGAAGTAGGACAATGGACAGCAAACACATGGTTCGCACGCATCAGTTCGAACTCTTCTCCTTCTGTATAACAACAATGCGCCATAAGGGTTGGCGTTTGACCAAACATGCCATAACGACGGTATGCATCACCATAACAAGTGGATTCGGGTTCTAATTCCTTCACCCAAGCAATTTCCGATTGATTCTCACTAAGGTGAGACTGAACAGGTAAGTGGTATTCGTTAGCCAATTGGCCTAATGCAGTCATCATAGCAGGTGTACAACTGGGTACAAAACGCGGCGTGACGATAGCCGAAACCAAAGGCATCGAGCGTGTATGTTCCATCACTCGTTTGGTTCCCTCGACTGCTTCTTCCGGCGTATTACTCAACGTATCAGGTCCATTGCGGTCCATGCCCACCAAACCAACCATACCACCCATTCCCGCCTCATGAAGCAGATCAGCCAAAAGGCAAGAAGCATCCGGATGAATAGTGGCAAAAATAGCCGCACGCATAGTACCGAGTTTCCAGAGATCGCGTACAAAACGACGGTACATACGCTCGGCATACTTGATATCCTTGTATTTCGATTCCTCGGGGAAGGTATAAGTATTTAGCCATGGTAGTAATTCCATATCCATAGCAATGCCCAGATTTCGGTATTGCGGCGCATGTACGTGCAAATCGTTCATTGCAGGCATAAGCAATTGGTCGCCAAAATCAATGACCGGCACATCCTTATACTCATTCGGCAAAGTCTGGTAAGTGTCAACCACATTACCATCGTCACCCACTACAACATAGCCATGCTCCAATACTCGGAAAGCACTTGGCGTTGGGGTGTAGATAATATTCGCTTTATAGATTTTCATGATATTGTATTGGGTTCTTTTTCTTTCTTTTTGAAGAAAATGAGACAAACGAAATAATTGATGACTCCACCGATAAAGATAACGAGATAACTGATATAGTCATCACGCCATGTAGGGAAACAACGAACCATCAAAGGCAACAATCCCAGTTGGACAGCCATGTTAAGAACACGGGCCAGTAAGAATCCTCCCGCGTTCTTTAGATTAGGCCGTGTGCCGAAAGTATACCAATTGGAAAAGAGGTAGTTAGGAATCATCTCCAACACATAACCTATAGCAAATGCTACTACATACAGGGGGAGTCCCTTTTCCGGATGCCCAAGTGCCCACAAGGCAAGCAGAAAAAGCCCGGTCTGGATAAACATGCCCGTTGTGCCGACCACAGTAAAGCGGATAGCAGAGCGGATTTTATCCGGCAGATATGAAGAAGGAAGGCGCATTTTCTCTCGTAGTGCTCTCGTGATTGTCTCGATAAAGTCTCGTGTTTGTCTCGACTCGATAGTCTGTCGTTAGTCTGTCGTTAGTCTGATTTACTTTAGTCCAGCTAACAGTTCGTCCATAGCGGCATCCAGGCCATTGACATCGCGTCCGCCTGCGGTTGCCATCCATGGCTGACCACCTCCACCGCCCTGGATATGTCTAGCGGCAGATTTTATCATCAGACCGGCATTCTTGCCCTCATCAACCAACGGTTGGCTGAGGAATACTGCGATAGTCGGCTTGCCATCGAACTGAGTAGCTGCAATCAGTGCAAACTTCACATTGGTGAACTTACCGCGCAACAATGGCATAACGCCACGTAGCATCTCCGGATTTTGTTCGCCTTGCATGCGTACCAGTTTGATATCACCGAAGTCTTCTGCCCGACGGATGATGTCGTCGCGGAACATCTCTATCTTCTCGGCCATGAATAGTTCAATCTGCTTCTTTAGTCCGGCGTTCTCGTCAATAGACTTATGTATAGCCGCAACCAAATCAGGAGCATTGTTGAACAATCCACGCAGACCATTCAGCATATCTTGCGCAGCATAGTAGACCTGGTCTGCATGTGCGGCCGTAACTGCCTCTATACGACGAATGCCTGCAGCGATACTAGTCTCCATAAGAATGCGAACCGAACCAATGCGGCCTGTGCTAGCGACGTGACAACCGCCACACAATTCTACAGACGGGCCATACTTGATAACTCGTACATCGTCGCCGTATTTCTCGCCAAAGAGTGCCATAGCCCCCATGGCCTTAGCCTCAGCGATAGGCGTATGACGACTTTCCTCCAGATGCCAGTCTTGGCGAATAATCTGGTTAGCCAGTTGTTCCACCTTACGCAACTCTTCCGGGGTCACTTTCTGGAAGTGAGAGAAGTCAAAACGCAGGCTTTCAGGAGTAACCAAACTACCCTTTTGCTCTACATGCTTGCCCAGCACTTCGCGCAGTGCATAGTGTAGAATATGCGTTGCTGTATGGTTGCACATGATAGCCTGACGACGCTCTGCATCTACTGTTGCTTTCAGTTCACCTTCTATATTCTCCGGCAATTCTATCAAGATATGCACCGGCAGGTTATTCTCGCGCTTGGTATCGATCACACGTACATTGCCTAGTGTGCCTGTATCACCAATCTCACCACCCATCTCTGCATAGAATGGCGTTTGGCTGAGTACTACCTGATAAAAATCCTTCCCCTTCTGACTTACCTTGCGATAGCGAAGTACCTGTGTGTTGCAAGCCAGTTGATCGTATCCAATGAACTCCGTATCCCCTTCGCGAAGCACGGTCCAGTCTCCTAAATCTTGCTTATTCGCAGAACGTCCCATCTCTTTCTGATGCTCTAGGGCACGATTGTATTCCTCCTCATTGGTAGTGAAGCCATTCTCTCGGAGAATCAATTCGGTTAGATCCAACGGGAAGCCATATGTATCCTTTAATGTGAAGACATCCACACCGCTAATCTCTGTCTTGCCGGCTTTGCGTGCATCGTCCATGAGGCGGTCGAGCAGACCAATACCTTTATCCAAAGTGCGTAGGAAAGCCTCTTCCTCGCTCTTGATAACAGGAACAATTTGTGCTTGCTGCTTGGCCAATTCAGGATACGCATCGCCCATATCTGCAATGAGTTGCGGCACCAACTGATAGAGGAACGCAGAACGCATATTGAGGAACGTGTAGCCATAACGCACAGCACGGCGAAGAATACGACGAATGACGTAGCCTGCTTTCTCATTAGAAGGCAATTGGCCATCAGTAATAGCAAAAGCGATAGTACGTATATGGTCGGCGATAACACGCATAGCAATATCGGTCTTCTCGTCCTTGCCGTATTCGCAACCACAAATCTCGCCTATCTTGCGCAGCATTGGCTGGAATACATCTGTATCGTAGTTACTGGTCTTGCCTTGGATAGTACGAACGAGACGCTCAAAGCCCATACCCGTGTCAATCACTTTCTTTGCGAGCGGTTCCAACGAGCCATCTGCCTTGCGATTGAACTGCATGAAGACGATATTCCAAATCTCTATAACCTGAGGGTGATCTTTGTTGACCAATTCGCGTCCTGGCACTTTAGCACGTTCCTCTGCAGAACGACTATCTACATGTATTTCCGAACACGGACCACAAGGACCTGTATCGCCCATTTCCCAGAAATTATCGTGCTTGTTGCCGTTCAGTATATGGTCAGCAGGCAGATGCTTGGCCCAAATAGATGCGGCCTCATTGTCGCGTTCCAGGCCCTCCTCCTTTGAGCCCTCAAATACAGTAGCATAGAGATTAGAAGGATCTATCTTGAGCACATCAACTATATATTCCCAAGCAAAATCAATAGCCTCTTGTTTGAAATAATCGCCAAACGACCAGTTGCCGAGCATCTCGAACATCGTGTGGTGATAGGTATCATGACCCACTTCCTCCAGATCATTGTGTTTGCCGCTTACGCGCAGACATTTCTGACTATCGGCTACACGGGGATATTTGATGGGATCGTTGCCTAGAATGATTCCCTTCCATGGATTCATGCCGGCATTGGTAAACATGAGTGTTGGGTCATCTTTGATGACCATCGGAGCCGAAGGGACTACCTGATGACCCTTCGATGCCATAAAGTCCAAAAAGGACTGACGAATTTCTTTACTTGTCATTATCGTTTGTTGTATTAGTCTCTGTTTGCTGATTGTTGAACCGGTTGCCTCCAGTAGTAGTCTTAAAGTCTATAAATTCGCGGCGCGGACGTCCCTCTTTGTCCTCTCGCTCGATGAAGGGCAATGGATTAGCACGCAGTTTGTCGTATTCTGCGCGTGTACGCAAAACGTCTAAAGCCATATAGAGCGCGTTGCGCATGCTTGACCAGTCGGCCTGGTCCTTGCCTGCGATGTCGTAACCTGTACCATGGTCAGGCGAAGTGCGAACGATGCTGAGACCTGCGGTATAGTTAACGCCCGACATATCCAGTGTCTTGAATGGTGCCAATCCCTGGTCGTGGTACATAGCCAGAACAGCATCGAAATGGGCGTAGTGACCCGAACCAAAGAAACCGTCGGAGGCGTATGGACCGAAAGCCCAGATGCCCTGCTCGTTAGCTTTCTTGATGGCAGGAATAATGATCTCCTGTTCTTCTTTGCCCAGCAGGCCTGCATCACCCGCGTGCGGATTGAGAGCCAAGACAGCAATGCGCGGTTTCTCGAGAGCGAAGTCGCGTTTGAGTGAATCGTTTAGTAGTTTCAACTTTGCCAAGATGCGCTCTTCGGTTATCTGGCCGGGTATATCAGCAATGGCGACGTGATTGCAAACTAGTGCCACACGCAGATTACCGCTACAGAGCATCATCAGCGAGTCCGGTCCAAACTGTTCTGCCAGATATTCGGTATGTCCGCCTTTCAGCGCCTCTTTGTTAAGCGGAGCTGTCAGCAGGGCTTGTGCCTTGCCTTCTTTCAGGTCGCGGCACGCACGATCGAGCGCAGCCTTAGCCGCCTTGTTGGCATCCGGGGAAGGAGTTCCGAACTGAACAGGAAGATCGTCTGTGTAACAGGTAACCATGTTCAGTCGGCCATCCTTAGCCTGCGATGCATCGTCTATCTGATTCCACTGGATATTGCGGTGATCTTCGTCCAAGGTCTGGATATGATGTTTTGCCACCACAGCATTGCCATAGATAACAGGGCGACAAATCTCGAAGATATGGCTCTCGAGCAATGCCTTGATGATGATTTCGTATCCTACACCGTTGGTATCACCGGCCGTTATTGCGATTATAGGTTTCATTGTGTATCTTTTCGTATTTGAGTTTGTCTAAGTCGTAGTTCTTGCGCTCCTCATCCTTGTAGCCAAGCGAGATGATGCAGAGTACAGTGCGGTCATCAGGAATAGCGCAAAGTTCTTTTATTAAGTCTTCCGAAGCCTCGCGGCAATATACCTGACACCAACAGGCTCCAAGTCCTTGTTCCTCAGCGGCCAAGAGTATATGCTCGGCTGCGATAGCCCCGTCCGCCATCCATACATCGGTAAGCGAGGTATCCAGGGCGATGACGATAGCGGCCATGGCCGTATCGAACATGCCACTTCCGTAGGTGCGGCAAGCCGCCATGGCACGGAGTTTCTCGACATCACGCACCACGATGAATTCCCAAGGACAGGTGCGATGACCGGATGGAGCCATCAGCGCGCAGCGCAACAGATAATCTATTTTTTCCTGCTCTACAGGACGGTCGGTATACTTGCGAATTGACCGCCTGTGTTGGCATAATTCTAAGAAAGAGCCCATATTATTCCAATTTAGCGTGCAAAGGTACAAATAATTTTTCATATACGCAAGCGCGCACGCACATTTTTGCAAAAAAGTGACTTTTTTCCTGAAAAAAGTGAGAATATGGAAGGCATGGCATCGAAATTTCGAATAATATTTGTATCTTTGCGGCGATAATGTGTAATTAAGGAAAAGTATGTATTGGATGCTGATTGCGGCTCTGTTGCCCGCTATTTTGCTTGGTCTGTATATTTGGCGAAAAGATCCGATTCCAGAGCCTGTGCGTTGGCTATTTCGTGCGGCATTGGCGGGTGTACTGATTAGTATTCCTGTGGCTTTTGCCGAATATTCGATAGCAGGACTGATCTTCCCAAGTGGCAAACCTACGACCCTATTTGGGACGACTATTCAGGCTTTTCTGGTAGCCGCTACACCCGAGGAGTGTGCCAAACTGTTGGCGCTATGGCTTATCTTGCGCAGAAATCCTCATTTTGACGAGCATTTTGATGGCATCACTTATGCGGTGTTCGTTGGTTTGGGTTTTGCTGCCATAGAGAATGTGGGCTACGTATTGACGAGTGGCGACGGATGGGTTACGGTGGCTGCTATGCGTGCTCTGCTGGCCGTTCCCGGGCATTATGCCTTTGCCATTCTGATGGGTTATTACTACACCAAATATCATTTTGTGGAGCATACGGCTTGGAATGGCGCGAAAGTGATTTTGATGCCTATTTTGGCGCATGGAGTCTATGATGCATTGGCCATGACCGGTTCTGTGGATCCTATGGTAGGCGGTGTTTGTTTCTTCGTGCTCATCTGGTTCTGCATCAAACTGCAGCGCGCCGCTTACCGCAAAGTCAAAGCCTTGGCTACTGATTCGCAATTATTATAAAAATCAAAACTACAAAAAGATAGTGCGCTCGATAATGTCTCGTGAACGTCTCGAGCACTCCAGGTAATTGTCTCGTGATTGTCTCGTGATTGTCTCGGTAGTAAATCGGGTATATATACATAGTATATATAAATATGCAGTTTTTGACAAGGCATTTTTATGCAGAAAACTTGATTTTTTATGTTTTCCACATAAAAACTTGCATATGTCAAAAAAAAGCAGTACTTTTGCGCCCGATTTTTGGTATGCGCACGCAGAAAACGACACATAAGCGTTTGATTTATATCCTAATAGGCCTATTGTTCATGCCTGTTACGGTTTCAGCGGAGCATCGCACGTTGCATGCAGAGGCCGATCGGCCCGGAATGGGTACAGGAACCAACGTGTTAGGTTTTGGCATTTTCCAATGGGAAACGGGATTTGAGGTGATGCATATACCGGGTACTCATGTGTTGACCTTGCCAACTACCCTTTTCCGTTTCGGATTGCACGAACGTGCGGAGTTGCGTTTGGAATACACCGGAGGCTTAGCACTCCTCGACCATCCAGACAGCGATCCGCAGACTGCTGACGATGGTTTTTACTACACAGAGCCGTTGAGTATAGGTTCCAAGTTGATGTTATGGCCGGGCTCTGACGAACAGCAGTTGCGGTGGCTTCCCCGCACAAGTTTAATGCTCAACGTCGGCATACCACTAACGAGTCAAGCAGCGGAAAGGATGCCTGTTTCCGGATGTGCGGACCTGCTCTTTGAGAATGATATCACGGACTGGCTGACCGCCGAGTATGAGTTCGGCACCCACTGGCGCGAATGGGCACCAATGCCGGATTTCTTCGTGGCTTTCGGCCTTGATTTCGAAATCACGGACAAGTTAGGGGTCTTTGTTGAGAACTATGACTATTTCGACTGCGATGTCAATGCCGCTTTGTTCGGGCACTCCACGGCATACGACGTGAATATCGATTTCGGCGTGACATACTCGCCCGTACCTCGCGTACAATTGGACGCGTATGCCGGATTCAACTGCTATCACTCCCTGCCTGAACTGTGCGGTCCGAAGAACAACTGTTACTGCGGTTTCGGCGTGACATGGCTTTATTACTCAAAACAACACGATAGTCGCAAATAATAAATCACAACATATATGGAATCAAAGTATAATCCAACTGACATTGAGGCTCGTTGGTACCAGTATTGGCTGGACAACAAGCTGTTTCACAGTGAGCCAGATGGCCGCGAGCCATACACCATCGTCATTCCGCCACCCAATGTAACGGGCGTGCTCCACATGGGTCATGTGCTGAACGAGACAATACAAGATATACTCGTTCGTCGTGCGCGCCTGGAAGGCAAGAATGCGTGTTGGGTGCCCGGTACTGACCATGCGTCGATAGCTACTGAGGCCAAAGTCATCAAACGACTGAAAGAGCAAGGTATCAACAAGTCGGACCTAACACGTGAGCAGTTTTTGAAACATGCATGGGACTGGACCGATGAGCACGGAGGCATCATCCTGAAGCAACTTCGCAAACTGGGCTGTTCGTGCGACTGGGATCGTACGGCCTTCACCATGGATGAGACACGTAGCAAAGCGGTCATCAAAGTGTTCTGTGACCTCTATCGCAAAGGCCTGATTTACCGCGGTTTGCGTATGGTAAACTGGGATCCGGAGCGTCAGACAGCACTGTCGGACGAAGAGGTGATCTATCACGATGAGCACTCGAAATTCTACTACCTGCGTTACGCAGTAGTAGAGGAGCCCGGCAAATACGCCATTGTAGCCACCACGCGTCCGGAGACTATCTTCGGTGATATAGCCGTTTGTATCAACCCTAAAGAGGAGAAAAACCAATGGCTGAAAGGTAAACATGTGATCGTGCCGGGCGTGGGACGCGAGATTCCTATTATCGAGGACCGCTACGTAGAGATTGGCTTCGGTACAGGATGTCTGAAAGTGACGCCCGCACACGACGTGAACGACTATGCGTTAGGCCAGAAATACAACCTGAAGACCATAGATATCTTCACTCCGGATGCCCATCTGAACATGGACACGATGGAACCGGAACTGCAAGCCAATGTGCGCAAATATCATGGTATGGACCGCTTCGACTGCCGCAAGCAGATTGTGGAAGATCTGAAGGAACTGGGACTGGTAGAGAAGATTGAGGACTACGACAACAAAGTGGGTTATTCGGAGCGCACAAATGTGCCTATCGAGCCACGCCTAAGTCTGCAATGGTTCATTCGCATGAAGCATTTTGCAGATATTGCTCTGCCGCCTGTGATGAACGACGATATCGTCTTCTATCCCACGAAATACAAAAACACCTACCGCAACTGGCTGGAGAACATCAAAGACTGGTGTATCAGTCGTCAACTTTGGTGGGGACACCGTATTCCTGCTTACTACGATGCCGATATTCTGGCACAGACAGGTTTGGAAGATTATCCTGCCGATAAGATCATTGTCTCGGAGACCGCTCCGGAAGGCAATTACGTGCAAGATGAAGGTGCTCTGGATACGTGGTTCAGCAGTTGGCTTTGGCCTATCAGTTTGTTCGATGGAATCGAGAAACCGAACAACAAAGAGATCAACTACTACTACCCCACCGCAGACCTGGTAACAGGCCCGGATATCATCTTCTTCTGGGTAGCACGTATGATCATGGCGGGCTATGAATACGTAGGCAAGATGCCATTTAAGCACGTCTATTTTACAGGTATTGTGCGCGACAAACTGGGACGTAAAATGAGTAAATCGCTCGGTAACAGTCCTGATCCACTGGATCTGATTGAGCGCTACGGAGCTGATGGCGTGCGTATGGGTATTCTGCTCTCTGCGCCGGCCGGTAACGACATCCTGTATGATGATTCGCTGTGCGAGCAAGGACGTAACTTCTGCAATAAGATATGGAACTGCTTCCGTATGGTGAAAGGGCTAGAGGTTACAGGCGAGAAGCGAGAGGATAACAGCAAAGCTGTTAAATGGTTCGATGCGATGCTGAAACATACAGAGGCAGAGATAGCCGATCTCTTCAGCAAATATCGTCTGAGCGAGGCACTAATGGCTATCTACAAACTCTATTGCGATGAGTTCAGCGGATGGTATCTGGAGATGATCAAACCTGCTTACGGACAACCGATCGACTGCGAGACATACGAGGCTACGCTCGGTTTCTTCGATCGCCTGCTGCGCCTGCTCCACCCATTCATGCCGTTCATCACAGAGGAACTATGGCAGAATCTCTACGAGCGCAAAGAGGGCGAAAGCATAATGTTCGCTGCGCTCAATGATGCAAATGATGCGAATGATGAAATTCTCAAAGAAGTAGAAGAACTGAAACAGATAGTGGCAGGTGTGCGTAATGCACGCGCATCGAAGAATATACCTCCAAAGGAGGTACTGACTCTCTATTTCGACAAAGCAGAGCAATATGCTTACGCCGAACTGCTCAAGAAACTGGCTAATGTAACGGTTAGCGGTGAGGGGTTAGAGGCTAGCGGTAACGCAGCGAAATTCATCGTGGGCACCACCGAGTTTGCTATTCCGATGGACAAATTCATCAATGTGGATGAAGAAATCAAGAAACTGGAAGCCGATCTGGCTCACCAACAGGGATTCCTTCGCGGCGTAATGGCCAAACTGAGCAACGAACGCTTTGTCCAGAATGCCAAACCGGAAATTGTGGCGCTAGAACAGAAAAAGAAGAGCGACGCGGAAACCCGTATCGCTGCTCTGGAAGAAGCCATCAAGGCGCTGAAGAAATAACAACAAGAAAGCCCCGCACATGCGAGGCTTTTTTGTTAGCGGCGAAGATGACGTTTGTCGAACTTAGCTTCCTTGCGGAAATCCCTCTGGAAGCGACATTTGTCCATTCTGGGATCCATGAAGCGTGGGTCGAAGCGGAAAGTACGCATAGCTTGCATCCTGCGCCATTCTACGCAACGAGGGCAATTGCATTGCTGGAATCGTATCTCTTTGCGGAAATCGCCTCTGCGTCCTCTAAACTCGCCTCGTCGGCCTTGTGCACTTGCGCTAACAGTAGCGCTCATTGTTGCGGCAACTAACAATGCCATAGTTAACATTCGTTTCATAACTGTTTGATTTTTAGTGGTTAATACCAAAAACTTAACCGCGACTCATCTCGCAGTTACTATCCCTCTTGCAACTATCGTGCCAAAGTTATGAAAGCCTATTCTAACGAATGAAATTCGTTCTTTGTCTTGGTTCTGCCTGAGGACGCTCTTCGGTTTTCATTCCACGCAGCATCCAAGCCATATTACGAGCTAACGTACGCATGGTCTGCAGTCCCTCCAGATCTTGGGCGGCTTCGCCCGGCGCAGCGCCGTGAACGCTATTCCAGTATTGAGAAGGAACGACCGGCATATTGTTGATAGTGAAATACTTATTCAGCCGGTCGAACGCACTACTTGCACCACCGCGACGACAAACGACTACCGAGGCAGCAGGACGATGCTGCATGAGCGATGAGGCGCTATAGAAGAGTCGGTCAAGCAATGCACAGAGACTACCATTAGCGCTACCATAATAAACCGGAGAACCAACAATGAGGCCATCTATACCCTCTTGCAGAATAGCAAGCAAACGATCGTAGAGAGGGTCAGAGAAAACGCAACGACTTTTGGCTACACATGCAGCGCAGCCGATACATCCGCGTACAGGCTGATTGCCTATCTCTATCGTAATAGTCTCAATGCCCTCTGCATCAAGCGTGCGGGCTACTTCGTTTAGTGCGATAGCAGTATTGCCATTGTGGCGAGGACTGCCGTTGATAAGAAGAACTCTCATTGTATCCAAGGATATTGTTTTTTCAGTTGTTGTGCCCGATCGGCTATGCCTTTGGTAAAAGCCTGTGCTTCAGGCGAATCGGGATAAAGAAGTGTATGATGGCGGTCGAGCCAAAGGGAATGCAACGTATCCATTTCACGAAGTGTTTGAGCCGAGAAATAGGTCTCGGAGAAACGTTCCCAAATATAGTTGACGGCCATCGAAGACGGGTGCACCAAATCGTCCGCATAGAAACGATAGTCACGCAGTTCGTCCAAAACAATCTCGTAACTAGGGAAATAAGTGACCGAGGAGAACTGATTGCGAAGTTGTTCCACCGCCTGCAAAAGAATAGCCTTGCTCAGCTGATTCTCATGTAAGCCATCCTTGATATGACGGATGGGCGAAACAGTAAAAATCCAACATCTGTCTGCGTATTTCTCAAGGATAGGTTGCCACAGAGTGACTATCTCGTCAACCGTCAGTCGTCTCCGTAAGAAATCGGAAGCCGGACGCTTCTGGCAATTATCCACTACGAGGCCTGTCGCCTTATCCTCGTAGACCCAAGCCGTGCCGAAAGTGATGATAACTATATCCGCATCGTCCACCAGATGGATATGACGGGCAATAGAAACGGGATTGTAGAGCGTGCCCGTAGGATTAGATAGCGCACGAAGATAGTACTCGTCCATCTTACGACCGATAGCATCTACAAAACACGACCCCAACAACAGCCAGCGAGCATCTATAGGTGCTTGCCACGGGCTACGGGGAATATCGACAATGGTTTGCAGTTTCATCTTTACTCAAAATGCATTACTCGGGCAGGGCTGATTCGACTGATAATCATAGACGGCAGCAACAGAATCAACAACGACAGTGCTATAGTGATCATATTCAGCAATATAAGCCATCCCCACGGGAAAGCGATAGGTACGTAACTAACGAAATAGGTAGCTGCATCGAGCGGCACCAGGTGGCAGAAATACTCCAACGCAGCGAGCCCCAAGCCAAGTACATTGCCCCATAGCACACCTTTGCCAATCAGCATAGCGGCTTGGGTGATAAAGATGCGGCGCACAAAACGATTGTTGGCACCAAGCGCTTTGAGCGTGCCTATCAGTTGGATACCATCCAATATCAGGATAATCAGCCCGGAAACGATGTTAAATCCGGCCACCAGAAGCATCAGAATAATGATGACCACCACATTCATATCGAGCAAATCGAGCCATGCAAAGATAGCAGGATTCTGCTCTTGAAGGGTCTGCACATAATAGACATTGTATCCCTTCTCGTCCACATGATTGACCGTAGCAAAATAGATCTGATCGGCTACTTCATCCAGATGGCCAATGTCGGACAGAAGAATCTCTACGCCCGAGAATGTATGTTCGTCCCAACCTTGCAGGCGGCGAGCAGTCTGGAGGGGAGTCAGCACAAAGAGTTGGTCAAACTCGGCAAAACCGGTCTCGTAGAGACCCACAATCTTGAATCGGCGTGCCCGTACTTCATCATCCACAAAATACGCATTGACTGCATCACCCACATGGAGATGGAGCAGATTAGCCGAAGGCTGCGATAACAGTACCTCTTGCGGTGCCTCAGGCAGCGTACCTTCCTTGAGATGGGCAGCAAAGAAATCCCAATAGTCGGTTCCTTTGAGCACTATTCCCTGGAAGGCCGAATCGGTCTTCATCATGCCCGGTTTGGTGACGAAAGGCGCCGCAGAAGCGACGTACGGATAAGACGCCAGACGTGTCAGTAGCGAGTCTGAGACCTCGATGGGTTGCAAATCGTAGGTATTGTTGTTGTCGAACGAAACGACCTGGATATGCGCGCCAAAACCTGCTACCTGTTGCGTAACCGTCTGCTTAAATCCTACGACCACACAAACAGTCAAAATCATGACCAAAACACCCACTATCATACCTGCCAAAGCGACACGAACAGCAGGGCGCGAATTGCGTTGTTCGCCCTGTTGCGAAAAATAAAGTCGCATGGCAAGTTCTATTTCGGGCCTAATTGGCATAATTTTTGTGGTAAATTTTACAGTATATTTTGCGTTATGAAACGACTATTGGTATCTATTGTTAGTGTCCTATTTGCGGGTATGATTTTTGCTCAAGAGCAACCTACTTCGGCTCGTGCACAACGTACTCCAGAGGAGGAAGCTACGAAGCAGACTGAACGGTTGGTTCGCGAGTTGAACATACGTGATTCGGCTCGTATTGACACGCTCTATAAGATGCATCTCAAGTACGCTGTTCTGCGTCGTACGGGACTCACTCGTGCGCAAGAGATGGACAGGATGAGCGCCATGGTAGCAGAACTAAAGCGAATCCTCACGCCTGAGGAATTTGAGCGCTTTATGAACCACCCTGCTGAGCAGCCTCGCCGCCCGCACGGAGCCAAGGTGATGTCAAAACCAGACGTTGTAGTAATACAAAAGCAATCACCGACCAAAGAGCGCCAATAATCAATCCCGCCAGTATATCCGAAGGATAGTGTACTCCCAAGTACATCCTACTATAGCAATTTAGAGCCACCCAAGTCATCAAGGCAACGGTGACTCTTGCGTCTTTGTATAAGAGGCTAAAGAGCAATGCCACGGCCATCGTATTGGCTGCGTGACCGCTGCAGAATCCATATAGTCCACCCGCATAGCCACGTACGAGACGCAGTGGATCGATAGCCGGTTCGTGAGTTGGACGCAAACGACAAACCAAAGGTTTGATGATGCCACTGGTGGTGAAATCGCTCAGTCCTACTGCCACCGCAAAGGCTACCAGAGCCAGAAGAACAATCTTCCAATTGCGGAATTTTTTGATTAGCAGAAGAACCAGGAGCACGTACAGCCAGATCCAAGTACGAGGCTGACTGACCGTCCACATGACCTCATCCAACCATTCTGCATAATGGCCGTTGATCCAAAGTAATATATCTGCGTCTATGTTCATTCGTTAATCAGTACAGCAGTATGACAGGCCACCACGCCCGCTGTCTCGGTGCGCAGACGACTGTTGCCCAGACTGACAGGCACAAAGCCTAACGACAAGGCCTCAGCCACTTCTGCTTCGCTGAAATCGCCTTCCGGACCAATCAGCACCAACACATCTCTACCCCGCTCTATTTCATCTTTCAGCACACGTTTATCCTCTTTGTAGCAATGGGCAATGAAGTTCTGCTGATTGAGTTTGGCTTGCTCCCGAACGAACGCGTCGTATGGTGTCAGTTCGTGCAATACAGGTAAGTAAGGCGTGAGGCTCTGCTTGGCGGCAGAGAGGATGATTTTCTCTAGGCGGTCGGTACGTAGTTGTTTACGTTCGGAGAAACGGCAGAGAAGCGGTGTGATCTCATCCACGCCAATCTCCACGCATTTCTCAATAGCCCACTCCATTCGCTCGATATTCTTGGTCGGCGCTATGGCTATATGCAGATGGAAACTATGGTGCGGTTGCTGTTTCTCGCTCGAGAGCACCTCAAAATCGCAATGCTTAGGATGCGGATTAGTGATACGGGCCGTATAGGTTGTTCCCCGACCGTCTGTGACAAGTATCTCATCGCCAACGGAATAACGCAACACTCGCACACAATGGGCACTCTCTTCTTCGGAGAGCGTCTGGCGGTTTTCTATGTCAGGGCAATAAAAGAGATACATTTTATAATTGAAAATTGAAAATTGAAAATTTACAATTCGCTTTCTTTGAGGCGTTCAGCGTTTTCGGCTACTTGCAGGGCGTCAATCACGCCTTGAATGTCGCCGTCCATGAAAGCGGCGAGGTTATAGACCGTATAACCGATGCGATGATCGGTAATACGTCCTTGTGGATAGTTGTATGTACGGATCTTCGCAGAGCGGTCACCCGTGGAAACCATGGTCTTACGGCGTGCTGCAATGTCGTCAATGTATTTCTGATGCTCCTTGTCATAAATCTGCGTACGCAGACGGCTGAGAGCACGCTCTTTGTTCTTAGGCTGGTCGCGCGTCTCGGTACACTCTATCAGTATCTCTTGCACTTCGCCGGTATTCGGATTCTTCCAATTGTAGCGAAGGCGGACGCCCGATTCCACCTTATTGACATTCTGACCTCCTGCACCACCCGAACGGAAAGTCTCCCAACGGATTTCTCCCTCGTTGATATGCACCTCAAATTCATCGGCCTCGGGCAAAACGGCTACCGTAGCAGCGGACGTATGGACGCGCCCTTGCGTCTCCGTGACAGGCACGCGCTGCACACGGTGTACGCCTGACTCGTACTTGAGCGTGCCGTACACATTTTCGCCTGTAACGTTGAAGATGATCTCCTTGTAACCACCTGCAGCACCTTCGGTGAAGGAGGAGATTGTATATTTAAACCCTTTGATCTCGAAATACTTAGTGTACATACGGAAGAGATCTCCGGCAAAGATAGCAGCTTCGTCTCCGCCTGTACCGCCACGAATCTCCATGACAACATTCTTTCCGTCTTCCGGATCTTGCGGCAAGAGTTGCAGTTTCAGTTCTTCTTCCAGTTTCGGCACTTCCGGCTCGAGTGTCTCTATCTCTGCCCGAGCCATCTCACGCAGCTCAGGGTCTGTCTCATTGTGAAATAGGTCTTTAGCTTCCTGCAGGTCGTTCACGGCTTTCTTGTAGCGATGTGCACACTCAAGGACGCGCTCCAGATCATGGTAATCGCGATTGAGTCGCACATAACGAGCCTGATCAGCAATAACTGACGGATCGGTGATAAGCAGGCTCACTTCGTGAAACTTAGCCTCCAGGCCTTCTATCTTGTCTAAAATATCCATGCTTACATTCCAAACTTATACGCTTGCATCACATTTTGTAGTAACGAGGCGATCGTCATAGGTCCTACTCCGCCCGGCACAGGTGTGATATAGGCGGCTTTAGGTGCTACGTTATCAAAATCAACATCGCCTACTACGCGATAGCCACGTGGCGCTTTAGGGTCCTCTATGCGATTGATACCTACGTCGATCACTGTTGCGCCTTCTGCCACCATATCTGCTTTTAGCAGTTTGGGACAACCGGCCGCTACGATGATGATATCCGCTGTGCGACAGACAGCTGCCAAGTCGCGTGTTTTGCTATGGCAGATAGTGACCGTAGCATCGCCTATGGCAGACGAGCTCATGCCCGGGAAACTCAAGTACGGGCGCTGCATCAGCAACATCGCGATAGGTTTGCCCACGATGTTGGATCGGCCTATGACCACTACGTGCTTGCCTTCGGTAGAAATATGATACCGCGCCAATAGTTCACGAATACCTCGTGGTGTAGCACCGATGATGGAAGGCAATCCAAGCACCGTACGTCCCACATTGGCAGGCGTCAGGCCATCCACATCTTTGCGATAATCTATAGCCGCCAGGATGTTCTGCTCGCTAATATGTTCCGGCAGCGGCGACTGGACGATGAAACCGTCTATGTTGGGATCGTTGTTGAGTCGATATATCTCTTGAAGCAAGGTCTGCTCGGTGATGTATTCTTCGTACGCAATCTTCTCCGCCTCGATGCCCACTTCTGCGCAAGCTTTCAGTTTGTTGGCCACATAGGTCTCGCTGGCCGGATTATGGCCGACGATGATGATAGCCAAGCGCGGAACACGTTTGCCTTCCGCCTTCAGCCGTTCTACCTCGCTGTGCAGTTCCCCGCAAATCTCTGCCGCTATTTTCTTACCGTCTATAATCATCAGCGCTTACGCATTTGCTGCACTTTCTTCATCATCTTGCTGGTCTGGTCAAACTGCTTGAGGAAGCGGTTGAGCGCCACTATATCTACGCCTGCGCCTTTGGCGATACGATTCTTTCGGCTACCATTGAGCAGACCTGGATTCGCACGCTCAGCCGGCGTCATCGAATTGATCATGGCTTCGATGGGCTTGAACGCATCGTCGCTGACGTCGATATTCTTCATTGCCTTGTCCATACCCGGAATCATGCCCATCAGGTCTTTCATCGAACCCATTTTCTTGATCTGGTTGAGTTGGCCGATGAAATCATTGAAATCAAACTGATTGTGGGCAATCTTCTTGCTGATTCGGCGTGCTTCGGCTTCGTCGTACTGCTCTTGAGCACGTTCTACTAGGCTGACGACGTCACCCATACCCAAAATACGGTCGGCCATACGAGCCGGATGGAACACATCGAGCGCCTCCATCTTCTCGCCCGTTCCGATGAACTTAATTGGCTTGTTGACCACCGAACGGATAGATAGAGCGGCACCACCACGTGCATCGCCATCGAGCTTGGTCAGTACCACGCCATCAAAATCGATGCGGTCGTTGAATTCCTTGGCAGTATTCACTGCGTCCTGACCGGTCATAGCATCCACTACGAACAGCGTCTCAGAGGGAGAAATGGCTTTCTTAATAGCCTCTATCTCCTGCATCATCTGCTCGTCCACGGCCAGACGACCAGCGGTATCGACGATCACTACGTCGTAACCCAAACGCTTGGCCTCGGCTATAGCATCTTGGGCTTTCTTGACGGGATTAGCCTCTCCTTCGCCGGTATAGACCTTCGCATTGATCTGCTCGCCTAGTACGCGCAACTGCTCGATGGCAGCAGGACGATAGACGTCGCAGGCGACCAGCATGACGCGTTTGTTCTTCTTGGTCTGCAACCAGTTAGCCAGTTTGCTGGCAAAAGTGGTCTTACCGGAACCCTGCAAACCGGACATCAGAATGACAGCAGGCGAACCTTTTAGGTTCAGTTCCTGTGCTTCGCCGCCCATCAGTTCTGCCAGTTCGTCGTGCGTGATCTTGACCATCAACTGTCCGGGACGTACACTGGTCATGACGTTTTGGCCCAGTGCTTTCTCTTTCACCTGGTCAGTAAACTGCTTGGCGGTCTTGTAGTTGACATCTGCTTCCAGCAGCGCTTTGCGGATATCCTTGACTGTTTCCGCAATGTTTATTTCGGTAATACGGCCTTCACCTTTTAGGATTTTGAACGACCGTTCCAGTCTCTCTGATAGATTATCGAACATAGTACTCCAAATTAAATCGGCCGCAAAATTACTAAAAAATTATCAAATATACAAATATTTGACAAAAAAAAGCACCCCGAAGGGTGCCGAACGCGTTACGGATTCTGCTGATCGTACGCATCTCCGCAGACTTTCCAGAGGTAGGAGACAAAGGTCTTCTTGCCGTTGGGTTGGTCCTTTTGCGCGACGAAAGCGGCTTGGTCGGCTGCTATAGTGCCCAGGTTCTGACGGCGTGCTGCGACTGCGCGGCTAACTGCTGCGAACTTAGTACGGCGGTCCAACTCATCCTGATTGGGCAAGGTAGAGCGGTTGTACTCACCTACGGCGTAGAGCCGTGTGCATACGGGGTTCAGCGTCGGTGCTGTGCGGTGTGTCGCTAGCAGTGCACTCGAGTGCGAACTGTGTGCCTGACCTTTTTTCGGTCGCTTACTCAATAATCCGGAAACATACTCGATTCCTTTCATCCATTTTACAATAGCCATAATAATTAAGGTTTTTGGTTTTTATTCATTAATCTCCTAATTTTGCATACTCTTGTGCGAACATATAGCCGCGCAAGGTTTTGTACTCTTTTTGTTTTCTAAACGCTGTTTCATATGCGTCTTTTTCTTCTTGGGTCAAAGCTGCTATTGCTATCACAACTTGTTTGAATTTGTTACGTTGTGCTATCTGAAGTGCACTCGGCTCTCCGGTAAACGGATTACATATCTTACCGGTGTAGAGCGTTCCGTTTCTGTTAGCAAAATAGACATCTGAATGACCACACAATTTCCCGCTAAGGGATAGCAACAATTCCATTGGAATATATTTTGCCATTGTTTACTGACAAACTTTTTTTACCCGCATTGTCTTCTCGGGGTTAAGGATAATAGGTTTTCGCATCTTCTCTTAAAAATTCATCTTCTTTATGTGCACATATGTTAAATTCCTTTCTTCTTACATATTATAAATGAATAGATATAGTAACCCCTTGACGTATTTCGTACATTTTTCACCCGCCCGACCGGTTCTACGGTCGTCCCGATTCCCTTCTCGGGCTGTACAGGGCGGTGCCATTTCGTTATAACCTGTTATTACCGCTGGACGATCAATCCCAGAGGATGACGAGCTAAAGTGGTTCCCCAAAGCGCCTAACCACTGGCGGCATAGCCTGACGTTATAACTCGCAAACGCAGCGCACCGGCATGTCTTAATAGGTGCATGGCTTCTTAGTTTTCGGGGGCTCCGATTATTGCCGAAGGGACATCGGTTCTTTTTGTTTCGCGCAGAACCGGCTGCATCGCTTTTGCTTATAGAGCAAACAATTATGTAAGAACGAGACTTCTCTCAAATTTTGTACAAAGGTACTACTTTTTTTTCATCTAAAAAAGTCCGTGTCGAAAATTCTGTAATTAAGTGTTTTATTGCCGGTTTATTGTAATCCCTGTACATTTTATGTACAGGGAAAACCTATAATACCATTAAACTGCAGTTGTGCTTATGCTACAACGTCCAACAATCGATCAATACTCTCCTCGTCCGGAAAGAAACTCCAAAATAACCCAAAAATAGGACTGAACGCGATGTCGGCTTCTTCGAATAAACGACGCATATCAATTAATGGACCATCTCCATCATCTATAAAAGACCGCAAAGGAGTGTCTTTACGTCTCCTTTTATATTTCTGAATGGTCTCATAGTCTGACAAAACAAAGTAACTGGCAATCACATAGGCGACATACCAATCTTCGGCATTCGAATAATAATCATTGCCAATTTTTGCCATGTCGGCCTTAAAACGCGCAGATGTCATTAGAGCCAATGCCTCATTTATCAATGCCTCTTCTAAATCGGCGTAGGACAGTCGCTCTGGACGAACTACTTCCCAGTACGCGCGTTTCAAACATGCTTTTAAAACCTTTTCCGTCTGGCGTTTCTCCTTATTAAATAGGTCCCAAAACGCTGCCAGCACCATCTCTACTGGACTTTTTTCATTACTCTTCTCTCCTACGGAGAAAGTCTTTGAGGAATCTAGTTCCTCGTTCTCTTGCCCTGTAACACAAGGCGTTACTAAATCATTCACCATATATCAAATGAATTTTTGAATTTGCCGAAAATATCTCTATCGAACGGATCTCGAACCGATAAGCTAACCTTATCCACCCGCGTATCTTGAAATCTGATGCAAAATTACATAAAATCTCCGACCTAAAAAACCTTTTTACGATTTTTATATAACATAGTTATATAAACCCAGTTTAATCCATCTTCACCTCATCTCTCATCCACAAAAATACAAAAAAAGAGTCTAACAAAAGTTAGACTCGTAATTTTCACTGTTGCAAATGTTTATTTATCACAGACTGGACGCACCAATAAACCATCATTCCGGAAATGAGAATGGACAACATATGGATCATATGATTTCACTAAAGCGTAACTACAAGCTCGATCATTATAAACCTCATCTACTGTTGAACACCAATAGAGACAAGTTTGCTTAGAGTAACTAGAAGATCCGCCATATGCGTATTGAACCCAAGGCATGTATATGGTATTACTATTAGGGCCTGTTATGCGATAGCCATCCCCTTCTCTTTCATTCGAACATTTCTTTGCAAATTCTTCAAATTCTTCTTTCGTCGGCATTCTCCACTTTCCGCCCCATTTCACATGGGCAACATCATCGGATAAAACCAACACCCTTTTATTATCTATAACTCCATAACGGCTATTTGTAACATATTTTGTATATTGTTTTGTTGAAGAATCATAAAACGAATACTGTGCTTCCGTATAGGTCTCTGGTCTGGGACTCGTTTCTCCCCAAGCATAAAATGTTCCATTGTCCGTTTCAGAAGAAGCGCCGACATTCATGGTCGCCCAACGAACACTCAATCCTAAATCTACCCAAGCATGACCATTTTCTACTCCCGAACTTACCACCAAACGTTTAATAGTTAGAATAGCAGACCCGCTTCCATTACTGAACATCACTTTTGCAGAATCCGTGGGACCTGCAGCTACTGTGACTGTTATAAAAGCGTCACCTTCTCCACTCTCTGGTGAGAATGTTACCCAAGAACAATTGGTCGTGGCAGTCCACGTTTTAGAGGAAGTTAGTGTTACTGAATAACTTCCCCCTGTTCCGTCATTTTTTATGGTATTTGGACTACATTTAATGGAGGAAGACGGAGATATTGGAGAATCTTCGTTGTTATTTGTTCTTTCGCACCCTGCTAACGCGAAACAAAGTACAGAGGCTAAAATGGTATTAATTATCGTTTTCATATCATTGTATCTTTTACAATTTCACATTAAATATATAATGGTTCAAGAAGCTCCATATCAGCGAACACTTCACTATAGCTTTGCTTTAATTCAGCAAGAGCCTCCTTTACTTTTCCTTGTTCTGTGACAAGTAGAGTAAATGGATGCTTTTTCCCATCGGTCGTTATGACTTTGCCATATACTACAACAGAGACATTTGTCGTGTTGTCAAAAATAAGTTCTAGATGCCCCTCGCATTCTAATGCATGTGCATACTCTTTAGTAATTGGAAGTTTTTTCATTGTATATATAATATTTTACCCCTCTTACACCTTCAGGGATTGGTATAACAAAAAGCGCGGGTAACTGTTGTTATCCGTGCTAGTGGTCGTAGGAAACCATGTGGTCGGAGAAACAAGCAGTTACTCGCGTTGCGTATATATTAGTACACTTACCTAGTGTAAGATACATCATAAATACACACGTGAGCATCTACTTCGTCTTGTTCCTGAACCACTTGAAAGTTCCTACGTTCCTAGCATCAGAAAACAAGCGTGTAAACGCTTTTAATCAATATGTCCTTCTGTTTACCGTCGGTAAGCGACGACATTGGTCTCAAAAACCTTTGCGGCGCAAAGGTACAACAAATTTTTTATATGTGCAAATAAATGTACGTTTTTTCATAAAATCAAGTCAAAATTTGCGTATATCAGAAAAAAGTACTACTTTTGCACTCGCAAAAGTTCGAAACAAATGCGGAAGATAGGAATAATCATATTACTGACGGTGGGTTCGCTCGCCTGTTGGGCGCAGGACCAATGGGCCAACAGCGAACTCTTTGCCACCAAACCAGAACAGCCCAAGATAGACTATCGTCTGTCGTTGCGGGCGGGTATGATTATGCCTGACGGCAAAGTGGACGACATGCTCGGTCAGAAAGGTGAATGGGTAGGTCCGACCATTGGCGGCGAATTTGCTATGACATTTCATCCCAAATGGTCTTCGCTGCGCGATTGGAACGGTGCCGCCGTAGGCGTGGCGCTGAGTTACTGGAAATTTGACTGCACGCGTTGGGGCGCGGAAGATATAACCGGTCACGCCATTGCGCCATACGCCTTTGTAGAAATACCTTTCTACACGCATCGCTACTTCGAGATTGGTGTTCGTCCGGGTATAGGCTGCTCGTTCATCACCAGGACCTACTACAACACCACGACAGAAGAAAACAGATACACCTCGCTACAGGTAGAGGGTGTCAACCGCTCGGTGGGTTCGGTATTCAATTTCTATTTCCCAGAGGCGCTATACCTGAATTTCCCGATTCGTGATGGCTGGTCGATCGGCATAGCAGGCGGTTGGTACCACATGAGTAACGGTAGTCTGCGTCAGCCGAACTCGGGATACAACATGTTCATGGGCGAACTGGCCGTGCATTATCAGCCGTACAAAGACGAGAAGCGAACTACGTTCGGTGAGAGTTACCTGATAGAAGAAAAAGAGGCGGAAGATCCGCGCGAGTATATCGTTGCTCCTCTGACGGACGACAAGAAAGAAAGTCTGAATGCAATGCAGAAAGCGCATTGCGAACTGGAACTGTCGCTGAGCGGAGGTGCCAGACAAGTGTATTACAAGGACCGTCAGTCGTTCTTCTGCTCGGAGATGCAACTGGCCGCCTACTGGCGTGCACACAAGATTTTCCGTTTGGGCGGAGGTGTTGATGTGTTCTATGACGGCGCATACACCGACCGCGAAACCGCGTTTGGCAAGACCTATCTAGGCGGTGCTACGCAGACCGATTGTTGGCGCGTGGGACTGAGCGTACAACCGGAATTTGTGATAGGCAAATTTACTGCCGGTTTCCATTTTGGCATGTATGTGTTCGACCCTGTCAAGAACCGTGAAGCCAAGACAGGAACAGACGAATACAACAAGCTCTGGACCGAACACAAGACACTAGATAAACCTTTGGTTTACGGCTACGATCTGCTGAACGCAGGTAGTGCGGGTTATCCGGACGGTTGGCTCTATACGCAGATAGTGCTGCGCTATCGTTTCCCGTACCATTTGTTTGCCCAACTGGCCATGAAAGCCCACCTGACGAAAGTGGAATTTGTTTCGGCAGGCGTGGGAGTGTATTTGTAAAGGGCGAGAGGCTAGAGGTTAAAGGTTTAGAGGTTTAGTGCGCCGATGGCGCGTTTAGAGCGGCAAGCCGCGTTTAAGGATTTAGACGGACAAGAGCTGATCTTCGATCAGATATACTTCTTCCATCGGAACACCATGGTCCACCAATGGCCTACGGTCTGGACGGAAAAGCGCAAAGAATTCCTTCGCATTTTGACACATCTTACGTGCTTCGCGGTAACTCTCGAAGGCCATCATTCTGTCGCCACGGAGCAAGAGGCAATGGCCGTAATTGATAAAATCCTTGACGTTGTGAGTCTTATGGTTGCGGATATGCTGCACCAGGATAGATTCAGCCAAATCGGTTTTGTCCCACATCAGGTCCATCGATCCATTCAGCAAATAGAGAATCTCCATCGTACGTTGGCGTTCGGGATTATCGTGTATCAGTTCGCTAAAAAGCCATGTATCAGGCAGTATCTGCACGATACCAGCCAGGTATTCTTTTTCGGACGTAGGTAGCCATTGCTCGACACCCGTCATCTCCTTGTCAGCCCCCGTCAGTTCAATCAGGTGACGCACCTCTTCGGGCATATCGCGTAGCGTACATTCTCCCGACCGATACATCTCGATCCAATCAGTATTAAGCGAATGAACAATGGCGCAGAGCGTCTCAAAAGCCTGTTCACCATCACCTATTGCATAGGTGAATGCCTCTTGTACCAAGGGGAAGAAATCGATTCGCACATCATAGTGAACGAGCAGAATCATGATATTAGCCAGGCATTGCTCGGCCACAATGGCATTAGTAGCCTTCATGCCCTCTATCAGCTGAATCATAGCTGCATCGGAGAAGCACTCACGCAGGTTTTTAGCTAGTCCGGCGACAGACAGAAGCGCCATAGACGCACGATCTGGGTCATTGAGTACCTCGGTCATCCATGCATAATCGGAAGCAGAGATACTGAGGCACGAAGAGAAATACTGCATGACCGACTGAGGATTATCGGGATTGAATCCATGCAGTGTAGGCGACAGTCCTCGCTGCAAGCGCAAGGCTGCATATACCTCGTCTGCCAAGCGATAGGCTTCGCCCGTCAGTTCATCCAACGGATCCTCGAAAACCTCGTCATTAGAAGCCATCCAATCGGAGAACAATTGCTGATAGCGCGTGAAGAGCGAGATATAATCTGCCTCAAAGGCATTGTTCTCGCCCAACTCGTTCATCCATGTGCGAACAATAGCCAGGCCGTGCGTGATCATACGCTCGCCCAGTGCCCGTTCGATGGTGTTAACTTGTTCTTCGATTGTCTGCGCCATCAGATCTCTTCTTTGATCAGATAATCGTTTCTGCTCGGACTATTGCGGATAATCAACTCGGCTAAGAAACCGGCCAAGAAAAGCATACAACCCAGGATCATCATCAATATAGCGATGTGGAAGTATGGGTTTACACCTACAAGCATAGCTTGTACATGGTTGGAAAGGGCATAAAGTTTCATGCTTCCAACCACGATGACAGCGACGAAACCGATGAGGAACATCAGGCTGCCGACCAGTCCGAAGAAATGCATCGGTTGCTTGCCAAACCGATTGAGGAACCAGAGCGTCAACAGGTCGAGATAACCATTGACAAAGCGGTTGAGACCGAACTTGCTTACCCCATATTCGCGTTTACGATGTTGCACCACTTTCTCTCCGATTTTGGTGAAACCGGCATTCTTAGCCAGATAAGGAATATAGCGATGCATTTCGCTGAAGACTTCGATATTTTTCACCACTTCACTACGATATGCCTTGAGTCCGCAGTTCATGTCATGGAGCTGAATGCCCGTGACGCGACGAGCGGTAGCGTTGAAGAGTTTGGACGGCAAGTTCTTAGTCAACTTGTTGTCATAACGCTTTTGTTTCCAGCCACTTACGAGGTCGAATCCATCTTCTCGAATCATGCGATAGAGTTCCGGAATCTCGTCCGGCGAATCCTGCAGGTCAGCATCCATCGTGATGACTACATCGCCTTGCGCAGCACGGAAACCGCAATAGAGAGCGGCCGACTTGCCATAGTTGCGACGGAAACTGATTCCCTTCACGATTTTCTGACTCTGTTCCTTCAGTTGCTTGATCACTTCCCACGAGTTGTCGGTTGAGCCATCATTGACAAAGATGACTTCGTAGGAGAATTTGTTCTCCTTCATGACGCGTGCAATCCACTCGTAGAGATGGGGCAACGACTCCGCCTCATTATAGAGAGGCACTATAATCGAAATATCCATAGTTCAAAACTTTTGCGGCTGCAAAAGTACTGCTTTTTTTTGACATATGCAAATAAAAACCAAAGATTTTTGATAGCATTTTTTAAGAAAAAGTATTACTTTTTTCTTAGAAATTTGCATATGTCAGAAATTTGTTGTACTTTTGCAGGCTAATTTGGCGTATTGTGCGCATATGCGCTCGCGTTCGGTCAAGAAATCGTACCGACAAAAGAAAGAATGGCCATACGGTTTAGACATATTATCCTGCTAGTTACCCTACTCTGCTCTATAGCGGTGTGGGGACAGAATGATAGTATACCTGCATCAACGCCAGATAGCACATCGACGATTGCCGCAGATACGACGCAGCAAGCAGAGACGCCGAAAGCAAAGCCGCAGCCACGCTCGAGCGGAGACATCAAGTCGCCTATTCATTATCAGGCTAGCGACTCGATGGTGATGACCAGAAACGGAACCGCCTATCTGCACGGCAAAGGTGAACTGAAATACGAAAACATGGAGCTGACCAGCGCTTACATCCGAATGAACATGGACAGCAGTCAGATCTATGCCCGTGGCGTGCTAGATACCGTCAGCGAAGAAGTAACCGGAAAGCCTGTCTTCAAAGACGGCAAAGACAGTTACGAATCGAGCGAGATAACCTACAACATCAAGACGCAGAAGGGTTATATCCGTCGCGTGGTAACGCAGCAAGGCGAAGGATACATCATGGCCGACAAGACCAAGAAAGCCGATGACGACGTGATGATGATGGCCGGTGGACAATATACCACCTGCGATAACCACGACCATCCGCACTTCTACCTAAAACTGACGAAAGCAAAAGTCAAACCGGGCGAATACATCGCCACCGGTCCTGCATATATGGTCGTAGGCGATGTGCCTCTACCACTGGCTATTCCATTCGGATTCTTCCCATTCACAAACAAATACTCGAGCGGTCTGATCATGCCTAACTTCGGTGACGACTACACGCGAGGTTTGTATCTGAGCGGTTTGGGATACTATTTCGCTATCTGCGATTACCTAGATCTGCAAGTACTGGGCGATATCTACTCGCGCGGAACATGGGCTGTGCGCGCTCAATCGAAATACGTATGGCGCTACCATTTCTCGGGTAGTCTGAATATCAGTTACCGAAACGATGTGACGGGCGAACGTGGTATGCCCGACTACGCGGTAAGCAAGAACTTCCAAGTGCAATGGACGCACACGCAGGACGCGAAAGCCAATCCATACAACTCGTTCTCGGCCAGCGTTAACTTCGCGACAAGCGGTTACAACCGTAGCAATATCAATAGTTACTACAACGCTAACCTCTACTCAGAGAACACTAAGAGCAGTACGGTCAGCTACACGCAACGTTTTCCGGAGAGCCCGTGGAGTATCAGCCTGACGGCCAGTCTGACGCAACGAACCAAAGACTCGACTATATCGCTCACGGCTCCGGAACTAGCCGTCAACATGAGTAGTATCTACCCGTTCAAACTGGCACGCGAAGCCACGCTGAAACGCAAGGGACAAGTACGAACGGGCAAAGAGAAATGGTATGAGAAGATCAAGATGAGCTACACTATGAACGGCCGAATAGCTGTCAACAACATCAAGGAGAAAGATTTTGTTCATTCTGATTTCTTCCGCGATTGGCAGACGGGTATCAAGCATTCGTTGCCTATCAATGCTAGTTTCATGCTATTCAAGTACCTGAGCGTGACGCCTACCATCAACATGACGGACCGTATGTATTTCCAACGTGTGGACCGCAATTGGGATGAGGCCCAGCAACAATTGCACATGGACACCACCAATGGATTCTACAACGTATTTGACTTCAACGTGGGACTGAGCATGAGTACGAAGATATACGGATTCTACACGCCTATCAAGAAACTCTTCCCGAACGGCCGAGTCGAGAAATTCCGCCACGTGCTGACTCCGCGAATCGGATTTACGTTCCACCCGGATTTTGAGAAGCGCTATTGGGGGTACTACGGCAGTTACGACCAACCTGTTTACTACAAAGACTCGGTGGATGCGGACGGCATGAAAGTGCCCACCGGCGAGTTTATACATCAGGTCTATTCGCGATACCCGAACGCTATGTATAGCAATGCGCCGCGAGGTATGTCGGCTACGCTGACGTTTGGTCTGGACCAGAACCTGGAGATGAAAATCATCAACAAGGATGATACCACAGGCAAACAGCCGTACAAAGTGGTGAGTCTGATTGATAATTTCGGTATCACAGGCGGATACAACTTCGCCGCAGATAGTATGAATTGGAGTAATTTCAACGTCAATCTACGATTGAAATTCCCCAAACTAAACAACTATAGCCTGAACCTGAGCACCTCGCTTGACCCGTATATGTACGAGCTGAACGCGCTTGGCAATCCGGTTAGAACCAACAAACAATACTGGAACAATGGCAGAATGCCTCACTGGAACGGTATACGATGGAGTTTCAGTTACACCATCAGCAACCAGACCATCAAGAAATGGAAGGAGAATGCAGCCAAACGGAGAGGCGAAAAAGTCAACTCGTCTGGCACGAGCGAAGGAGACGCCAACCTAGAGAGTATAGAGAAGGGCGAGGATGGCATGGACAAGAACGCCAAACTGGATAGCAAGAAAGAGACGGAAGTGGATGATGGCTATGTCAAGACTGATTTCCCGTGGAGCCTGAGTATCAACTACTCGCTCGCATACGCATCAGGAAGCACCTTCGACTACGAGAAAATGTACTATAAGATGCAATTTACCAACAACCTGAGTCTGAGCGGAAATATCGGTCTGGGCAAAGGATGGAAAGTAAGTGCCTCGATGAGTTACGACTTCACGCACATGGCGCTGACCAGTTGTACATTCAACGTCAGCCGTGACCTACACTGCTGGAATATGTCAGCCAGCATCAACCCTATCGGGCCATTCAAGAGCTACACATTCCACATAGGCGTGAATGCGTCGATCCTGAGCGACCTGAAGTACGATAAGAATAGTAACCAATCCACCAACGCACGTATAGAATGGTGGTAAACACAAACAGAAATATGATAGAATTTCACAAAGTAGTAAGTGCCACGTACGAATTGTATATTGCGGACGAGAATGGCAAAGAAGAATTGATGGAGCGCGCTAAGGAAGAAACTCCGCTAGTATGGTGTCAAGGCGAGAACATGATGCTGCCTGCATTCGAGGCAGCCATGGCAGGAAAAGAAGTGGGCGACGACTTCGATTTTGTGCTAAAAGCCGCAGATGCATATGGCAAGTACATACAAGAAGGACTGATGGATCTGCCTAAGACGATGTTCTTCAACGGCGATGGCGAGTTTGATGCAGAGCGTGTATATGTAGGAGCCATTGTACCAATGAATACAGTAGATGGGCAAATCGTCAAAGCACAAGTATGCGAAGTGACAGACGATAAGGTGACGATTGATCTCAACCACCCGTATGCGGGAGAAGACCTGCATTTCAAGGGAAAAATCATCGACATACGCGATGTAACGGAGGGCGAACTGAAAGCCATGCATCATCGTGGATGCGGCAAGTGTCATAGCCATTGCGGGCAAGATGCTTGCGAGAGTGATTGCAACTCTTGCGATAAAGGATGCGGAAAATGCAAATAAATAACATATAACTCAAATTTTTATAATTCTATGGCGAATATCGTGGCTATAGTGGGTCGTCCCAATGTAGGGAAATCGACTCTATTCAATCGTTTGACAGGCACTCGTCGAGCGATAGTAATGAATACGGCAGGCACCACGCGTGACCGTCAGTACGGCAAAGCCGAATGGTGCGGACGTGAGTTCTCGGTGATAGATACCGGAGGATGGGTAGTCAACAGTGATGACACGTTCGAGAGCGAAATCAACCGTCAGGTAGATTTGGCTATTCGTGAAGCGGATGTTGTGCTTCTGGTAGTAGATGTGAACGAAGGCGTCACGCAGTTTGATATGGAAGTAGCTCACCTACTCCGCCAAGCCAAGAAACCGACTATCCTGGCCGTCAACAAAGTGGATACGTTTGAGAACCAATACGGTGCTGCTGAGTTCTACAAACTCGGACTAGGCGAACCGTTTATCGTTTCTGCCGAGAATGGTCTGGGAACAGGCGACCTACTGGACGAAGTAGTCAGCCGATTCCGCAAGACAGATGATGGCGAGGAGATAGAAGACCTACCCCGTTTTGCGATTGTTGGTCGTCCTAATGCCGGCAAATCGAGCATACTAAACGCCTTTATCGGCGAAGAGCGAACCATCGTGACAGATATTCCGGGCACCACGCGGGACTCGATTTATACACGTTACAACAAGTTCGGCAAGGATTTCTATCTGGTCGATACGGCAGGTATTCGCAAGAAAGCCAAAGTAACGGAAGATCAGGAGTACTACTCTGTAGTACGCAGTATTCGCGCGATAGAGAACAGCGATGTGTGCATCTTGATGATAGACGCCACACGCGGCATCGAGGCACAAGACCTGAATATCTATTCGCTGATACAGAAGAACAAGAAGGGACTGGTGGTTTGCGTCAACAAATGGGATCTGGTAGAGAACAAAACGAATAGGGATATCAAAGGTTACGAAGCCGCTATTCGCGAACGTATCGCACCATTCACCGATTTCCCGATTATCTTTACCAGTGCGCTGACCAAACAGCGTATCTACAAAGTGGTGGAGACTGCCATCCATGTGTACGAGAACAAAAACAAAAAAGTTCCTACGGCACAACTGAACGATAAGTTCCTTCCGCTGATAGAGAACTATCCGCCACCTGCAACCAAGGGAAAATACATCAAGATAAAATACTGTACCCAATTGCCGAATACGCAGATCCCTACATTTGTGTTCTTCGCCAATCTGCCGCAATACGTCAAAGAACCGTATCGCCGATTCCTAGAAAACAAACTGCGCGAGTGGTGGGATTTCACGGGAACACCCGTACAGCTGTTCATACGAGCAAAATGATAGCAGAAAGAGCAAATTTTAAGAAAAAGTTCTACTTTTTTCTTAGAAACTTGCGTATATCGAAAAAAAGCAGTACTTTTGTGAGCCATTTATGAAAATAATCGGGTTTGTATATCGAAATGGTAGCAGCAACCTAGTGCTAAAAGGCGACTCGTGTCTGCTGAATGGTCGCAAACCACTGTTCATTCCCGACTGGACGGAAGAACCGGTTTATACGCCGTGCATGATACTTCGCATCAGTCGTTTGGGCAAGGAGATAGCTGCGCGCTTTGCAGACAGATATTACGATGCCATTGCTCCGGGATTGGATTTTACCGCCGAAGACCTATTGCGAAAAGCGCAAGTCGAGGGTGGTAGTTGGACTGAGGCTATCGCATTCGATTATTCGCTAGCCATAGGAGAATGGGGAGAGAAAGAAGGCTGGCAGATAGATGAATGGCGAGAAACGGAATGGGTGATGACTCCGGAAGAGGCCATAGAAAGGGCTAGCCGAGTGATGACCATTCGTCAGGGCGACCTGATATACATACCTGCCAAACAAGCGCCCCAACGCATAGAACGCGACCAGATAATACGCGCTACGCAGCAAGGCGAAGAGAAACTATATTGCAAAATCAAGTGAGACGACATCTGTACATATTGCTGCTATGGGTAATGAGCCTACCTCTCTACGCAGGCATTCATACCTATACTGACCAGTCGGTTCTGAGTCAGGGCAAATGGGTAAAGATTCGCGTGAGCGAGTCGGGTGTATGCCGTATGACTTTCAGTCAACTAGAACAGGCAGGTCTCACACCTCAGCAACTTCGCGTCTTCGGCTACGGAGGAGCAATGCTGGAACAGAATTTCACGAAAAAGAAAATAGACGATCTGCCTCAAGTGCCTGTTTATATTGGTTCGGACTACGTATTATTCTGGGTACAAGGCCCAATCAGTTGGTCATACGCAGATGGGCAATTCACACATAAGCGCAATATCTATTCCGATTATGGCTACTATTTCCTGACCGACAATGTCGGTAGCGTACTGACTCCGCAGACGGCAGAGGCAATAACCGGTACGCCAACAGATGTAAGCACTTATTTGATGCATCAGGTACACGAGAAAGATTCTGTCAACCTAGTAGACCGTGCGGGAGTTAGCGGAGGTGGACGTGAGTTCTACGGTGAGCAATTCAACAACGGACAAAGTCGCACCTTCTCGTTCTCTACGCCGAATGCGCTAACTAGCGAGAAAGCACAACTGACTGTTTCCGTAGCCGCCTACTCGCCTGCGGCATCCTATTTCAGCACCAGTCTGAATAATACCGCTATTAGTACACGCGTAGAGGCCGTGCCTGCCAGCGATTTCTACACCATGGCCAAGACGGCAGTTTCGACCACAAAGAACAACGCTGCTAGCGGTGCACAACAAATAAAATTAACATTCCAAAACAGTACGTCCGGTTCGTTAGGATGGCTTAACTATCTAGAACTGGTTACTCCGTGTGCATTAAGCATGAACGGCAGTTGGATGAGTCTGCGCACGAATGTTAACTATAATACCTCTACTCCTGTTCGTTTCCATCTGAACAATGCCGCAGGGCGTATACAGATATGGGATATCACAGACCTGAGCCACATCGTACGCATGCCAACAGAACTAGAGGGAAGCGAGATGCAATGGACAGGCACACAGGCAGATGGCATACACGAGTATGTTGCCGTTGACCCACAAGGAAGCAAATGGGTAGAGGCACAAGTGGTAGGCACCGTGAGCAATCAGAATCTGCACCGCCTACGTAACATTGACTATGTGATTATTTGTCCTGTCGGTTACGAGAGTTATGCCAAGACCTTGGCTCAAGCCCATCAAGCTAAAGAAGGTATCACCTGGGCCGTAGTGACCGACAAGCAAGTATATAACGAATTCTCGTCCGGAACACCGGACGCCACGGCTTACCGTTGGCTAATGAAAATGCTCTACGACCGTGCGGATGGCGTTAATGCCAAGCCACGATGGTTGCTGCTGATGGGACATGGCACGTTTGACAACCGCAAACTGTTACCTAATTCGGGACTAAGCCTGCTACTGAGCTACGAAGCGCAGAATTCTGTCAACGAAGTATCAGCCTATGCAACAGATGACTATTTCGGATTCTTGGACGATAGCGAAGGAGCTATCGATACAGCAGGACGAATGGATATCGGTGTTGGCCGACTGCCGGTAGGCAACGAAGAAGAAGCACGACTGGTGGTGGATAAACTGGTTAACTATATACGCAACGAGCAACCGGGCAAATGGAAGAACCAGATTATTTTCCTGGCTGATGATGGCGAGAACGGAGCTCACACTTTGACAGCCGAAGGCGGAGCAGAACAAGTACGTCTGAAGAATCCGGACTTCATCGTCAACAAGATCTATCTGGATGCTTATCCTCAAGAGGTCAATGCCAGTGGCGAGAGTTATCCGCTAGCCAAGAACCGCCTGGACAACTTGCTGAAAAACGGTGTGCTATTCTTCGACTATTCCGGCCACGGTGGATATAATGCCATTTCCAGTGAGGGAATGCTTACGCTGAGAGAGATAGAAGCCATGACCAATCGCAATCATGCTTTCTGGATGTTTGCTACTTGTAGTTTCGCTCATTGCGATGCAGGCAAGCGTTCGGCAGCAGAAGCCGCCGTACTCAATCCGGTCGGAGGTGCGATAGGCGTTCTGTCGGCTACACGTACTGTGTATGCTAACCAGAATACTATACTCAACCGCAACGTATGCGACACGCTGTTTGGCCACACGAACGCATATCACTACGATATGACGCTAGGCGAAGCCACAGCAGCGGGTAAGAACCGTACAGGCAACGACATGAACAAGATGGCCTACATACTGTTAGGTGATCCGGCCATGCGACTGAATTATCCGACTACGTATCAGGTAGCAACCACAACCGAGATTGACACTCTGCGTGCACTTAGCATCCAACAAGTGGAAGGACAAATCATAGACGAGGACGACGATGTAGTGAGCAATTTCAATGGGCTAGTGGATATCACTATCTACGATAAACTACAAGTCATCCGTACCCGCGACAACGATGCGCCGGCCGGTGCGGAAGAAAACCTGGAATACAACGACTATCCCAATGTGCTCTATACCGGAAAAGCCGAGGTAACAGACGGACAGTTCCAATATACGTTCATGGTTCCGAAAGATATTCGCTACAACTATGGGAATGGCCGTATAGTATATTATGCATACACTACCGACTCGCTAGAACTGATGGAAGCAGTTGGGCACTATGAAGATTTCATCGTTGGCGGTACAGGTAATATGCTATCGGCAGATACAGTTGGACCACAAATGACTATCTATCTGAATACTCCTGCATTCCGCAACGGAGACAAGACATATGCCACTCCGCGGTTCTTCGCAGACCTGTATGACGAGAACGGTATCAACACTGCGGGGGCGGGTATTGGTCACGACCTGATGATGATTATAGACGACAATCCGAAGATGACCTACGCGCTCAACGAATATTTTACTGCAGCAAATGGCAGTTACCAGGCCGGTCAGGTCAGCTATCTAATGGAAGCATTGGGGGATGGTCCGCACAGCCTGACCTTCCGCGCGTGGGATATGCTGAACAACAGTACCACCCAATCGCTGAATTTCGTAGTAGAAGCGGGATTGGATCCTTCTATCTACTCGGTAACTACCTACCCTAATCCGGTAGAGCAAACAGGCATAGTAAACCTGGTTGTCAACTATGACCAACCGGATGAACTCATCTCCACTGAGTTGTACCTATTCAATATGAGCGGCCAACTGATGTGGAGCCATACACAAGACAATCCAGACCAAGTACAGATTCCGTTAGCACAAATTGGCTTGCAACCGGGAATCTATATGTACAACATACGTATCAAATCGGCTACTAGCAAATATAGCATGACAGCCGGCAAAATAATTGTAACTAAATAAAAAAGTATCACATACAAAAAAGTCTGTTTAACGCCTATGAAGCAAATCGCTGAATAAACAAAACAAAAGAACGTAAACTAAAAAATCAACATAAACAAATGAAAAAGATTATTATTTCCCTCGCTGCAGTATTGTGCGTGACGCTCACTACTCAAGCGGAACAACAAATGAACCCGGTAATTACGGCAATGCCTTCACTCTCTATTGCGCCAGACGCTCGTTCGGCCGGTTTAGGTGATATAGGTGTGGCTACAGAGGCAGATTTCAATTCGCAATATTGGAATCCTGCTAAGTACGCCTATATGTATAGCAAGGGTGGTATTACCGCTAACTATACGCCATGGTTGCGTAAATTGGTAGGCGACATTGACCTCGCTTATCTGGCCGGATTCTACAATTTTGGTGACCTAGCTGGTGGTATTGGTGCCAGTTTTACCTATTTCTCGATGGGTGATGTGGCTCTAACTGACATGAGCGGAACCAAACTGCAAGATGTTCGTCCTAACGAGTGGGCACTCGATGTCAGCTATTTCCGTAAACTACATGAGTACGTATCTATGTCGGTTGCCGTTCGTTTCCTCTATTCGGACCTGAACAACGGTTACAATAGTTCAATCGGTGGTGGTACGGAGATGCACCCTGCATGGACTATGGCTGCAGACATTGCCCTCTACTATCGTCAACCGTTTGAGTTGCCGATGGGAACCAGTCACTTGGCCGTAGGTTTCACATTGAAGAACCTAGGTGGTAAGATGAACTACGCAGACGATGGTAGCAGCAACTTTATTCCTGCTAGCGGAAATCTGGGTGTTAGCTACGAATTGCCTTGCGACAAGTACAACTTCCTGACCTTCAGCTTGGAGACCAACAAACTTTTGGTTCCGACTCGTAAGTCGAAATATACCGAAGGCTTTGATCCAAACGATGACACCACATGGCAAATGAGCCAAACGGCTTATTCTGAGCTTAACTCTGCTAAAGGTTGGTTCCAATCGTTAGGCGATGCTCCTCTAGGCGCAAAAGAAGAGTTCCAAGAGGTTCGTTGGGGTGCGGGTATCGAGTATTCGTACAACAAGCAGTTCTTTGCTCGTGCAGGTTACAGCTACGAGAACTACTACAAAGGTAACCGTAACGTATTGACCTTCGGTGCAGGTTTCCACTTGTCTATCGTTACCTTCGACTTCTCTTACTGCGTAGGTCTAGCAGCTACTAACCCATTGGATCAGACCATGCGTTTCACGCTTGGCTTCGACCTGGCCGGTATCAAGGATTTGGTTAACAACAAGAAGTAAGTAAGTCAATAGTCGATAGTCGATAGTTGATAGTCGATAGTCGATAGATAAAAGATAATAGCGCTTATGCGTATCGGTTTCGGATATGACGTGCATCAATTTTCCCCTGACCGCAAATTGTGGTTAGGGGGAATTGTTGTGCCATCCGACAAAGGTCTATTGGGTCATTCGGATGCAGACGTAGCGATTCACGCCTTGTGTGATGCATTATTAGGTGCGGCCGCGATGCGTGATATCGGTTATCATTTCCCGGACACCAAAGGCAATGAATACGAAGGGATCGATTCGAAGATTCTGCTTCGCCGTGTGATGAAGATGATTCGCGAGGCGGGTTATGAATTAGGCAATTGTGACCTGACTATTTGTGCACAAGTACCTAAGTTGAACCCCTATATACCCGCCATGCAAGATTGTTTAGCCGAAGTGATGGAGGTTCAACCCGGCCAGATTAACATCAAAGCAACAACCACCGAACACCTTGGTTTTGTAGGTCGCGAAGAAGGAATCGCGGCATACGCGGTAGTACTGATCAACAGTACAAAATAGTGGGACCATGCGCAAAGCGGTTTTACATATTCTTCTTCTCTTTGCTCTTGCCGTATCTGCAGAGACAAATGCCATCAAGCAATTTCTCGCCGATATAACTGCTATGGGCGGGCAAGTCACCATACAGGAAGAATACGGAGAGCAATATATACGGGCTCAAATAGCCGACAGCGCCACCATTGAGGTTTTTAATTGTCCAGACACCTTGTGCGACAAATGGTTTGTTATCATGACCGTTTGCGCCCCTCAATGTTCTTCTAGCGCGCGCGTATATAATAAAATAGGAGAATACCTCTTTCCCCTGGAGCCAACTGTCACCTCTATTTTCCCATTAGCCACTATTGATAAGGAGACAGGCAAGATAACCTGGACCGACAACGACACATGGAGTTACCAATCTACCTTGTAGGTTATATGGGTGCAGGCAAAACAACTGCCGGACGTATGCTAGCCGAAAAACTCGGTTGGCATTTTGTTGATTTGGACGAGGCCTTCCATGAGATATACGGCTACAGTACGGCTGAATATATTCGTCAGTACGGCCTCGAGGATTTTCGCAAGAAAGAGAAATACGTCGTAGAAGATTTGGCGGACCAGATTCCATTTGAGAAAGTTATCTATGCGACCGGTGGCGGTTATCCGTGTTGGGAAGATAATATGGAATGTTTGCGCGAATTAGGCACCAGTATCTATATTCGATGGAAGCCCGAACATCTGGCAAAACGCCTAAGTCTGACCGATTTAAGCGAGCGCCCGGTACTACAAGGCCGTACAGAAGAAGAACTACTGGAGTTCATTGCTCCGCAACTGGAGGCACGCGAACCATTCTACAATCAAGCGCACTACACGATAGATGTGACCGAATGTGACGAACAATCGGACGAACGCATCGCGGAAGCGCTATTCCAACTAATTAAGCAGTAAGTGCAAGTGCGTAGAGCCGCATTTGCTTGAGCATAGCTGCCACACCATTGCTACGTGTGGGGCTCAGATGCTCGCGAAGTTGAATCTCGTCGATGAAGTATAGGTCTGCATCGACGATTTCTTTTGGTGTATGATTGCTCAAGACATGAATGAGAAGCGCCACAATACCCTTGACCAATATGGCATCTGAATCGCCCGTATAGATAATCTTGCCATCTACCAGTTTCGCGGTAAACCATACTTGCGATTGGCAGCCATCTATCAGGTTCTGAGCATTCTTGTCTTCCTCTGGCATAGGCGCGAGGCCTTTTCCGTAATCGACGAGCAGTTCGTAACGCTCCATCCAATCGTCAAAAGCGCTGAACTCTTCGATTATCTCGTCCTGTATCTCGTTGATACTCATTCCTTTATCTCTCCGTTATCGAAAACCCAATGACGTCCGGGATAGAGTTCCGGCCAATGGGTATTATGAGTGGACATGAGAACTGTGATTCCCGCCTGACTGATGGAATAAAGCAAGTCCATAATCTCGCGTCCGGTCTCGGAATCCAGATTGCCCGTAGGTTCGTCGGCAAGAATCATTTCCGGGGAATTGAGCAATGCACGCGCAATAACGACACGTTGTTGTTCTCCACCCGACAATTCGTACGGACGTTTGTAGGCTTTGGTCTCCATACCCACTTGCTCCAACACTTCGCGGACATGGTTGCGCATCAACTCTTTGTCCTTCCAACCAGTGGCACGCAAGACGAAGAGCAGATTGTCTTCTACCGACCTGTCTGTCAGCAATTTATAATCCTGGAAGATGATTCCTAAACGACGACGCAGATACGGCAATTTGCGACGACGAATATGCATCATATCGTAGTCGAGCACTTGTGCTTCACCGGATACGATAGGCAGGGCGCCATAGATGGTCTTCATGAGCGAAGATTTGCCACTACCTACTTTGCCGAGCAAGTAAATCATCTCGCCGCTTTGTACGGTCAGATTGACATCGTGCAACACAATCTGATCGGCCTGACGAACCTCAACGTCCTTATATACAATCAGTTCGCTCATTCGTCTTCCTCCTTCATTTTCTGCTCTACTTCAGCCAGTTTAGCTTTGAGTGCGTCTATCTTGCTTTGCATGGAATCAACCAGTTTGTTGGCCGTCTTAGACTTAGCTGTGAAGAAGAGAATATTGTTCTCTGCCACCTTGATTTCCTGGCGCAGATTCTCGCGCAGACGATAGAGGTTGTCGCCACCGGTCTTAACCGCTTTCTCGAATTTGGATTTGCGGCTCTCTGCACGCGATTCCTTAGCAGCCTCGCGCTTGGCGTTGAAGAACGTATCGCAAGCGGTAGTAAACTGATTCCAGAGGTCGTCGGAATACTTACGTGCAACCGGTCCGATGGTTTTCCACTCTGTTTGCAGCGCGCGGATAGCATCGGCCGTATTGTTCCAATCCTTGCTTTCTGCCAATTCGCGTGCACGCTCCACCAAGTCGCGTTTCTTAGCTAGATTGGCGCTCAGTTCGTCGCGCAAGCCTTTGAAGTGAGCCGTTTTAGCCTTGTAGAAATCGTTGCAAAGCGTACGATATTCTTCGTAGATAGACTGGTTGAATTTCTTCGGAGCGAAACCTATCTTGCGCCACTCTTCCTGCAGGGCTTGCACTTGTTCGGAAGCGGCCTCCCACTGTTTAGCACTCAAGTTCTGACCTTCAGCCAAAGGCTGACAGATAGTTTTTAGTTGCTCTATAATGGCCTGTTTGGCCTCCAGATTCTCTTTCTCCTTCGCATGGAGTTTATCAAAGTACTCTTGGTGCTTTTTGTTGATAGCAGAAGAGGCTGTTTTGAATCGTTCCCAAAGCCCTTCGCGCAGCTCTCTAGCCACTGGTCCAATCTCCGCCCACTCCTCGTGAAGTTGCTGCAGAGCGCGGCTAGCTTCTAGAATATTATCATTGTTTTGCAGGCGTTCGGCTGCTTCGCAGAGAAGCGTCTTGGCCTCCAGATTTTTCTTGAAATCCAAGTCGCGCAACTCGATATTGATTTTCACCAAATCGTAGAACTGCTCCTGGTATTGCTGATAGGCTTTGCGCAATTCTTGCACCTTCTCTACCGGTACAGGTCCGATCGTCTTCCACTCAGCCTGCAGTTCGCGCATACGCTTGAGATTGTCCATGACGTCCGCTGTCTCGGCTTCTGCGAGCGTCTTCATTACGTCCAAGATGGCCTGTTTTTTCTTCAGGTTCTCAGCTTGCTCCTTGGCCTGTAGCGCAGCCACTTCGGCACGCTTAGCCTTATACTCGTTGAGCAAAGCTTTGAATTGCTCTTCTAGAGCATCCACTTTTGGCTGAACAGCATCCACGACCGAATCAGCGGCCTCCGAAATGGAATCTGTCGCTTCGTTCACAGCATTCTTCGCCGCTTCGATCTCTTCGTGATACTCGCGGTAGAACTGAGTTTTCAGGTGTTCTACTTGGTCTTTAACGGCCGTTACATCTTCGTTCAACAGAGCCTTGAGGTCCTCAATCAGTTTTTCTCTTGCGCTTGCCATAAATCAAAATTTTACTTTTCAGCCTGCAAAGATACAACAAATTTTGCATTTATGCAAATTTTTCGACGAAAAAAAAGAGGAGTGTGCTCGATAATGTCTCGTGATTGTCTCGTGAACGTCTCGAGCACTCCAGGTGATTGTCTCGTGATTGTCTCGTAATTGTCTCGGTAGTAAATCGGGGATATATACGCAGTATATATAAATATGCAGTTTTTGACAAGGCATTTTTATGCAGAAAACTTGATTTTTATGTTTTTTACATAAAAACTTGCATATATCAAAAAAAAGCATTACTTTTGCACTCGAATTTATATTGGCGAATTATAGGCTTATGATAACGATAGAACAACTAAAAGACATTCAACAACGCGCGGAGAAGCTGAAAGCTTACTTACAGATTGATGAGAAACGCATTCAACTGGAGGAGGAAGAACTGCATACTCAGGCACCGGGATTCTGGGACGATGCCAAAGCTGCCGAAGCACAGATGCGCAAGGTGAAAGGCATCAAGCGATGGATAGAAGGTTACGAAGGCGTACGTTCGGCCGTGGAAGAACTGGCATTGGCATTCGATTACTATAAAGAAGAGCTAGTGACCGAAGAAGAAGTGGATGCCGCTTATGCAAAAGCGCTTCAGGAAGTGGAAGATCTGGAGATGAAGAACATGCTGAGCCATGAGGAAGACCAGATGCCTGCCGTGCTGAAGATAGTGGCCGGCGCGGGCGGAACAGAGGCGCAAGACTGGGCAGAACAACTGATGCGAATGTATCAGCGTTATTGCGAGAAGCACGATTACACCGTGACAATCGCCAACCTGCAAGAAGGTGATGAAGCAGGCATCAAGACCGTGACATTCAACATAGAAGGCGATATGGCCTACGGTTATCTGAAGAGCGAAAACGGCGTACATCGCTTGGTGCGCGTGAGCCCATACAACGCGCAAGGCAAGCGCATGACATCGTTCGCGTCGGTGTTCGTTGTGCCGCTGATTGACGATACGATTGAGGTGGAAGTCAATCCCGCAGGACTGAGTTGGGACACGTTCCGCAGTTCCGGAGCTGGTGGTCAGAACGTCAACAAAGTGGAATCGGGCGTGCGTCTGCACTACAAATTTATCAATCCGCTGACTAATCAGCCAGATGAGATAGTGATTGAGAACACCGAGACACGCGACCAGCCAAAGAACCGAGAGAACGCGTTGCGTCACTTGCGTTCACAACTCTATGAGTTGGAACTGGAGAAACGCCGCCAGGCACAAGCCAAAGTGGAAGCGGGAAAGAAAAAGATAGAATGGGGCTCGCAGATTCGCAGCTACGTGTTCGATGACCGACGCGTGAAAGACCATCGTACCAACTACCAGACGAGTAATGTCAATGCCGTTATGGATGGCGATATTGATGCGTTTATAAAAGCCTATTTGATGGAGTTTCCGGAGTAAAAATTACGAATTATGAGAAAAGCATTATTGATAGTAGCCGCATTGGCGGCAAGTCTCAGCGCCTTTGCGCAGACAGACAGCACAGAAGTTAAGAAAGATAGCGTAGAAGAAGGTTGGCAGTTCACCACGGTGGACAGTGTGGCCATTACGCGTGTGAAAGACCAACACCGCAGCGGAACTTGTTGGGCATTTTCGACACTGGGTTTTCTTGAGTCAGAGGTATTGCGCATCAAGGGCAAAGAAGTGGAACTGGCTCCGATGTTCGTGGTTAGCAAGACGATGATGGACCGCGCAACTTATTGCGTGCGTCTGTACAACGAGCCTAGATTTGCAGAGGGAGGTTCGGCTTACGATGTTATCTATTGCATGCAACACTACGGACTTGTTCCGAAAAGTGCGATGCCAGGTATTCGTTACGGTTGGACCGAAGCCGATACCCTACCCGTTTTCAGCGAGCTAAGTGCCGTAGCAAGCGGTTATTTGAGCGGGTTGAAGAAACAGAAGAAACTTTCGCCCGTATGGCGTGAAGGATTTCAGGCTATTTATGACACCTATCTCGGTCCATGTCCGGAAGAATTTGAATATGAAGGCAAAAAATACACGCCGCAATCGTTCGTTCAGATGCTAGGTTTGAACGCGGATGACTACGTGTCAATCACGAGTTATACCCATCACCCGTTCTACGAGCGTTTTGCGTTGGAGGTGCCAGACAACTGGCGCATGGACCAGATGTACAATGTGCCGATGGAGGATTTGATGCGCATCATCGACAACGCCATTGCCAACGGTTACACACTGGCATGGGGTGCGGACGTGTCGGAGATAGGTTTTACCCGTAAAGGAATAGGTGTCGTACCTGACGCAGACAATGGCGCAGACCTGACAGGAAGCGATATGCAGAAATGGGTTGGTATGACCAAAGACAAGCAGAAAGAAGAACTGACCAAACGTCCTTTACCAGAAAAAACTATCACCCAACAGATGCGTCAAGACGCGTACGACAATTGGGAAACGACCGATGACCATGGTATGCAGATTTTCGGCACCGCCAAGGACCAAAATGGAAAACGCTATTATATGGTGAAGAACTCGTGGGGCACGATGCGTTCGGACTACAAGGGTATTTGGTACATCAGTGAGGCCTTTATGCAATACAAAACCAACGATGTACTGGTTCACAAGAATGCTATACCGAAAGATATCAAGAAGAAACTGGGCATCAAATGACCATCAAAGAACCGACACAGGGCGTATACAAGGATAGAGGCAGCAAATTCCTCGCTTTTGCCGAACCCATCACAGATGAGGAGCAGGCCAAAGCACGCATAGCGTGGTACAAAAAGAAATACCACGATGCGCGTCATGTATGCTATGCCTATCGGTTGGGACAAGACCTATGGCGGACTAAAGATGATGGCGAGCCGCACGGCACAGCAGGTCTGCCTATTTTGCGTTCGATAGATGCCAAGAATCTAGACCAGATTCTAGTGGTAGTAGTGCGGTATTTCGGCGGCACACTGCTTGGCACAGGCGGACTGATGGTCGCGTATCGTGAGGCTAGCAAAGATGCATTAGAAAAGGCAACTATAGTATGAAAGAAGATTTCTCGGACATACGGGCTTACCGCGTAGGAGCCATTTTGACCGTAGGAGACTGGCTGACCGTCTTTCCCTACATGAAATATCTGGAGAAGAAAACGACAGATAGTCTTCGTCTAGATTATCTGGGCGACCGCAAACAGATAGAACAAGACATCAAACACGGTGCCTTCTTCATCACCAACCACCGTGACATCGTCATGGATGCAGCGTGGCTGTCGTTTTTGCTACGCAAGCGCTATTTTATTCGTCCATTCATGGGCATTGGCGATAACCTGTTTGCTAGACCTTGGATTGAGCATACGGTGCGTTTTCTTCGCTGCTTTGTGGTAAAGAGGAATATCGGAGCACATGCCCAACTGGAGAATTCGCGCCATCTGTCGGCATACATTCGCCATCTGCGTGAGCAACACAAATCCATCTGGTTGGCACAACGCGAAGGACGAGCTAAAGACAGCAATGACCTGACGCAAAGCAGTGTGATAAAGATGCTAACAATGGGTGCGGATGACCTATACGAAGCTGTTAAAATACTGAATTTCTGCCCGGTAAGCATCACCTATCAATACGATCCGTGCGATTTTCTCAAGGCGCGTGAGATGCAACTCAAGCGTGATAATCCGCATTGGCACAAAACCAAACGCGATGATGTGGAATCGATGATAACGGGCATTAACGGAAGAAAAGGCCATGTAGTATATCGTCTGACGCCAAGCATCAACCCCGAGATAGATGCTATGTTGGCGGCTCATCCGGAATATCGCGAACAATCGCTTAACGAACAGTTACAGCATATTTGCGACATAATAGACCGACATATTCATTTGGGCTATGAGATATATGAGCGTGGCACAGAATTTGATGAATATATCGAGAGCCGTTTGGCGCTAATCAATATACCAAACAAGGACGAACAGTTCTTGCGAGAAAAACTAATAGAAATGTACCGTTTTCCAGAACTGAATCATCGCAAAGCCATGGAAAACGGAGAACAAAACAAATAAGAACGAAAAACATGAGAAGAGCTATTTTTCCCGGGTCATTCGACCCATTTACAGTTGGTCACTACGATATCGTAAAGCGTGGTTTGGAACTCTTTGACGAGATTGTTATCGGCTTGGGCCGCAATAGTACGAAGCGTGAGACATTCCCTATTCGTGAACGCGAAGAGGCCATTCGTAAGATATTTCAAGAAGAACCGCGTGTACGGGTGGCTATCTATGATAGTCTGACTGTAGATTTTGCCAAAGAGCAAGAGGCGCAGTTCATCCTTCGTGGCATTCGTTGCGTCGAGGATTTTGAGTACGAACGTAATATGGCCGAGGCGAATAAGCAATTGGGAGGCGTAGAGACCATTATACTCTACACCCGTCCAGAATATGCACATATATCCTCTACCCTAGTACGCGACCTCTACGCCTACGGCAAAGATGTCAGCGAATTTGTACCGAACAAACTAAGATAATGCGGAAACTACTATTCATATTGCTGCTTGTGCCTGTGTGCCTGATGGCACAGCAGAGGCAAAGCACAACGCGGGCCGACGAGTGCATCACTATCTTTACCGATGTGGTGCGCCAGGTGGATGTCAACTATGTTGACACGCTCAACTATGAGGCGCTGACCGAGACGGCCATCAATGCCATGCTGCATAAGATAGACCCATACACGGTCTATTTCCCTAAGAAGAACGACCGCGAACTGCGTATGATGACTACCGGAAAATACGGAGGTATAGGTAGTATCATTCAGCAACGCAAATTAAAGGACGGCAGCGATGAGATGGCCACCTATATCGTCAATCCGTATGAAGGCAAACCTGCTCAACGCGCCGGATTACTGGCAGGAGACCGCATTCTCTCGGTGGATGGTGTCAACACAAAAGGACAGACCGTTAGCGAGGTGAGCAATAATCTGCGCGGTGTGCCTGGAACGACCGTAGTGCTGAAGATTCAACGCGAAGGCATAGCAAAACCATTCAAAGTGGAGATCGTGCGCGAAGATATTCATCTAGACCCGATAACCTATTCGGCTGTGTTTGAAGCAGATAGCCTGTCTGAACCGGTTGGGTACATTGCTTTTGGAGAGTTCACAGAAGGGTCTGCACAAGCTTTCTCGAACACGTTGGACGACCTCTACTATAACAAAGGCGCTCGCAAACTGATCATTGACTTGCGCAACAATGGTGGCGGTATAGTAGACGAAGCGCTGCAGATGGTCAATCTGTTTGTTGAGCAAGGGCAAATGGTGGTAGAGACCAAAGGAAAGACAGCCAATAGCAATCGCATTTATCGTACGCGCAATAATCCGCGATACAAGGACCTGCCTATCATCATTTTGGTTAATAAGAATTCTGCATCCGCCAGCGAGATTGTTGCAGGCTCGTTGCAAGACCTGAAACGTGCTAAGCTGATAGGTCAACGTACTTATGGAAAAGGTCTTGTACAAAACGTGCGGCCTATCGCCTTTGGCGGGCACGTCAAAGTGACTACCAGTAAGTATTACCTACCCTCTGGGCGTTGTATTCAAGCTATCGACTACAGTGAGCGTCAGAAAGGACACGAACTGAAGAAAGATACGGCAGGCGGTATTCTACCTGACATTGTGATGGACGATTCAAGCAAGGTGGACATCTGCTACTCGCTCTACGTGAACAATCATTTCTTTGATTACGCGACCCGTTATCACCGCTTGCACGAACAGATAGCCGACCCAAAAGAGTTCGAACTGACGGACGCGGATATCGAAGACTTTTGTGCGTTCCTCGACGAGCGTAAATTCACATACGAGACTGAGACCAGCAAGTTCTTCGACGACATGTTGAAGATGGCGCGGCATGAAGATATAGACAGCACTACGTTGGCTCAATTAGAAGCATTGGAACCTGTGCTAAAACCTGATTTCCGCGAAGCTATTCGCCGCAACATAGATGAGGTGAAAGAGATGCTTGGCGAGGAAATCGTGTTGCGTTATTATTACCAACGCGGACAAGCGGCCTACCAGTTACGCTTTGACGAAGAACTTGGACGTGCGCTACAAGAACTGAAATAAACAAAACGCGGCTCAGTTGAGTCGCGTTTTTAGTTGTACATGTTAATGGCCTCAAAATTTACTCTGATTAAGATTTTAACCTTACGGGAGTACAACGTGGTTTGACCGAGACTTTAACCTGACATAAACGAGAGCACTACCTGACATTTTGCACCTCAAAAAATGTACTCTGATTAAGATTTTACTTTTTCATCGATACAAGTAACCATACAAAAAAAGAGGCCCGAAAGCCTCTTTTTTCTTAAAAACAATTCACTTATTCACTCAATCATTCGTAGATCTGTCCTTGTACGGTATAAATCTTACCATCACGGATAATCAGCAATTGACCATTGCGAAGTATCTTGTGCGCAGAGTCTGTAGTCTTCAGCACATCGATAGCGGTAGGAGTTTTGTAGATTGGCACTTCCAACATAGGAACGAGACTTCCTCCGGTGCCTTGTGGCAATGAACCTGCTTCATTCCAACCCGCATCCATCAAAAAGACACCTACGCGCAGTTCAGTAATGGCTGCCAGTTTGGCTTGGCTGATTTTGCCCTCCAACGCCTTATGGCCGTTGGCTAAAGCCACCGAAGCACTGCAAATCTGATAATCCTCTATGTTGGAATCTATCCATCCGTTATCCCAGTCACCTTTGTCTGTCAGATTGTCGTCAAATACTGCCAGCCAAGCATCAGCATAAGCGTCCGGTTCACCCTCGATTAGGTATTCTGCACCCGAAGGACTCCAGAACCATGAGTCATGCCCCGTAGCAGTATTGCCATCGGTGCTCAACAAAATATCTATGTGTGCAGTCTGCGCATCATACTCCAGATAGTAGAAGATATCGGTCTCGTTAGCATACCAACGCATTCCAAACAGTCCTGCACTGCCCTCTGCATGAGCCAAATTCGACAAATCAGACCAATCGTCAAAATTGCCATCAATTACGATATCCGTACCCGGTGTTGGGTCTCCACCGCCACCGCTACTTTGACCTGGACGAACTACTTTAATAGCTGCTAAACCAGAGCCACTGCTAACCGCACGTTCAATATTCAACGATGCAGAAGAAACGCCTGCACCGATGACGAACGAGGCAACTGCATAACTGCTCTTATCTGCGCCACCTGCCATACTACTTACAACATTACCAGAGTGTAGACCTGCGCCCGACACTTTGAATTGATTGTATGCACAAATATAGATAGTATCACCCGTCTGGAAGTTACCGGCAGAAGCAATTGGACTAATTGTGAAGAACAACGCGTTAGCGCCAAACTTAACCCCCTTTGAACCAGAGGCTTTCAAATCGTCAGGTACCGTGCCTACATATCCTGCGCTTTCTGCAGAGAAGGACTTTGAATTATCTGTTGTTTGCGGCATCAACGAACCAACAATTGTAGTAAGCGCTGTACCTGCTGTTGGTTGGCTACCATCACTACGCCAATGGAAAATAACTGTACCATCTCCACTTGGTGTTGGGTCGCCGCCACCGCTGGTCTTAGCCGTCCATGTTACATTCACGGTCTTGCTAGCAGCACCATTGCTGGCTACAGTAACTACTGCGCTTCCGTTGCCTGCTGCCGCAGGTGTCAGGCTAAGAGTAATCGTAGCATTCGATGCTTGAGTCGGAGTCAGACTGCTTGGCGAAACATTCAACAGACTATTGTTGCTGCTGATAGTAACATTGTTTGTTAGGTTCGAACCTGTTACAGTAAATGTCTTCGTTGCAGCAGTACCTACAGTTACTTCGCCAAACGCGACAGACGTAGCAGACACACTCAACTCAGGATCCGGAGTAACAGCACCACCGGTAATCTGAATACTTGCGTTCAGGTTGTTCATACCGGTGCTCGAATCCCATACATTCTCGTTCGCAAAACGAACAGCATAACGCGGGTCATCGGCGATGGTAGCCGAAGCATCCGGCAGATAGAGGTAGAGTTGGTAGGTAGCGTTAGGTACATTGGACGGAATAGTGATCTGCTCGCTGATGTTAGTCACTACGTCATTGGGTAACCATGTACGCGGATCAGACTGCAACTGAATCTGATACTTATTGTTTCCGTTCTTCAGTACTATGTACGCGTGGCGCTCGTTATAAAGAGGAGCATAACCTACGTTCTTTATGTTGAGAGTGATGCTTGCTTTGCCGCCCGGGTTGGCCTGAGTAGGGAAAGTTGCCGTGGTTAACTGGAAGCGGTACCCCATCTTGCGATTCAGGTTGTCAAAGATACCATTTTGGTGCCAGCGTTTGGTTACCTCTTCAGCATACGACTCACCACAGAATGACCAGTGATACGTAGCCATTTCCGACTCAGCTTGATTGTATACTTTTTTTGCCAAGCTACTGCCTTCTACATTCGTTTCACCTCCGTTGGGTACATAGAGTGTTTCGCTAGCTATATATTGGCGAACCTCTTGACTATCATCGTCGTCCATATCCCAACCGGCATAAGTACCTTCATTTCCATAGGTATTCAGGAATGCATCATTGTGAAATCCCAGACGTGAACGAGCATCTCCGGCAAAAGCTTGTGTAGCAGTCAGCGGAGTGGTATTCGGGTTAGAGGTGCTGCCCAGGTACTCTACCTTGATATGCGGGTAGCGAACCAGCACAAAGCGATTGGAAGGAAGTGCGTCCAGCACAGCATCAACCACCGCACGGCGATTGGCATCGAGATGTTGCGTCGGGTCGTCATTATCATCACAATAGTTTCCGAAATTCTCGGTATAGTACCATTCTCCCCACTCGCCTACAAAACCGGTCTCCATGACGTAGATAACATCTGCATTGGCCTGCAAATATGGCTTCAGTTGAGCTAGATGGGACTGTACGCGGGCTATAGGTGCGTCGTGACAATCATCTTCAGAATAAGCAAAACGGAGCACGCACTTGAAACCTTTGTTACGCAGTTCCTGCATGTCTTCATTAAAACCTTGCAGAACTTTATTCGACAAGTCCTTGGTGCGATAGTTTTTCAGGTTGTAGAGAACCATAGCCAATGTCTGTGTAGGACGAGATGTAGGATAACCGTTTGAAGTGTTACCGGTTTCCTCGAAGAAACCTTCATAATCCTCATCTAAAATAACGTGCGGACGCGAATCAGACACTTCACGACTCATCTCCTCAGTAAAACCACGCTCGGGGTTCTTAAAAATACTGGTGTTGTCAGCGGTGTAAGTTACCGTTGCGGCACTAATGCTCATGCAGTAAAGCATGCACAACGAAAGAAAAAAGGAAATCTTTTTCATGTTACTGATATTTAGAATTAAACAAAATGTGTTTCCCAAATTTCTGCTGCAAAGTTACGAATAAATTGACAAACAAATGTTCCAGAAATCGTTTTTTCACTCTCTTTAGATTTCTTTCGATTTCCTTTCGTTTTGTAACACACACAAAATAAGCGACTTACGAGCAAGCCGCTTATTATTACATTTCGTTCGAAATATTTCGAAAAACTTTACTTTTGGAACTTCCCTACGTATTTGATAGCCAGGAACACCAGCCAATCGGGCGTATGTTTCAGTATCGGAGTACTCAGCCAGTTGATAAATCCCGGAGTATCGGCCTTCCTGTTGCGGAACATCTTACGCAGGGCGCGTTTAACCAATTTCTCTGGCGGAATACTTACTGTCAGTCGTACAGCTAGTTTGCGCAGATTAGGTGCCAGACCAAACAATGCGGTATCTACTGCGCCAGGTGCCATGACGGTAATGCCCACATTCTGCGGTTTGAATTCGTACCAAATCGATTTGGAGAAATTGTAGATAAAGGCCTTAGTGGCATTGTAGGTCTGGATACCCGGCATCGCCATCCACGCGGACATTGATGACATATTTAGTATATACCCGCGCATACGCTTGTGCCCGCAGATGCGTTGTTTGGCCTCTTCTTCGGTCAGTTCACGATGCAACATATCTTCGCCAAAGAGTCGCGTCATCTTAGCCACGGTAATCATATGCAACTGCAGCATCAGTTCGATGCGTTTCATGGATGTCTCGCAGTAGGGATTGAAGAAGAATATCCCTGCATTGTTGATGAGCACATCCACCACATAGCCGTTCTGCACACAATAGTCGTGCAAGTTCTCGGCAGCATTCTGCAAACTGAGGTCTGCGTAATGAGCTACCGTTTTCACTCCATACTGCGCGGCCAGATCCTTCGCCACTTGTTGCAATTCCTCCTGCTGGTTGCTCACCAACAGCAAATCGCTCTTATAATCGCGTGCTAACTGCGTAGCGTACTGCAGACCAATACCGCTACTGGCTCCTGTAACAAGAGATAACATCTTACTTGGCTGCTTTCTGACGTTCAACAGACTGTTTGGCATTCTTCTCCAGTTGTGCAATCTCACGTTTGATACGCGGACTTATCACTTCGCCATCACGTTCTACGCACTCGTGGCACTTCATGTTGAGCGTGTACATACGTCCCACGCAGTAGTTCGAGCGTCCGCAACCGGCATGGTAATGCGGGTTCTCTTGGATATGTTTAACGAAATCCGGATCCTTGATGAGCACGTGCGCTATCTGGAAGAGTTCGAAACCTTCGTCCATAATCTGCTGGCAGTTGTCGCCCGACTGTACACCGCCTACATAAATCAGCGGCACATTCTTAATCTCTTTCTGGAATAGTTTGGCCTTGTCCATGAAATAGAGTTCACGGAACGGCTGCGTAGGCATCATGATAGGTGCAACGCCGGGGATATTGAGTGCCGCCTTGAGCCACCAGAAGGCTTTCATATCCATGTAGTGGGCCAATGTCTTATGAGGCATTGCGCCACCCAGAATCGTCATCGGCGAACGACTGACCGTACCACCGGAAAGCACGATACCATGCACTTTGTGTTTGGCTATCTCCTTGGCCACTTTGATTCCTTCGGCTATATCGGAACCATGCCAACAGTCGTCCCACATGTTGGTTTTAACCACAACAGCCATATCTTTGCCTGCGTGCGCCATCACCTCGTCCAGCACTTCATTCATGAAGCGGACGCGGTTCTCAAAACTACCACCGTATTGGTCGTGACGATGGTTGGTACGTGGAGAGATGAACTGCGAGATCAGATAGGCATGACCGGCATGTATCTCGACGCAATCGAAACCGCACTTACGCGCAAAATCGACTGCCTCGCCAAATTTCTTAACCAGCGCCTTGATCTCCGCTACTTTCAGACGGCGATGGATAGTAGGTGAATAGAGGTTGAAACCATTATCGGCACTGACGGGCATACAATGGCATGTGTAGAAATGCGTCATGTTGCCACAGTGGCCCATCTGGATACTGGCTTTGGCGCCCTCGGCATGAATGGCGTCTGTCAGTTTCTTCATATCTGGGATTATCTCATCGCGGACATAGAGTTGGCCGTCGAAGGACACGCCACTCAGATCCACCGCACAATAGGCGACCGTGGTCATTCCCACTCCGCCGCGTGCAACGCTGACATGATAATCTTGTAGTTCCTGTGTCGGTTTGTTGGCGCGACACATATTCTCGAACGCGGCACTACGCACAATGCGATTGCGCAGCGTAATTGGTCCCAGTTGGTAGGGGGTGAAGAGCTTCGACTCGCTAGCCGGCTCTTTAATCTTTTTTGTAGCCATTAATTTATTAGTAAATAAACGGAATAATACGTTTCAGCTTCTTACGGTCGAATTCGTCCGGGAATTCCTCCTCGTACTTATGATAAATCGAGTTGGCACGCGGCACGAGGTTGCAGCAACTGAACCAGAAGAACAGCAGTCCGGCGAGCGACCATGTCAGTATAGCAAATCCCAACCATTCTGTGATTTCGCCCAGATAGTTGGCACTGGTCACATACTTGTAGAGTCCCTTCTTAGGCAGATAATGGTTGGTATCGCCCGGCTGACGCAAATGGCGAATCACATAGTCGGAGTGGATATTGATGACCCAACCCGTGATGAAGATCAGCGTACCGATAATGAACTGCGGACTGGTTACCCACTCTGCGCTGTAGAGTTGCGGATAATGTTGCGGAGCCAGATGGAAGAGCCAGTAGCCCTGGATATAACCGTTAATCAGATTCCATACCACCGACATAAGCATAATCGAGAACGGCATTTTGCTCTTGCCTTTCAGTAGGAAGGGGAAGATAAACGACCGCTGGAAATAGTGGAATTCAAAGATCAAGAAGAATAGCCAATAAGGCGCCAAGCGCGTCACACCTCCGTACAGAGGCAGCGACTTCAGATAGAGGTAGAGCATTACGAAGAATACCGGGCACTCCATCAGCAGCCATCCTGCTTTATTGTTCATGGCCGGCCCCCAACGCTCAGAGCGCATCTTGCCGTAACCTGCGTCCACAAAATAGAGAGAAACAAAGACTACGAAACCCACCAGAAACATGATGTATAGGAGGTCGTAGAAGAAATCAATCGAGTAGATATTTTCCATGTGGTATATTGTTTGTTATGTTTGCCTTTTTCACACAAAAGGCGTGCAAAGGTATAAAATTTATTTTATATATACAAGAAATCTTAAAAAAAATACACTTTTTCTTATATTTTTACGTCTCTTTTTTCTGACATACGAAAAGTCCGACAATAATCATCGCCATTCCCACCCACTTGGCCCAAGGTAGTGCTTCGCCGAAGAAAAGCAACATCCACAGGGCAGTAAAAGCCGGACGTATATTGTTGAATGCATTGGCACGCGTTACACCTATCTGACGCAGTGCTGCGCAGAAGATGACGAAGGCGATGATGCTGGCAAAGACGATGAGGTAACCCACGCATAGCAGTGATATGCTGAGCGGCGAACTGATGCTGGCCAGTTGTGTCCAATCGATAGCCGCCAACGCCGTTGGTCCTTCACGCAAAAACCAGACCGGAATAAAGAAAAACAGACTAATCAGTTGGGCATAGAAGACGAACGAGAGCGAACTGTAAGATGCCGGCACTTTGCGCATCATGATAGAGTCAATCACAGCCGACGTCACAGCGGAGAAAGCCAAGAGAATGCCCCAGTAGTTGCCTATCGAATAGTCGTGACTACCAACGAGCGTCAGCACAAAGACGCCTGCGGTGGAAACCAATATACCGATGATATTGTAGCGCGAGACCCTCTCACGCAGCAGCAGGCCCGCCAAAATCGGGCTGATGAGCGGACTGGTACTGAGCAGTGTCTCGGCTATAGTCGGACTATTGAGCGCATCGTAGGTAAAAGTCTCTAACATATAGTAGAGAAAAGGCTGACAAAACCCCGCAATCAGAAAGAGCGGCAAGTCACGCCTCTGTAGCGGCTGAAGCGCGAGCAAGGAACTGCGACGGCAGCATAGGCCAATCACAAGCATCAGCAGTACCGAAGGTACGAAGCGAAAGATAATCAGCGTAAACGGAGGCAGTATGTCCAGCGCATGCTTCACAGCAATGCCGCTGAACGACCAAATAACCATCGACGCTATCAGCGCTATAATAGGAAGTATTTTGTTCATTTTAGAGCGAGCAGGGCCAGGTGTTGTGTTCTATGCCGGCCAAGCGACATATAGTTGCGTGTGTCTCCTGCAGCAGTCGTTCGGTCTCGACGGCACGCGGCTGAGTAGTATCCGGATAAATCGGACGGCCGATGATGACCTGCGTCAGCGGTTCGTCCTTCGGTCCCAGCCAGCGCCAGATACCCGTCCTCGGGCGATAGGTAACGGCGAAAGGCAGAAGGGGTTTGTTGTATTTGTACGCCATCGTAAACGCGCCTTTCTGGAAGGGCCGCAAAGGCTTGTACCAGTCCCATCGTTTGGCTTCCGGGAAGATATGGAACCAGTATCCAAGGCGGTTGTATTCGTCGAAGGCGGCGTTGAAAGCCTTCATCGCACTCAGTCCGGCCTCCGCTTCGGGAATAGGTATTCCGCCAACCAGGGTCAGAAATATCTGGTCACGCGTGCGGAAATTAGGTGCGAACATAGGAATGCGCGTGTGGTAACTGGCATGAAAAGTGGTCAGCACCGATGCGCAGTCGTGTCGATAACAATGGTTCGCCACGGTGATAGCACCTCGGCTGAGGTCAAATTGGCGCAGCCAACGACGTACACCGCACGGCGTGCGACGCCAGCGTTTCTCGCCCTCTATCTGCCATCTCAGGCCATATTTGATACGCAGTATCAGTCCCAGCGGACGGAGGATGAAGATATATCCCCAGAACATACGCCAGCGATTGCGGAACGACTCATCCAGGTATGGATAATTGGCGTCCACCTCCGGAAAATCGCGGTCATAGACCGGCTGATAGAGTCCCACATAGGGTTCGTCTTCCGGATAATCGGTCCGTACAGGCGGCACATAAACGCCCTCGCGAACCTTCAAATCTTTATATCGTTTGTTTTCCATCTCTAACCTTTAACCTTTAACCTTTAACCTTTAACCTTTAACCTTTAACCTTTAACCCTTAATCAGCAAAAACTCCGCTCCTACGGCCCTGGCCGATGCACCGTCTTTCTCGTCTCGGTCGCCCACAAAGAGCGTGGTCTTAGGATCTGCCTGCAGCATCTCCATGACTCGTCTGGCGCAGGGTTCAGACGGCTTGAGTGCACCCAGTTGAGGTGCCGCAATCAGCAGATCAAACTGCTTCGGATCAACGCCCAGCGCATTGAGTTTCTCTTTGACGCAGCCGTAGTCGGAATAGATAGCCATCGTCAGTTGTCGTTGACGGCATTCTTCTATCAGCGCCATCGTCTCGGGTCGCGTAGTATGGTGGCGGCGGATAAGGCGTATCATAGCCGGCATATAGACGGTGTTGTACCATACGGCAGCCATGTTAGGTGTCCACCAGTGTCCACGCGCCATATTGGTAAAGAACGCCCCGAAAAACTCCACCTCCGAGGCGTATTGCACGTAGTGCATGTTACGCCGCGTATGACGTTCGGCGGCCAGCAACGGCAGGCACCACCAGAGTCGACGAACCATACGTCGCGCCAGTCCACGCTTGTCGTAGATAGTGCCGTCCAGGTCGAAGATGACGGTACGAATATGAGGGGCTATTGGTTGGTTCATTTGGTTCCCTTTCTTCTGGACTCGCGTCTCTTGGCGCGTTCGGTACGACGTGTCGTACGTCTCTGTACGCGCTCTTTGCGGCGCTCTTCTATCTGGTCGGCACGTTGGATAATGTTCTCACCCAACTGCTCGAAACGATTCTCCAGGCGTTGCAGCAGATTGAATTTGTCGCGGCGTTTCTCATCCTGCATCAGCAGATTGAATTTGAACTGACCGTCGCGGAAACCGTCCTTGAGACACGCGGCTTTGAATCGCGCGTACGCGTTACTAAGGAGAATGTGCGTCTCGGGGTCATGCAGACGGAAGGACTGCCGTTTGGATTCGTATTCCAGGTTGATCTGCTGCAGTTTCTCGTCCACCACTTTGGTGAATGCCTCGGCCTCTTCCTGAGTCGTTTCCTCGTTGGCGAACTCGTAGTAGAAATGATATTTCGACTCCTCCACATCGGCAAATCCGACGAAGAACTTGGTCTTGATTCCCGTCTCGTCCTCGGCCTGATGGACTGCGTCCATAAACTGCGGTTCGTAGAGTTTCTCTCCGGTCATCGACACGATGCCGTTGACCTTGCTGACCATGTGTATGGTCGGCACTTCGCGGTATTTGCCGCCAACCTCAATCAGGTCGTTCATGTTGTATCGGAACAGGCCGCTGTAGGTCGTGACATAGGCGCAGTAGCGCTTGCCCTGCTCCAGTTCGTATATCTGGCGGAAATGTTTGCGTGGACTATCCAGTTCGCTCTCCTCTACAAACTCGTAGTAGTGGAATTGCGGGAAGAGAACCGATTCGTTGGTCTCGTCCAGCGAGAAGCCGAAGCGGCATTCGGTAGCTATGTATCCCAGTTCCTGGTAGAAGGTCTTATCCCAGTCAAACTGGTCCATATACTTGTCCATATAGATTTTGGTGTTGCCGCATTTCCATGTACTGAGATACTGCAGCCATGGCCAGAAATCACGCGGATAGAGGTGACCTTTCTCCGCCAGTATACGCCTTAGTTCTTCTGCTCGCTCGGGCCGCGGACTCATGTATGCGTCCAGTTCCTCGCGGATGTTGAACGGTATGTCAAAATCTTCGCAGATACCTCCGGTCTCGATGTCGTGAATCATCTCCTCGGTGTTCTCGTTGAGTGCGCGCAGCAGTTCGAGTATGGTGGAGGGATTAGCCGTAGCCCACAGGGTGACGTCGCGGTGTTGCAGCGCCAGACGCATCAGCGTGTAGTTACGTGCCGCGTAGTCGGGAATCGACATGACGCTGGCAGGCGCGGTGTAGTGCTTCTTGATGATAGGGGGTATGTCGCGTACCAGCACGCCGCTGACCGAACCGAAGAGCGTGCCGTCAGGCGCGTAGCCTTCGCATTCTTTGCCTACTGTGGTAAATATATGTCCACCGAAGATACGGTTGCGGTGCTTTACGAAATTCCAAGTCCAGATATGCGACATCTTGCCATACACATCCTTCAGATATTTGTGCGTCATCGGAATCCATTTGGGTTCGCTGGTCGTACCGCTGGTGGTGGCGTACATATCCGGTTTGCCGGGGAAGAGGATATCTGTCTCGCCCTGTTTGTGCCGTTCTACGTATGGCCGCAAGGTCTCGAACGAGTCGTTGACGGGAACATAGAGTCGGTAGAGGCGGAAGAGGTCGTCTGCGGAGGTGGCGGAGAGGATGCGGTCGAAATGGTGCTCGCGTCCATAGACCGTGTCGCGTGAGATAGTCAGTATATCGCGCAGCGTTTTCTCTGCCGTATGCTTTGGTTTACGGCTCCAGAAGCGCAGACGCAATGTCTGCGAGCCGCCTACGAGCATCAGCATCGTGTTGATGACCCATGGATAAGGAAGCGCCCTACCCTCCTGATCCAAATATGGTTTGTTACGTTTCATCATTTTCATCTTTTTTATACCTGTCGGTTGGGCCCGTCCTGCGGACCCGAACTTTTGCGCCGCAAAAGTACAGTTTTTTTTTGATATATCCAAATTTTGAGTTATTTTTATAAAAAATGCAAAATCAGTTGCACAATTCAACTATTTTTTGTAATTTTGCCCCGCAAAATTGTTTGAACCCCTAAAATCAATACTGTTATGCGTAAATTTTTCCTCTTGGCAGCAGCCCTGTGCTGCGCAGTAATGACGAGCGCCACCGAAGGTGCACTCCCGGGTAAGTTCTCCGTGGCGGCTGATAAACAAGTCTATTTCTCCCAAGGCAATCTGCGAGCTACGACTGACGATGGGTCTCATTGGGCTTGGTCATTTGCGGAAAACCAGTGGGATTTTGTAGGTAAAAATGTCGCCAACACTGCTATCAGCGGTGATTACAGGGTATCCGCTAATGGCTCCGTGGACTTGTTCGGTTGGAGCGGCAAAATATATTATGGCATCTGCAATACCACGAAAGATGCGGATTATTCCGGAGATTTTCAAGATTGGGGCGAAAATCGTATCTCCAACGGCGGCTACGAGGCAAACCTCTGGCGTACGCTGACCAAGGACGAATGGGTGTATTTGTTCCAAACGCGAGAGGATGCAAGCAGCAAATACGGTGCTGCTATAGTAATGCACAAGCCGGGTATTGTGCTTTTGCCGGATGTGTGGACCTTGCCAAGTGATTGTGGATTTACTCCCGGCATGCTCAGCTCGAATGACTGGAATAGTGTCCCCTCTACGAATGATTATAATTCTGCTACATGGCCCGCGATGGAAGCGGCAGGAGCTGTCTTTCTGCCCGTTGCAGGCTACCGCGAAGGCACGTCTGTGTGGGCACACGATCAAGGCGGATTCTATTGGTCCTCTACGCCTTACGGCCAGACATTCGCGCACGGCATCTCCTTCTATTGGACAACCCTCAATGCTTCGCAGGGGGAAACATTTCCACGCCACATGGGTTTTTCCGTCCGTCTTGTAATAGATGTGGATCCCGCTGAAGGCATTGAAGAAGTGCCCTCTTCCCTTCAGGGGAGGTCAGGAGAGGCTTCTAAAGTCATCCGCGATGGCGTACTCCTCATCGAGCGCGGCGGCAAGACCTATAACGCCCAAGGCGCAGAAATTCACTAACTCACTAATTCATTAACTCATTAATATGAAAAAATTATTCTTTTTGTTTGCTGCTGTGATAATGGCTGTTGGCGCCATGGCGCAAGATGTGGCTGAGCCGCAGAAACGGTCCTCCTCTACGCAATTGATGCGTGTTGACAACACCTATTACTATGGCGGACAAGCCATAGACAAGAGTCAACTGCTAGACTGGTACGCCCAGCAGAATTGCAAAGCCGCTTACGAGCAGTTTGCCCGGGGTCAGCGGCTGGCCACAGCCGGTTGGGTATGCTTGGGTATTGGCGCGGCGTTGGATGTCAGCGCTGTCGTGTGTGCAGGCATACATTGGTATGATGTTTACAGCCCCAAGAGTTCTTCTGCGCCGGCTCGCGTCAAAGGCTATTCAACGGATGCCTTGTATTTTTCCGCACAGTGCTTGAGTCTGGGTGCCGCGGCGTTTGAGATTGCTTGTATACCACTTTTAGTGGTAGGTTATCACAAGATGCATAGTTCCGCCGACCTGTACAATGTCTATTGCACAACGGCGCAGGCTCGCCCCTATTGGACACTCCAAGCCTCGAACAACGGCCTCGGATTGGCTATGAAATTTTAATTTCACTTACACGAGTGAAAATTTCTTTGTAATTTTGCAGCGCAAAATTGATTTACTCACGATATTTAACCACAAAAATCTATATTCTTATGCGTAAATTTTTACTTCTTTTTGCAGCAACGCTGCTTTCTGTTAGTTTGTCAGCAGAGACTATCACCGGTACATCCGGCGATTTGACATTCAATCTCAACACGGAAACAGGTGTTATGAATTTCGACGGTGAAGGTGCCATGGCAGATTATGCAAACATCAATGATCGACCATGGAGTGCCTACCAAGGAGTTATTACTTCCGTCCGTTTCTGGGGCAATCCCACCGCTATTGGTAATAAAGCCTTCTTGAATTGCGACAATCTAACGGCTTGTAATTTCCCTTCTACGCTCACCAGGATTGGGGAACAGGCTTTTAAGGAATGTTACGAACTTGCCGGTTCTGTTTCGCTCAGTACAGGGCTTACTTCGATTGGAGAAAAAGCCTTCCAATACTGCGAAAAAATCACAGATTTCTATTTGCCCTCCACTCTGACTTCCATCGGAGATTACGCATTTCAGGGGTGCGAGGGGGTGACTTATTACATCGTAAGCGAAGATAATCCCAATTTTAGCACTCCGGGCGACGTGTTGTGCAATAAGGAGAAGACCCAAATCATCGCTTATCCAACTGCGCATAGCCGTACTACCTACGCGATGCCTCAAACTGTGACGGCTATAGGCAAATACGCGTTTTTGCAAGCAACCAATCTGACATCTATCACGCTGTCCTCCAATCTCCAAACGATTGGTTATAGAGCTTTCAGTAACTGTACAGCACTCACCGAAATTACCCTCCCATCCACCGTTACTCAAATCGAGGATGGCGCATTCAAGGATTGTACAGGTCTGACCAAAATCATCTCCGAGGCCCAAACTCCGCCTACGGCTACATACTATTCCTTCGATGGTGTCAATCTGGCCATTCCCGTCTACGTACCGGCAGGTACGCTCAGTGCCTACAAGGTCGCTGAAGGATGGAAACGATTCACCAACATCATTGGCTCGATGCAATGTGGTGATAATCTGTTCGCGATCCTCTCGGCAGACGGAAAAACACTTACTATTGAGGGAACGGGCGATATGTGGAACTACTCTTATGAAAACCCCGCTCCGTGGAGTGAGGAGAAAGAAAACATTACTGCCATTTCGTTGCCGGATGGACTCACATCTATCGGAAACTATGCGTTCTACTATTTCTATAAAGTACCCGCTATCACACTGCCTTCTTCGTTGAAACGCATCGGCGAAAGGGGCTTCTATAACTGCGGAGCACTTGTTACGATGGATATTCCTGCCGGCGTTACGCTGATTGGTCCGGATGCTTTTGTCGGTTGCGAAGCCATGACGGCTTATACCGTAGCGGCAGGCAATACCGCTTATTGTGCCGAAAACGGTGTGCTATTCACCAAGGATAAGAAGATACTGATCCAGTATCCGGCCTCAAAGACGGGTGGTCATTATGAAGTGCCCTTCGGCGTAGAAGAACTAGTCTTGCGTGCAATCGTCAACAGCAACTTACAGATGCTTACTCTGCCTGCCTCCTTGCTGACAATGGGCGAATTCGCAATCTCAAGCAAGAATATTCAGCAAATCAAATCGAATGCCAGTATGCCTCCTGTTACGTTCTTAAATGCATTTCACGAGATCTATGAAGCCATACCCGTTTACGTGCCCGTTGGCGCAAAAGTACGTTATGAGGCTGCAACCGGTTGGAAGCGTTTCACCAATATCATTGAGGACGCATCGTTGGGGATTGAGGAGCCTACCTCCGACTCCTCCCTGAAGGGAAGAGGGAAAAAGGTTCTCCGCGATGGCGTGCTGCTGATTGAGAACGGCGACAAGACGTACAACGCTTGCGGCGTTGAGATGGAATAAAATCTGCAATCTGCAATCTGCAATGTTCAATAAAAAAGGAGTGGCCCGCAAGCCACTCTTTTTTGGGTTAGTTACTCTGTAGAATTGGCGCAAACAAAGAAATATTTTTAATATAATTGCTGCTTCGCAGTACATTACCGCCATAGGCGGTGAGGTGTAGCCACAAGGGCTACCGTTAAGTTTACTTATAAGAGTAGTCGTTGGGGCTGCAACTCGTAGTCGCGCAAGCGATATGTACTGCAAGCGGTATTTTTATTATTTTTGTTTTTTCCGCAAAGCGGTGTTTTTATTGTTTTTGTCTCGTTTTCGTAAGCGTCAGCGCGTTTTCGGTATTTTTTTCTCTCTCCCAGAAAAGAAAGAGCGCCGAAGCGCCCTTTCCTTACGGATTCGTCTGGTCATAAGCTGCGCCACAAACCATCCACAGGTACGCCACGAAGGTCTTCTTGCCGTTAGGCTGATCTTTCTGCGCGACGAAAGCGGCTTGGTCGGCTGCTATAGTGCCCAGGTTGACGCGGCGTGCTGCGACTGCGCGGCTTACTGCTGCGAACTTAGTGCGGCGGTTCAACTCATCCTGATCAGGCAAGGTAGAGCGGTTGTACTCGCCGATGGCGTAGAGCCGTGTGCATACGGGGTTCAGCGTCGGGGCTGTGCGGTGTGTCGCCAGGAGGGCGCTGCTGTGTGAACTGTGAGCCGACCCTTTTTTCGGTCGCTTACTCAATAATCCGGAAACATACTCGATTCCTTTCATCCATTTTACTTCTGCCATAATAATTAAGGTTTTAAAGGTTAATAACTAAAGTTTCTTACTTGCATCGTACGATTCTACGGTGCGCGTTTGAATCATCACGGAGGTGTCTCCGCGTTGGTAGTACTCACTTTGGTTAGTGATGGTCCGGACGACGTTGCAGCTCTGTAGGCCTAATCCGGCCACAACTGTCGCGCATGCAATCGCCAAAGTAGCGGCTACACTTTTGATGATTTGGTTGATTTGTTTCTTTTTCTTAGCCACAAGGGCACGATTAATTTTTACAAAATTCTTCATAGTTGTTCGGTTTTTTGCATTTTTTTCTCAAAATATTTGGTCAATTCAAAAAAATGTAGTACTTTTGTGCGCTGAAACAACAAATTATTGTCAGTTACAGCTTACAATGAGCCCATTGAATGCTATATTATCCAGTTCACGCACTGTCTTTACCACTCAGTGGTTAAGTTTGCAAAATGCCGACCGCAGTCGCGAATCTTTCAGCCGATCGCTGCGTTACTATGCTCGTATCGGTGCGCTCAGGTCCCCGCGTCAAGGGATCTATGTCAAACCTGACTATAACGAGCAGGAGATGGCATGCGCGCTGTTGAAACCGTCGTACATATCGATGGAATACGTGCTTGCGCGGGCCGGAGTCACATTCCAGTTCTCAGACGAGATCACCTGTATCAGTTACCAAACGCGCACCATCGTAGTGGATAACAAGTCGTATGTCTTCCGCAAGATTAATCCGATGGTTTGGACCAATATGCTGGGCATCGAGCAACGCGACAACATAGCCATAGCCACACCTGAGCGAGCATTTCTAGACATGGTCTATCTGAGCGCCGGACAGTGCTATTTTGACAATCTTCGTCCGCTCAATCCGGAATTGGTACGTCAGATTCTGCCTCTGTACGACTCGCCTGTTCTGACGCAACGCGTCGAAGCCCTCCTAACCACTAATGAATGAGAGAAAACACTAAACATTCCAATAGTCATGGACATTAATAAGCACCGCTATTATCTTACGCAAGTACTGCTTGCTATCTATCGTCACCCGCAACTGAGCCAACTATTGGCCTTCAAGGGCGGCACGTCGCTGATGCTCTTTCACGGACTCACACGCTTCTCCACGGACCTGGATTTCAATCTCCTGGATGCTAACCAGACAGAGATGGTCTATCACGAACTGCATAGTTTGCTACTCCGATATGGAACGATTGACGACGAAGCGATGAAATTCTATGGTCCACTCTTGGTGCTCGACTATGGAAAGGGAGAGCGCATGCTCAAAGTGGAAGTCAGCAACCGTAGTTATCCGGATCACTACGAGATCAAGACTCTTTTTGGTACGGATATTCGTGTCATGACCTTGCCGGACATGTTTGCGCACAAACTCTGCGCTTTGGGCGAACGAATCACCCCCCGCGATATCTACGACGTCTGGTTCTTCCTCAACAAAGGTACCGATATCAATGCCGAGATAGTCCGTCTCCGCACCAATCGGTCGGTGTCGGACTTTGCTCTGCAATGTGCACAGAAAGTGAGAGGCTACAGTCCGCGTATCCTAATGCAGGGACTGGGAGAGGTGCTGATGGATAATACATCCAAGAATTTTGCCCGTCAGCAATTAATTCCGGAAACAGTTTCTTCGCTCGAACTCTTCGCATCGCTCTCAAATCCGCTGCAAAAATAGTATAAAAAAGCGAAGCCACCAAGAAAGTAGCTTCGCAAATTCCTTTACGGTGGAAAAACCGCCAGATTGTAGCCTACATAGTCTGAAAAATCCAGCACTTCGGTTATATACAGCCACTCGCGGTTCAGCAGCGCTTTGAAATATTTTTTGCCAAATTTGCGGTGCACTCGCCAGCCGTATAGCAGCGTATTGACGCCCTGAATATCCACCGGATAGTTGATTGCCCTACTCAACCGTAGTGCCAACTCTGCCTTGCTTATTCGTTCCATTTCTCCAAATGTTAAACTTACAATTGCGATAGTAAGCAACCGGTTGACTCCGCTAAATGTTTTTCAGTGACTGGAAGGAACGGTGTTTTCTCCACTACGTGGGTATGTACCGCCATTGGCGGTTTGGTTACGTTCTAACGGACTATGTTAAGTTCACTTATAAGTAGCCTGTTGGGACGGAAACACGATGGCTTGTCAGAGCTAATAACCGCGTAGGGGTGTTTTCTTTATTGTTTTCGTTTATTTCCAATCATCAAACAGTTGTCAACCGGGACCTCTAGCCTTTCACCTTTCGCCTGTCCCCTCTTTTTTCCGCCACATTATCGAGACCTTTCCGAGAAAGATGCGACGCGTAATGCGCCCTAACCCAACGCCCCAGGTCTTCATCAGTCGCCTGCGGATACCTCGCTAGCAGCCGATCGTACTGGTATTGAACTATCTCTCTTATCTTTTTCCTGTCCCTTGCAGCCGCATCCACCCATTCGTACAGATGCTGTATCTCTGCTGTCAGCCGCGAAACGAACGCGAAACGTCGCCGGTTGGCCAATTCGCCAGGCGAAGCGCGTCTGGGCGGAGAGGCATAGTCCTTCGCCTTATGAACGTGCACATGACCGTTCTGATAGGTGCGAAAAACCAAATTTCCTACTTTTCCGGAGATGCCTTGCAACCCCGGAGCTAATGTTACTCTAGCCATAATTCTTAAATTCATTAATTCTCTAATTCTCTAATTCTCTAATTCACTAATTCATTAATTCTCTAATTCACTAATTCATTCAATCTTTAACATAAACGACTTGTTCTCCTGTCGGATTTTCCATGTGCCAGCCGTCTTGCGGCTCGGTGGTGCCGAAACGTTCATAGTACTCTTTGAATGTCAACACTTGCCGCTTAGGCGCTCGCCGTTGCAATGCCAATGCCGTATCTTCAATCGCGAAATAAGGATTGGGATGAATTTCCCCGCCATTCAGTTTGCTAGCCGTTATGACATTGAAAATAGCCTCTTGCATCTCCGCCGAATAGCCCTGCCATAGCCTTGCACAGCTTTTCTCGCGACGCTTGTATTCGCCTTGCGGCGCCAGTAGTATCCAAATTTGATTAAATTCCATAATTCTCTAAAAAATCGCCTCGCCAAGCCACGCCTTTTGAGTCTCTTTGTCAGTTTCTCTTTATTGGCAAGGCATGGCAAGGCTTTCTTTTTTCTTTTTAAGGGTTGTAGGGATTTTTTGCTTTTTTCTTTTTAACCTCTAACCGCTAATAGGCGAAAGGACGAAAGGACGAGAGGCGAGAGCTAACCTTTAACCTCTAACCTTTAACCTTTAACCTTTAACCTTTAACCTTTAACCTCTCGTCTACTTTCGCGGTTTTACGTGTTACATGGAGAACACGAACGAGTGTCGACTTCACCTGAGCAGGATATTGTCTAGCTAGCGCTCGTTCCAAATCGAAAATCTCCCTATTGAGTTGCGAGAGGCCGGCGGCCATCTGCTCTTTCTTAGTTCGCTTAGCCAATAGCTTTTTGCCCATTGCTGTGGACTCCACCTCTGAGCAATCGTAAGTAGTCCGAGTAGCCACACTGAAGACACCGCCCTTATGAGAAAATTCAGTGCCGTCACTATATCGTTCCGGATAATGCTGTTCGACGAAGGAGAGTGCCAGTTTACGTTGATCTGTCAGACGCGCTTGCAATGCGTCATTCTCGAATGTTAACTCACGCACTAATTGCAGTGCATCTAAATTTTTCTTTGCCATTTTAATACTGTTTTTTTGAGTTATTAAAACAGCTACCGGTAGCCTTGTTCTTAGAATTCCGGTGCAAAAGTACGAGTTTTCAAGGAATGTAGAGGTGCGAAATCGCACCCAAATGACCTAATGCGGCATTTTTTGCTCACGACGCCGTTGCAGTACCCTGTCACGTAGCCGATACCATTGCCATTTAGTCAGGCCCATATCCTGCAAAGTGAGATGAAGCGGATGTGAGAGATTGGATTGTACATAGTGGATCAACGTAGCGTCCACTAGGCCGAAGCATAGTTCGTCGAAATCGATTTCGACATGGACTGCATTGGAGGTTCGGAGCATAGACTGCCATGCAGAAACGAGATCTTGCTCGGACAAGACCTCTGAGAGATTGGTTGTAGTCATAATGATTGAGTAGTTTTGAGTGAATAAAAGCCCCTGGCATACGCCAAGGGCACACAAAATTACAAAATCATCCGGATATACAAAAAAAGCCGCTGCAAATGCAACGGCTTCGTATTCTTTTACAATATATCTATTTTTTCACGACTCGGCGTTTGAGTTGGACCAGTCGGTCGGTTAGCTTTCTGCCAAGGAGATGTGTGATGATCCAGTCCTTGACCAGTTGAGCGCGGGTCTTCTCCACCCAACTGCCGGCAAAATGATGGATGCAATAGGTATTCTTGGTGAGCTTGAGAACTCGCGTGCTGGTTAGCGGACAGAAATAATCCACCGGAAAAACATGCATATCGTCCTTATAGACCCGATAGGTACCGTCGATGACGAATCCTCCGGCAGTCATAATATCGGCGATAGGAACCGTATTAGGCGTCAAGTCGAGCGAACCATCCGGCAGAACGAAATGGCGGTCAGGAGAATAATAGGCCAACTGCTCACGTACCCATACTCCATGCGGGGCACTAGCCATCAGCCCCGTAACCGGGGCATTAGCCATGCTGGCCTCATAGCCCGTGAAAGCAGGGAGATTCATCAGGTCGCCTAACGGCCGGAGAATCTCCACATCCGTATCCATATAGACTCCACCAAACTTCTCCAGCGCCCATAGACGAACCACATCGGTCACGAAAGCAAACTTACGGTTGTCGTACGCCTCACGGGCGTAAGGGAACAGATCGAGATCGAACGTCTCTTCGTTCCACAGCCGCAGTTCGTAATCGGGCAAGTACTTGCGCCAACTCTCGATGCACCGCTGCGCCAACTCCGGCATAGGTTTGCCACCGAACCAACAATAATGGATAATCTTGGGAATCATGTAGTTATCAGTTGTCAGTTGTCAGTTATCAGTTGTCAGTGGTCAGCTTTCAGTGTTTTCATATAGGCTGCGAG
>JAEEGH010000753.1_pt1 | contig 102049 bp, 84 predicted proteins | sample 9134181 | NCBI WGS metagenome assembly JAEEGH01 (sample SAMN16246544, study PRJNA631951) | gut metagenome | biome: gut microbiome; feature: rumen; material: DP-attached | host: Bos | place: Iran: Karaj | collected 2018-10
CCCATCGTCTGAAGATGTTCGATAAGGTATTCTCAGAGGTGGAAATCAAGTCGGCACATGGGGAGAGCCTATATCAGGATGACCTATACCTTGCGCACGACGGGCAAAGCATCGTCACGTTTACTCCGTTTTCTTCGAGTGCCTCTGTAGTGAAGTCGCCGTCAAATACCCAGTCGATAGCATAAATAAAGTCTGCACCGCTTGATACTACTGCTTCGAGAGTAGGATATCCGAATGTGAGCTCAGGGATTGCTTCGTATGCTTCCTTGTATTCATCGAGCGGAGCCTGTGCGTGGTTGTCACAGCTGTTGCCGATGATTTTATCGGCAAGGCCGAGAGCGATGAAAAGCTCTGTGCAGTTAGGACCTGCAGTGATTACCTTTTCAGGCATAGCCTCGAGTGTGAGCTCATGGCCATAGTTATCAAAGGTCATAGGGTAGCCCTCTGCGCTTGCAACGTCGTCGCTGCTGTCAGTAGTGCTGCCGCATGCTGTAAGCATAGTAAATGCCATACAGAGCACCAGAATAAATGCCAAATACTTTTTTACCTTCTTTTTCATTTTTTAATGTCTCCTTTTATTGTATATTTGGAATGAATATTATATTGTTCTTTCCTGTCAGAGGATGTCTTTCGACAGCGCCTTTAACATGAAATACTTCACGAATGAGTTCGCGGTTTAAAACATCATCGGTTTTACCCGATGCGTAAACCTGCTTGCCGCTTAAAACATAAATCCTATCGCAAAACATCGCCGCAAGGTTTAAATCGTGTATCGCAGCAAGCACCGTAAGACCGCTTGCCTTGAGCGTCTCGAAAATCTGCAGCTGATAGTTAATATCAAGATGGTTTGTCGGCTCGTCCATAACGAGGAGCTCCGTCTCTTGCGCAAAGGCTCTCGCAATTATAACTCTCTGCTTTTCACCGCCCGAAAGGTTCATGTACGATCTTTCGGCAAGTGCGGAGATTCCCAGCTTGTCCATCGCTTCGTCCACGATAGCGCGGTCTCTTTCGTTATCCGGCTCAAAGAGCCTTTTGTGCGGTGTGCGACCCATCGAAACGATTTCCCTTACCGTAAAGTTAAAAGGGATTGTGTTTTCCTGCCCGACCGCAGCGAGCATGGTTGCCCTTTTCTTTGGCTTTATCTCACGAATGTTTGTCCCGTCAATATAGACCTCACCGGTTTTCGGAGTCATCCCCCCGTATATACACTTCAGTATTGTGGATTTACCGCTCCCGTTAGGGCCTACAATGCCGACGAATTCGCCTTCGCCGACTTCGATATCAATATTTTCGACTACCGTCCTTGCGTCGTAGCCGTATGTCAGACCGCTTACCTTTAATTTATCCATATCAGTTCATCTTTAATGAGTTTGCCGAAGCTTCCCTCTTCAGTACGAAGATAAAGAAAGGCGCTCCGACCAAAGCTGTAACTATACCTACCGGCATCTCTTCGGGTGCCGTAATTGTTCTTGATGCCACATCCGCCCACACAACAAGCGTGCCGCCAAACAGTGCACTTGCGGGAAGGATCTTTTTGTGGTCCGCTCCGAGAAGCAGCCTTGCTATGTGCGGCATCATCATGCCCACAAAGCCGATTGAGCCGCTTACCGATATTGCTGCGCCCGCCATGAGCGATGCTGTGAGCACGAGTGACTTTTGCAGAAAGGATACTCTGATACCGAGCGTGCTTGCGACTTCCTCGCCCATTACCAGGGCATTCAGTGCTCTGTAGTTCAGCATCAGATAAGCCATGCAGACAATCATTACAACAAACGGGATCGTCAGATATTCCCACCTGGCACCCGCAAGACTTCCGGAAAGCCAGAAGCTGACATTGCGAAGTGAGAATATATTCGGAGCCAGCACATTTATCAGGCTGACAAACGCGTCCATAATCATAGCCACCGCAACACCCGCAAGCAACAGCTGAGGAATGTTTATTCTGCCGCCTGTCCTCGAAATGCAGTAGACGAATACTATCGACACCAATGCTCCGAGGAATGCTGAAAGCGAAAGCGCAAACTTCCCAAAGAATGTGAAAAAGCCGAATACCATAAAGAGCGAGGCAAATGCCGACGCCCCGGAGGATACGCCCAGTATGAACGGGTCTGCCAGATTGTTTCTGACCAGTGCCTGCATGGTAACACCGCAGACCGCCAGAACCGCACCGACAATAAAGCCCAAAAGCACGCGCGGCACTCTCATTTTCCATATCATGTTGTATCCAAGCTTTGAAAGTCCGCAGCCATCATAATAGTCCGTCCCCGAAAGGTGCATGGTGATCGATTTAACTATCTCCATCGGACTGAACATTGCCGTCCCCACCCCTATTGCGAAAAACAGACTTATGACTGAAATTGCTGCCAACACAGCGAATATATATTTTTGTTTTTTAGTAACATTCATATCGTAATAATTGATTTAAACATATCTGCCTATGATACTTTACCATGCTGAAGTTGTCCATACAAGCTCGGGGGGGGGATAAAAAAGTAAAAAAAAAGACAAAAGAGATATCTCTTTTGCCTTTTTTGACATCAGCTAATCATAAGGTTTATCATAATGCTTTTCAAGAAGCTCCGTAACCAGCTTTGGATCATTTGCGGAAACTGCTTTTATCAGCTGCTCATGTTCACTGAGGGCTTTTTCCCGATTACCCTCTTCCTTCCAAATGGTATGCCTTATGAACAGATAGAACAGGTAGCTGTTATCGTCAAACATCTTTATTAGCTTTTTGTTTCCTGTTATTTCGACAAAGCTTTTGTCAAAACTGATTGTGCTGAGCAGGTATTCGTGGTCGTCACCCGTCTTCAGAATTTCCTTCTGGCGGCGGAAGCGTTCCTTCAGTATTTCCTCAAGGCCTGCATCCCTGCCGTCCTTGTGCGCTGTGAGATATCCTCCCGTCAGCAGCACCTTGATGGTCTCGTTGAGCTCAACGTTCATCTCCTCGTTCAGTTCAACCACTCTGAACTTATTGTTCATGCTGGTTGATAAAAGCCCTTCAGCCGCGAGGACATTCAAAGCTTCTCTGATCGGAGTGTTACTGACACCCAGCTCATTAGACAGGGAGAGAATTTTAATCTCTTCCCCCGGCAGATAATGCTGTGCATATATTCTTTGCCGGATCAGTTCATATACCTGATCCTTCATACTTGTTCTTTGAATAATGGCCATATTGACACCTTTTGCCTATATGTGCTGCTTTTTTCCGATTTCAAGTCCCATCTTGAATGCGTCAACATTAGGACCGATCAAAGCAGGCTTCTTTTCGAACTTGTGCTCGATACCCTTTATGATAACATCTTCAGGAACCGCATCGGTTGCGCCCACGTAAACTCCTAGCATGATAACATTCAGTGCCTTTTCATTCTTTATATCAATAGCCATCTGTGTTACAGGAGCTTTGATAACCTTGATATCATCCCTTTCAATAGCATCCGTAACGATAGTGCTGTTTACAAGAAGTGTTCCTCCCGATTTGAGGTTGCCTATAAACTTGCGGTACGATGGCCCGTTCATTACAATGAGGTCTTCGAGCTGATTTGCTACCGGCGCTCCGATTGCATCGTCTGAAATAACTACATAACAGTTAGCTGTGCCGCCTCTCATGGCAGCTCCGTATGAAGGGAAGAATGTTACATTGAGATCGGTTGCCTCCGATGTAGCCTCCGCAAGGAGCTTGCCCATTGTCATAACTCCCTGTCCTCCGAATCCGGCGATCATAAGATTTCTTTCCATGGTTACCTCCTTACTGCTGCTTCTCGCCACCGTCTCTGAAGACTCCCAGAGGATATTCCGCAAACATCTTTTCTCTGAGGAAGTCGAGAGACTTCAGTGGATCAAGTCCCCAGTTTGTAGGGCAGGATGTAACGATTTCTATGAGTGAATACCCCTTGCCTTCCATTTGATACTCGAAAGCCTTTTTGATTGCATTTCGCGCCTTTATTACATGCTGAGGTGTGTCGCATGATACTCGCTCGATGTAGTAAGGTGCTGTCAGCTGATTTATGATTTCCGACATGTGCATAGGATATCCGTGCTGCTGAGGGTCGCGTCCACCCGGAGTGGTTGTCGACTTCATGCCTACAAGCGTAGTAGGTGCCATCTGGCCGCCTGTCATGCCGTAGATTCCGTTGTTTACAAAAATAACAGTGAAGTTTTCACCTCTGTTTGCAGCGGACATTGTCTCTGCAAGTCCGATTGCGGCGAGATCTCCGTCGCCCTGATAGGTGTAAACCAGCGACTCAGGTGATGATCTCTTTATGCCTGTAGCGACAGCGCCTGCCCTGCCGTGAGCAGCGATAGTCTCGTCGTGAGTTACGTAGAACTGACCGAGTCCGCAGCAGCCTACGCCCTCAACTCTGACAAGCTTGTCGAGCATGCCGAGCTCTTCTGCTGCTTCGCCGATGATTTTATGTATTGTGCTGTGCATGCATCCCGGGCAGAATCCGGAGACTTCGCCCTCGATGATGCCTTTGGTTCTCGAATAGACCTTCTTTTCCTCAGCCATTATAGCACCTCCTTAATGAACTTCTGTGCGCCGGCCATTACCTGATCGTTTGTCAGGAGCTGTCCGCCGGATCTCAGGCACTCGCCGATAGGGCATCTGCCCTTTACTGCAAACTCAACGTCCCACTTCATCTGAGCAGGAATAGACATTTCAACATCGAGAATGCCCTTAACTCTGTTAAAGTCGAGCTTGTCGAATGTATCGTACGGGAACGGAGAAACTGTAATCGGTCTGATCAGTCCGGCCTTTACCCCCTGCTTTCTGAGTTCCTTTACCACTACCTTTGAGATGCGGGCGGAAATGCCGTAAGCTGCGAATACGATTTCAGCATCGTCCATCATAAACTCTTCTACTCTGACATCCTTGCCCCAGGTCTTGTAGAGCGCGTCTGCGGCGATGTTGACCTGCTCCTGGCCGTCGCCTACCGAGCCCGGTCTGCAGTAAGCCTGCTTGCCGAGAGGATGCCCGACAATAGCTCTGTCTGCGAACTTTGCTTTGCAAGCAGCAAGCTCGGCATCTGTCTTCATAGGCGGCAGCACTACAGGCTCCATCATTGTGCCCATTACGCCGTCTGTGAGGATGAGAACAGGGTTCTGGTCTCTCTCTGCGAGGTCGAAGGCTTCGTATGTCATGTCTACGCATTCCTGAACTGTGGCAGGAGCGAGAACGATCATTCTGAAGCCGCCGTTACCGGATGCCTTTGTGGCCTGGAAATAGTCCTGCTGTGCAGGCTGAATTGCGCCGATTCCCGGGCCGCCGCGCTGTACATTCACATATACTGCCGGAAGCCTTGCCGATGCGCAGTAGGAAACGCCCTCGCTGTAGAGGGAAATTCCGCACGAAGATGATGAGCTCATTGCCCTGATGCCTGTGGAAACAGCACCGTAGAGCATATTAACCGAAGCAACTTCGCTTTCGCCCTGCACAAATGTGCCGCCGAGCTCAGGCAGTCTCCTTGCCATGTACTCGGGAATTTCGTTCTGTGGTGTGATAGGATAGCCTGCAAAGAAGCGGCAACCTGCTCTTGCGGCAGCCTCGGCTATTGCCTCGGTGCCCTTCATAAATACACGATCTGCCATCTTGGTCTCCTTTCCTATTTCCATACCTCAATTGCGGCTTCCGGACAAATCTGAGCGCACATCGCACAACCGATGCAGTTTTCAGGTTTTTCAAATACCGCATAGAGGTAGCCTTTGGAATTAACGTCACTGCCTATTTCTATGCACTTTTTAGGGCACGAAATAACGCAGTAGGAGCATGATTTGCAAGCTTCTTTTGTGATTTCGATTCTTGCCATTATTATTCCTCCTCTGTTTTAACAATATTTTATCTGCTTTATTCTAATCAGCCCATGAATAAGTCAGGAAAAGATCGATGGGAACGAGGCTTTTGTCCGTCTTTCCTTTGACCTCTTCATAAATGTCACGCCTTACGCATGCGCTGTTTACAATCGTATATCCATTAAAAAGCTCGTCTGTTTTTTCCAGACCGGCGAGGAATTCCTCTGCGCTCGTTTCATAGCCGAGATTCGGATTGGCCAGGATGTAGATGTGATCCAGCCTCATCGAGCCGAGGATGTGGCGCATGGTGCCGTCTATTGCATCGACGCTCTTTGTCCACGGTCTGTAGGGATTTACTATATATACCGGTACGGAGTCGTCCTTACTCAAAAGGTCGCTGTAGGCTCCTGCAAACTTTGCGGCCTGATGGCCTCCGCCTATATCGAGAATTGTATAATTGTCGCTCAAAAGCGAAACTCTGACGCCACCCACCATTACCGGCGCATCGAGGTACTGATCCTGATAGTGAATCGTTACACCGCGCCCCGCAAATTTTTCTTGCATATCGCGTGAGCGGTAAAGAGGCTTTGTCTGGTCGAGGTCGAAAAGGTCTACCCCTTTGCCTGTGCTGTCTGCCAGCTTGCTTGCAATATTTAGGGTGATTTCACTTTTGCCGCTGCCTGCTTCGCCTATTAAAACGAAGTTCTTTTTTTCATTTAGAAGCTCTTCGAACGTTTTGTCCGCTTCATAAAACAGTCCCATAGTTCTTTGTCCCTCAGCTAGGATCGGGCGCCTTTGCGTCCATACTGTGCATTATGTAGTGTGCATACTTATTGTATCAGTTTAGCCTCGTTTTGTCAATGGTGTCCCCACGGTTACCCGTGGCTTTTGGGGTTCGAGTTCCGTATCACCTTCAACGTGATAAAAAAAGATACCCTTTTGGGTATCCTTTTTTATTGGCGGAGGACATGGGACTCGAACCCACGGGGCTGTTACACCTTACCGCATTTCCAATGCGGCTCCTTAGCCACTCGGTCAATCCTCCATATTGAAGTGTCACTTTAGGCACATCAATAAATATAGCATAACATTAGGAGTTTTGCAAGCAATTTTTGCGCCGTCTTTGAGCCGTCATTTTGCCTTCTTGCCTTAAAATAAAGCATGGACTATAATTAATCATAATAACAGAATTATTGTTGATAGGTTAGTTTATTTAACAGGAGGACTTTAATATGGCATTTTTAGACAAGGCAAAGCAGTTTGCGGAACAGGCAAAGGAAATGGGCGAGGATGCGGTTGCAACCGGAAAGCTCAAGCTAAAGATTATGGATGAAGAAAAGAATATTAAAGAAGCTCAGCTTCAGATCGGCAAGATTATCGTTGAAAAGCTCGATGCCGGCGAGGAAGGCTTTGATCAGAGCATAGTTGACTTCTATAACAAGGTTGTGGAAGCGAAAAAGAAGATTGAAGAATACAAGGCTGAGCAGGCAAAGCTTGCCGAAGACTAATGGACATGAAAAAGGTAGTTATTATGGAATCTCTCGGCATATCCCGGGAGGAGCTGGACGGCCTCAAAAAACAATTTGAAGGTGAGGTTCGGTTTACGGAATACGAAAAGGTAGCGGATATACCTACTCTGATCAGCGAGGCAAAGGATGCGGATGCAATGATTATCGCAAATATGCCGATGCCCGGCGAGGTAATATCCGCCTGCGATAATTTAAAATATATTGATGTGGCGTTTACGGGTCTTGACCATGTGGGGCTGGGTGCAGCCCGCGAAAAAGGCATTATCGTAACAAATGCCTCGGGCTATTCGAATGAAGCAGTTGCAGAGCTTGTAATAGGTATGGCAATTTCGATGCTTCGCCACATCCCCGAAACGCAAGTTCGCGTGCGCTCAGGCGGCACCAAAGACGGTCTGGTCGGTTGCGAGCTACGCGGAAAAACTGTCGGGATTATCGGATACGGAAACATCGGAAGCCGCACAGGTGAGCTGATGCATGCTTTCGGCTGCAACATTCTGGCACAAAGCCGCAGCGTACATTCTGATTACCCTGCCTGGGTCCACCAGGTTTCGCAGGAAGAGCTGCTCCGCCGAAGCGACATCGTCGTGCTCCACTGCCCGCTTAACGATTCAACCCGCGGCATGATAGACTACGGCAAGCTCTCTATGATGAAGCCCACCGCAATCCTGATAAACGTTGCGCGCGGGCCGGTAACAAATGAAGATGACCTGGCACGTGCCCTGAAGGAAGGCAAAATTGCAGGTGCAGCAATCGATGTATTCACCAAAGAGCCGCCGCTTCCTGCAGACACACAGATGCTTTCCGCACCAAACACGCTGCTCACACCGCACATCGCATTCGCCACAAAGGAATCGATGTCACTGCGCGCAGAGATAGTATTTAATAATCTCCGCAAGTGGCTGGACGGAGAGCTTAATTAAAGCATATAAAAGTTTAAAGAGTTGCCTCCAAATGCAAAAAGCGCATTTGGAGGCAACTTCTTTATCCATAAAATGGTAATTCCGCGATATTTTTCGATGTAGTTTTCCATTTATTTCTATTTATAGTATCATATTCTTGAATAAATTTCTATATTTTACTATAGATTACATATTTTAACATAAATGTACAGAAAAAAGTTGACTCCACAAACGATTTTCGCATTTGGAGTCAACTTTATATTATACTAGGCTTTATTGTTTGTTTATGAGCTCATAGCATACACCCTTTTTTGACATCAATTCAGTGTATTTCCCCTGCTCAACAAGCTTTCCATTCTTTAAAACGAATATACAGTCGAATTTTTCAAGCAGCGATGGGTATAAATCGTGAGTAACAATGATTCTGGTCTTGCCCTCCATGCTTTGAACAGTCTCAATTATTTGATAGCCTGTCTGTGTGTCTAAAGCTGATGTAGCTTCGTCCATGAGTAACACATTTGTCCCTTGCATTATGCTCCTGGCAATTCCGATTCTTTGCTTTTCGCCTCCGGATAACGCATTACCATTGTCACCGCATCTGTAATCCAGCCCTTTTTCATTCACAATTTCTTCTATCCCTGATTTTTTAATAGCTTGTTCCAGCATTGCCTCATCAAACAATCCGAAGACCGTAATGTTATCCCTAATAGATGCATCAAAAATAAAAACATCTTGATATACTACCGAAACAAGCTCCGCAATACTTTCATAGGATATGTCCCTAATCTCTAAATCGTCAAAAAGAATGGCGCCAGAATAATTACTGCTTACACCCGCAAGAAGATTTAATAAGGTTGATTTTCCGCTTCCGCTCTCTCCTATAATCGCATAACAACCATTAGCCGGAAGCTCACAACTAATACTGTCTAAACCGACAGCGGAACCGTCATAGCTGTAAGTAATATCGCGAAGTGTTATTTTTTCTTCGCAGGTAACTGTGGCATTAGTTCCACTCGCCTTGTTAGCCCAGAGCAAGCGATCATTTTTATCTATCAGCTTTTTAGCTGATTTTATTTTTGCTATGATTTCCGGCATTGAGATTCCTAACTGCGTGATGTTATGCATTAATTGGATAAACATCACAATAATACCAACCGAAACATTGCTGCTACTCTGCGCCAAAAACATTCCCACGAAAAAGAATGCAACTTGAGAGATATGACCGGATAACGATGCAATATAAGCTACCGATATCTCCACATGCTCTCTGTGTGCAAAAGATTTGGATGCCTGCGAGTTGCTGACAGACATTTTGTCAGAAATTTGCGATTCAGCTCTCAAGCTTTTGATGGTTCTAAAACCTCGAATCACTTCAGAAAATGCGCTTAGAAAGGTGCTGTTTGCCTCTGAAAGAGCGACCTCACTTTTTTCAACTTCCTTCATTCTAAAGAACGAGAAAAAGAGAGGAAGCATAGAAAACAAAAAGGCAACAATCGCCAATTGTATATTGTAATAAATCATCAACACAATTGTACCTGCAAAACTCAAAAGTATTTCTGCAGAATACGGTATCATCTCGATATAGTTGTCCAATATCAGCATGAGGTCATTTGAAAGTGATGAAATGTAAGTATCCATACTTTCCTTGCTAAACGCATCTGCATGCTTTGCCAAAATATTTCTATAGGTATGCGCCCGATATTGCTCCAAAGCTTTGCTTCTGAATTTTGTCCAGCAGTAATATTCCAATAATGCGCCTGTAACCAAAAACAATATACAACCAAACGCATATAAAATTAATGACAATATTGAGTAATTTACTTCTCCTACTATTGTATCCAGTATTCTCTGCGTAAAGGCTGAAAATCCAAGACCGGCAAGGACTTTAAAACATATACCGACTATGGATAAAACCAGCATTCCCCTATTATGCAAAAACAGAGCCGCTTTGCTTGAAGATGCGCTGTCTTGTTTCATGTTGTCTTTTCCCCTCCTAAATTTCAATACAAATTATATGAACGCAATGGTTGTGCAGTTTACAGTCGCATGCTTTTCATTAAAGGAAACGGTTAAACAATCCATTTTTGTGAGTATACAAACAAAATCGCGTGTGGATCATACAATAAATCAGCATTCCGACAATGATTTTACCATGCTTTTTATCTTAGGGTAATAGATTTTGGACAAAAATGAGTTGAATTCTGCTTTTTCTTCTGTGCACATTCTATCAAAATCAACATCTGCAGATAATCTGCAACCGCCAGAACAACTCCCCCCAATGTTACATTTTTGACACCGTTCACGTTCTAAATATGTATGATTAGGTAATTTATAATTTTCTAACTCTTCAAGAGAAAACTTAAATAGAGAACATTCTTTTCTCCCCACAGAAAAAGAGCATCTAAAAACATCCAACGCAGCATCAATATAGAAAACATAATCCAATGGAGCCGCAGCCCAGCAGTAATTAGAAACATACTTCATTTCCGATTGCCTAAAATCGGGATATAACTTTTTACACAGATTTAAAGGTGCTTTAACAAATGCATAATAAATACTCTCATGAAGTGGCTCACATTCAGCTAGCTTTTCTAGTAAGTCTGTTTCAGAAACAGTGTCTGCGTAACCGGTTTCATATCGACGGTCATCTACTAAACCAATTCCGAGATTAAAGAGAGGATTATCCAAAAAGCCGTTTTCTTTGTAAAAATTAATCATAGTACCTATTTCATCTATGTTGTGTTTATCAATATTCATCTCAACAGCAACCTTTACGCCATTATTTATTAGCGTTAAAACCGATTTTAATAGACTAAGACCACTCGAATCTTCTGTTTCACCTGCTGAAAATCGGGTTATTTCATTCTCCGTAATACTGTCTATGGTAGTCCCTACCATAATATTTAAACCACTATAAATAACTAAATCTTTTAAATAATAAGGAAGATTAACCCCATTTGTGGTTATACTAACGGAGAATTGATTTTCCACACAATAATCAAAAATTTTAATTATATTATTATAATTTTCTGGTAGCAATGGTTCGCCACCAAATAGTCCTATATTAATCAACTTATCTGGATGTAGGCGATGAAATTGACTAATTGTATTCAAAATATAGGATAGATTATCAGAAGAAATGCTGCTTTTATCAAGACTCTCATTGCATTGCTGATAGCAATACTTGCAATTCAAATTGCATCTATAACTGAGTGCAATTATAAAGGTGGCTGTCTTACCATATAGTGAAATTGCTTCTTCTGTGCATTCAATATCGGTTAAAGGTTCTTTGGGATACCCTACATAATCTTTTAAGCCAGCTGGATACATACCTATATTGTGCCAGTTGTGCTTCTTGATTAAAAAGCTTTTATTTTGAAATGTATTTGTTATGCATATGTATTGATTCGTAATATACTCTATTAAAAGATGTGAGGTATCTTCTAAATAAAAAGTTTCTGCCTCATTTAACTCAATAGGATATAATTTTCCAGCCAAAATTTCATAGATATTCATTTAACAACTCCATTATGATGTACTGTGCTTCCACAAAAAGATGCGGAAGCACAGCCTTTTAGAAAAAAAACGAATTACTTGATAACTCCATATCTACGATGCGCTATGGCAGCACCATTTAAGATTTTAAGCTTATCAATAAGTTCTTTTTTCTTAAGCTCATCACTCGATAATACAATATTATACATATACATGTCTCCCTCCTTTCTCTTATGTTTTATTATGTATTGATAATACAACGAAATACACATTTTTGCAAGTTGTTTTTTGTAATTTCTGTTTATTTTTTTTTTTTTGTATTTTTACTTTTTTTATGTTTTCTGCTATCTATCTTGCTTCACCTAGAGCAAAAAGAACGCTAAAAGTTTAAAGAGTTGCCTCCAAATGAAAAATCGCATTTGGAGGCAACTTCTTTATCCATAAAATGGTAATTCCTCGATATTTTTCGATGTAGTTTTCCATTTATTTCTATTTATAGCATTATATTCTTGAATAAATTTCTATATTTTGATTTAAATTACATATTTTAACATTAATGCATATGAAAAAGTTGACTCCACAAACGAATTTCGCATTTGGAGTCAACTTTTACATATATACACGGTATTATTGCTTGCAGGAATCAGTTCAACTATCCTGTCTGCCAGACAAATGATTATTAGGTGGCAGATGCTTGTGCTTCACCGACGGCAGGGCAATGCCGATCAGGATGAGCGAGCCGCCCACCAGCTTCAGAGGTGTAAGCGGTTCAGCCAGTATGATGTAGCCCCAAAGTACTGCGCCGAGAGGACTCAGCACCGAAAACATACCGGCGCGATCTGCTGAAAGGCCCCGCTGCGCTACAGGCTGGAGGGTAAAGCCGAAGGCGGTGCAAACTATTGCAAGTGCAAGCACCATGCCCCACTCTTTGCCGTCGGCAGGCATGCGGAAGTCTTCGTAAATCAGGGCTTCTGCGAAAGAAACTATAAACATTGTGCCGACCTGCACGATTCCTATGAGGAGCGGGTCGGCATTTTTAGACACTATAGATGTGACAAAGATCAAAATGGCATAGAAAAACATGGCCGCAAGAAAGTAGATGTATCCAATGTTAAATTCTGCCCCGGGGCCAAAGTTTAAGATTATAATGCCACAAAAAGCCAGCGCCATCCCCAGGACATTTTTCTTTGAAGGGAATGTGCGCTGAAATACTATCATAAAGACCGGAACCAGCATGAATGCAGAGTTTTCGATCAGGGAAGACATGGATGATTCAGCAGTCTGCATACCGTACAGTTCAAAGGCCAGCACTGCATTTAGGATTACACCCAAAATGATGCCGCTGCGAAGTGCGGCTTTGTCAATTTCACGGAGGCGCTTAAAGAAAATAGCGACCAGAATAATGAATGCCAAAAGGAACCGCACCGCCATAATGTTAAAAGGCGGCATGGTTCCAAGTGAAATCTTTGAAATGACAAAGGATGTACTGCGCGCCAGAATTACCGATGCCATCAGTATTTCCGACTGTAGAGTTGTGAGTTCACGCTTTTTGCTTCCCATTCTTCCTACCTTACAACGACTGCGGTTCCTGATGCGGTAACCATCAGCATGCCGTTGTTTGCGCCGAGCACCTCGTAATCGATGTCGACACCGACTACTGCATTTGCTCCGATTTGTGATGCGCGTTTTTCCATCTCGGCAATCGCCTGCTGGCGTGCGTTAATCAGCTCGTCCTCATAGGTTGAGGATCTGCCGCCGAAAAAGTTCGAAAGTCCCGCAACAAAATCCTTTACAAAATCCACTCCCGAGATGACTTCGCCAAACACGATACCCTTGTACTCTTCAATTACTTTTCCATCAATCGTTGGTGTTGTTGTTGAAATCATAATATACCTCCTTTTGATTCCCATACACAAAATTATACATTAAACAGGAACGTAATGATGTCCCCGTCTTTAACGACGTATTCCTTGCCCTCTGAGCGGAGCAGCCCCTTTTCGCGAGCCGCCGCCATACTGCCTCCGACCTCAATGAAGCTGTCATAAGCAATGGTCTCGGCACGAATGAAGCCTCTCTCAAAGTCGGTATGAATCTTACCGGCTGCCTGCGGAGCCTTTGTTCCGCGGCTGATGGTCCACGCACGGCACTCATCTTCGCCTGCTGTGAGGAACGAAATGAGGTTGAGGAGCGCATAGGAAGCCTTGATTAGCTTGTCGAGGCCGCTCTCCTCTATGCCCATGTCTGCGAGGAACTCTGCCCTCTCCTCGTCGTCCATCTCGGCAAGCTCTGCCTCAATGCCGGCGCAGATGATTACTGTCTGCGAGCCTTCGGCATCGGCAATTTTGCGCACCTCTTCGGTGTAAGCATTGCCACTCGCCGCATCATCCTCCGAAACGTTTGCCACATAAATAATCGGCTTGTATGAAAGAAGTCCTATGGATTTTACAAATGCCAGGTCTTCTTCGTCAATTTCCATTGCGCGCGCATTTTTGCCCTGTCCGAGCCAGTCGTAGATTCTTTCCATAACGGCAAGATCGTGAGCCTGGCTCTTGTCGCCGCCCTTCATGCTGCTCTTTGCCTTTGCGATGCGGCGCTCGAGGATTTCCATATCGGAGAGAATCAGCTCCATGTTGATTGTCTCGATATCACCTGTCGGGTCAATGTGGCCGTTTACGTGAACGACATTGTCGTCCTCAAAGCAGCGCACCACATGCACGATTGCTTCGACCTCGCGAATATGGCCGAGGAACTTGTTTCCGAGGCCCTCACCCTTTGAGGCGCCCTTTACAAGACCCGCTATATCGCAAAACTCGATGGTCGCATAAACAGTTTTCTTTGAATTATATATTTCATGAAGCTTTGTAATGCGTTCATCGGGCACGGTTACAACACCGATATTCGGCTCGATTGTGCAGAACGGATAGTTCGCAGCCTCTGCACCTGCCTTTGTGATCGCATTAAAAAGTGTACTTTTTCCGACATTCGGAAGACCAACGATTCCCAGTTTCATAACGTATTTATCTCCTTAGATTGTTGTCGTTTGCTGCCCGAAGGCATAAAAAATGCCCCTAATTAGCGATTTTATTATACACTAATCGGAGCAGGGTTGCAATGTTATTGCTTTCCATAACTGTGGCAATTATCATAATTGTATGGTAAAATAACAGCGTCAAATATATTCAAAATCAAATATAATCAAAACCGTATTTTCTGACAGAGAAAGGAAGAGAGAGTATGATTAAGGAATTTAAAGAATTTATAATGCGCGGAAATGTCATGGATCTCGCTGTCGGCGTTATCATAGGCGGTGCGTTTACTGCCATCGTTAACTCCCTGGTCGGCGATGTTATAGGCCCTATCATCGGGATGATTTGCGGAGGAATCGACTTTACCGGCATCGCAATTACAGTGGGTAGTGCAGAGCTGATGGTTGGCAACTTCATTCAGGCTATTATCAACTTCCTGCTCGTGGCGCTTTGCGTTTTCTTCCTGATAAAGGCTGTTAACAAGGCTACGAGCGTTGCAAAGAAGCCTGAAGAAGCCCCTGCCGAGGAAGAGCCTGCCGGTCCTACTCAGGAGGAGCTCCTGACTCAGATTCGTGACATTCTGGCAGAAAAGTAACTGGCGGAAAGATATCGCCATAGCATTACTCATCAGGCAGTTCCCATTTTTTCGTTTCAAAGAAATTATCGACCGATTCAACAATTTCGGCTTTGCTGAGGCTTTTCAAAAGATAGCCCTGCGGGTGGAGCGACATAACCTTTACAACACTTTCCTTGTCGGATTTGCCTGTCAGGAAAATGATAGGTATGTCTTCGGCATCATGCTCGCTCCTGATCATTTCCATTACCTGCGGGCCGGTTGTGATCGGCATATCGTAATCGAGCAGAATTAAATCGGGTTTGTGGGTGGCAATATAGGTTAACGCCTGCATGCCCGATCTTGCTACTGTGATGTAATACTTCTTTGAAAGCCATTCCTTCATTATCTTCAGGAAGGTTACATCATCATCAACAAGCAGAATATTTTTACCCTTGCGTCGCTCCTCATCAGCGGCGCAAATTTTCTTTAACTCGAACATCAGAACCTTCATGTCGAAAGGCCTTTCAAACTCGCTCGAAATTAAAAACTCCGGCATTACGTTTTTTATTTCGTCAATCTCCTTTTGATACCCGATAATGCAGACCATTTTATCATCCTCATTGCAGATATCCTTGAGATTTATGAGTATTTCCGGCGTCTCAAATATAAAATCGCCGGCATATATCAGATACAGATCGGTCTTTTCACGTTCCTTTTCAATCGCCGCGAGGCTCGGCTCAACCACCTTCGTGCCAAAGCCCCACGCTTCGAGGTTTGAAACGAGAGCATCTGTCATGAACACTGCTCCTTTGCTGATAACAAGTATATTGCTTGCCATTTTCATTCTCCTTCTTTCAATAACTCACTGATTTTTTCGTACATAAACCCGTCTGCCGCTTTTCTGAGCGCATCACACCGCTCCTTTTCCTTTTCCGGCACATTGTAATCGGAAAGCTTTTCGATAAGCTGCAGCGCACTGTCATAATCCGCCACAGACATAAACTCGCCGATTGCCGTGAAAGCCTCCTTTAATTCGGCTCCCGAGATTTGCTGTTTTTCTGCATCTTCAGACTTTGCCTCCTTTTTATCCTCTTCAATTTTGCCAAGCGCTTCACCTATGCCGCGGTAAATTCTAAGCATGCCCGGCACTGCCCTTTCAAGAGTTTCCACATCATTTTCGTTCCCAGCATCTTCGAGCATTTCTGCCAGGTCTCCGAGGCTGACTGCGCCAATTGCACGCGACGTGCTCTTCAGTGCATGAATCTTTATTGTGGCATTTTTTACATCTCCTGCTTTTAGGTAGTTTTCGATTTCATCGGCATTTTCTTTTACCATGCCGGCATATATGCCAAGCGTTTCCAGATAGAGCTCCACTGTACCACAGCGCCTGAGCCCCACCTGAATGTCCAGCTCTCCTACACCGTAAAGCCACTTCGGAATTTCTCCTGAACTGCTGCTTTCCGCCTCACTTGCACTAACCTCCTGCACTTTTTCATCAGGCAGGTAGTCCATTATCATGTGCTCGAGGCGATTTGCCTCTATCGGCTTTGAAAGATAGTCGTCAAAGCCTGCTGCGAGATATTTCTCCCGCGCGCCGGAAATCGCATTTGCGGTGAGGCATACAGTTACCGCCCCGCTGCTTGGCACATTCATTGCCTTTATTTCCGCCAAGGTTTCCACCCCGTCTTTATGCGGCATCATATGGTCTATAAAGATGATGTCATAATTGTGTTCTTTAGCATACTCTATTCCCTCATCACCGCTGGCCGCTGTGTCAATTTTGACGCGCGTCTGCTTTAAAAGTCCCTTGAACACAGAAAGGTTCATAGGAGTATCGTCTATAACCAGGACTCTTGCTTCCGGTGCGATAAAGCTGGTTCTGTATTTCTTTCTGCCCTCTACCGCGCGCTTGTAGCTGTCCTCGTAATGGCCGACCGGCTCCCACTGAACAACGCGCTGCTTTACTGTGAATGCAAAGGTCGATCCCTTTCCGTATTCGCTTTCGATTTCGAGGCTGCCTCCCATCATATTCAGAAGACGCTTTGAAATACTCATGCCCAGACCTGTTCCCTCGATGCTGCGATTTCTCGATTCCTCGATTCTTTCAAAGGCCTTGAACATCTTTGGCAGGTCCTCTTCCTTTATGCCTATGCCAGTATCGGTTACACTGATTCTGAGGAGGATGCTTTCCGGCTCGTCCTCGACCTTTTCATAGCTGACATTCATCGTTACCGAGCCTTTTTCCGTATACTTTACGGCATTTGTAAGTATGTTAAATGCCACCTGCTTTATCCTGATTTCATCGCCATGCAGCATTTTAGGGATTTCCCCATCGACATCAAGCTTTAAAAGCAGTCCTTTGCTGTCTGCACGCATCTGAATCGTATTGACGAGGTCGTTAATAACAGATGTCAAATCGTAATCAACCTCGATGATTTCCAGCTTGCCTTCTTCTATCTTTGAAATATCCAGAATATCGTTAATGATGGAAAGCAGATGCCTGCCCGCCGATTCTATGTTTTCGGCATATTCTATAATCTCGTCCTCCGAGCTTTCACGCATAATCATTTCGTCCATACCCAGAATAGAGTTGATAGGCGTTCTGATTTCGTGCGACATATTTGCCAGAAAGGCTGACTTTGCCTTGTTTGCCTGGAATGCAAGCCGTCTCTGCTCCTTAATTTCATCCATATATCTATAGGCATCTGTCGAGTCCACGAGCGCGTAAATTTTCCCCATATTTTTCCCCTGAAGGATGAGCATGTTTTCTTTAGCCGTATAGATTCTATTACCGACTCTGATTGGTTTTTCACTGCGTAGCGATTGTTGCATCACTTCGAGCACGCTTTGCAAAGAGCCGCCAAGATGCGGTGTCATCTGTCTTGCAGGTTCGTTATAAAATCTCGGCACACCGTGCCTGTCCACCGCAATAATAGCTTCAGAAAGCTGGTTTATAATGAACTGACGAGCAATTACTTCGGCATCGAGCAGGTCGTATTTTTTGATTGCCACAAACATGAATACAGTCCCTATCGGATATCCGAGCATTGTCAGGTCATATACATAGGATATAGGGATTACCTTTAACAGCTGTAATATTACCGCTACCGACTGAACCAGTACGGCACATATAACCATAAACAGCTGGCGGCGCCTGTTTGCATCATTTTCTTTGTGCTGCTCACTGAAAAGCGCATAAAGACCTATTATAATCTGCACAAAGATTACAGCCGACCAAAGCTGGTGCATAATTCCGTCATCATGGATGAACATAGGGAAATCACCGTGCATTTCAAATCCGCAGTTTTTATAGTAAAGGCCTGTCTGCATCGTCGTAAACATTGCAATATAAACAGCCCCATTAATAGCCGCAAAGACGTATTTCAGGGACTTTATAAATTTGCTGCGTGTCAGCTCGGCAATAAACATAAGCAGGGCAAAGCTGATCCAGATTCTGCCCATATATGAAAGTCTGAGCGCAGCAAAATATGCCTCCTGCGAACGAGACATCAATTCAACCAGATAGCCGAGATTGTTAAACACCGTTGATATGCAGCTCAAAGCGAGGAAGCCGTGAAGCATGGTCTTTGCATGCTTCATGACAATCCAGCATTCAATCAAAAGCATTATGATGCTAGCACACTGAATGCCAATGATCACAGAATACATTATTAAAATACACCACCAATCTACACTTCCAAAAAACGCTAAACGCGTAAAATCACAAATTTTTCATCATTATAATTATTATAATAAATAATTGCAACAGTAATGCAAAAAAATCTTCATAAAACGGAAAAAACACCCCTTTGTATTCTACGCCATGGGGTGCTTTAACTGTAAACAATATTATTTTTCTCTGATTCCGACTGCTGCAGACCAGTTAAAGAGCTTTCCCGCAATTCTGCAGTGATGCTCGACCTCTTCATCGGACATTCCGTGAACAATCGGTTCGGAATAGAGCTGCCACATGGCAGAAATCATTACATGCATTTCGAGCCTTGAAATACTTCTGTCTGCAAGACCTCTCTTCTGCAACTCCTTTAGATACTCATAGTCTACATCTGACATTTTTTCAAGCCACTCGTCGTGGAAATGGCTATACTTTGTGCCATCTGAGCACTTTAGAAGTATCTCGAGCCCATCCTTCATTTCAAGGAGCCTGTCATGCCAAAGCTTCGTATTATATTCGGTATTTGTCCATACATTCACAAGCTCTTCATCCGACAGCTCGGCCGGCGAGGTTTTCTTTGCCTCTTCAAGCACATTATTCATGGTGTTAACCGTGTCCTTTACAATTGCTTCGAAAAGTTCCGCCTTGCCCTTGTAGCGCTTGTACACCGCGCCGGTGGTAACACCTGCATCTCTGCATATATCGGAAAGCTGTGCCCCCAAAAAGCCCTTTTCACTGAAGTGCGTCCTCGCACTCTCGATTAGTCTTGGATCAATGCTTGTATCTCTGTTTGCCATGTTTATCCTGTTATCCTTTTACACCATCCTGAATCGGCATTTTTTATCTGAACAAAGTTCTTGTAAATTCCACCGGATGCCATCAATTCATCGTGACTGCCTCTCTCCACAATTTTACCATTATTTACAACGAGAATGCAATCCGCATTTTTGATGGTCTTTAGCCTGTGAGCAATGATAATCAGCGTCTTACCCTTGCAAAGCTCGCTGATTGCCTGCTGAATAGCTGCTTCGTTATCTGCATCTATGCTCGCAGTAGCCTCATCAAGTATTACAACAGGCGCATCCTTTAATATACATCTTGCAATCGATATTCTCTGTCTTTCTCCACCGGAAAGGCTGGCTCCGCCTTCACCTACCATTGTGTCAAATCCGTCCGGAAGTGCCATTATGAAATCATAGCACCTGGCCTTTTTGGCAGCTTCTATGACCTCTTCCCTTGTAGCCTCCGGCCGTCCCATTATAATATTATTGTAAACAGTGTCCTTGAACAGATATACATTTTGGAAAACCATGCTTATCTGCTCGAGAAGCGACGAAAGAGCCACCTCCTTTACCGATGTTCCGTTTACAAGTATTTCGCCTCCGTCCACATCCCAGAAGCGCGCCAGCAGGTTAGCAAGCGTCGTCTTGCCGCTTCCCGAAGGGCCGACCAGGGCAACGGTTTCACCCTTCATAATCTTGAATGAGACATCTGAAATTGTTTCCTTTTGTCCATATGAAAAACTCACATTCCTAAACTCAACCGCAGGGACTGTCTCCTTCTGCTCCGCAACACATGCTCTGCTATAATCGGGTAGCTCTTTTTCATCCATAATCGAGTTAATTCTGTCAATGCACTTGTCCATAATGGTCAGCTTTTCCGAATCCATATAAACGATTCTGAGAGGCACAAACACATCGAGGATAAACAGGAGTATCCCAAGGAAATAAGTCATTGGCAGCGTACCGAGGGTAAACAGTACTGCCGCAGTGATTCCTACCAGGCAGGCACAAATCTCAAAGGCACCGTTTACGGCAATGCCGTGCGGAACCATACAGTGCTCAAAGTTCAAGCTCTCTTCACACGATTTATCAAAGTTTTTCTTCATTTCCTGCGACTTCTCGCCGAGCAGGTTGTAGGTCTTTGTGATGCCGATGCCTTCAATATAATCAAGCACGGCGTTGGTCAGATTTTCACTCTGCTGCTGACGAACCATGGAAAGTGATATACCCTTCCTGTATTTATTCTCACCAATCAGAATCAAAACAATTACCCCCGCCAAAGCGGCAATTCCGATGTAAGGGTTGAAGAACATCATGAATATTACAAATACAGCTTCCGAAAAGAAATAATTCATTGAATCTGCAAGCGTCATCATCGAATTCTCTTCAATAAATACCATGTCTGTTGAAAGTACAGAGCTGATTTTACCGATATTGCCGCTTGTGAAATATCCCATCGGCAGGCGCCTTAAGTGTTCTCCGAGCTTAATTCGGAGATCTGCCATCAGTAAAAAACCGGCTCCTGCCTGCAGTCTGTCGGAAATGTGTATGCAAAGTGCCTGAAGCAGAACACATGCAAACAGGCCTATTCCGAAATACAAAAAATCCTTTCCTGTCACAGTATTGCTTATAAACTTATCAATCATGATTATTGCAAGCACGAGTGCCGCATTTTGTAATATTGATTTCAGGAAAGAAAAGATGAAAGCAGTTTCGATTCTTCCCTTGTACTTTCCTGAAAGCTTCAGGATTCTCTTTATTGAGCCAATCATACCTGAACCTCCTTTTCTTCGGTAACTGCCCATTCCTTTGCACCCTCTGAAAGCTGCCACAGCTTTTTATATTTCTCACTTGTTTCCAACAGTTCTTCGTGAGTTCCCGATGCTGCGATTTTGCCACTGTCCATAACAATTATTTTGTCTGCATTTTTAATCGAATAAAGCCTGTGCGCGATGACTATAACAGTCTTGTCATAAATCAGCTCTGCGATTGCCGCATTCATCTTTTCTTCATTTTCGGGGTCCATGAATGCGGTCGCCTCGTCTAGGACAATGACGGGCGCATTCTTTAATATCGCTCTGGCAAGTGCAATTCTCTGCCTTTCTCCTCCCGAAAGCATCTTTCCGGAGTCACCTGCCATAGAATCTATTCCGTTTTCAAGCCTTGCCAAAAAATCGCTGCACTGAGCTTTTTCTGCCGCTGTAATCACTTCCTCACGGCTTGCTTCCGGTTTTCCCATCCTGATATTTTCAAGCAGACTCGTGTTGAACAGGAACTGTTCCTGAGCCACAAAGGAAATTTGATTGTTCAGACTTTCAAGTGAAATATCCGTTATATCCTGCCCACCTATTCTGATTGAGCCCGACGATATATCATAAAAGTGAACCAGCAGCTTAGCAAGTGTGGATTTACCGCTTCCCGATTCTCCCACCAGAGCGGTTACGGATTTTGGTTCGATACGTATGCTCACACCGTTTATTACATTGTTTTCCCCATCGTATGAAAACTCAACATTTTCAAACTCTATGCCATAGTCTTTACCTGAATAATTATTGCTGCCTTCCTTTAACGGTTCTGCCGAAAGGATATTTTCAAGCGTTACTATTTTATAGTTCAATTGAGGAAGCACGCTCATATAAGACATTGCCTTCATGATTGTAGGTCCGATTGAAAATGCCATGCAGAGCACCAACAGAAAATCCGAAATGGTGGATGCTCCCGTAAAAACCAGATATCCGCCGATAGGCAATGTAAACAGTGCTATGCAAGGCAGGAAGCTGCCATAAAGTGCCATCCACGGCCAACAGATTTTGTACCACGCAAGTGTAAAATCTCTGTAGCTGTTAACATCGGCTGCGAATCTTTTGTAGCTTTCTCCATCGCGCCCAAAGATTTTTACAACCTCCATGCCATTAATGTATTCAACTATTGTATAATTCATCTTTTGTGCGGAAGCGTAATAGTCTCCCATCTTACTCGTGCCGGCCATGTACATAGCCATAACCGTAATTATACCGATTGGCAGGGCCGCAAGAGACAGTAGAGCAAGCTTCCAATCAATGAAAAACATCGCGATAAGTACAGCTGCAGGAACGCATACATTTGAAAAACCCTCAGGCAGTGCATGCGCAAGCAGCAACTCCATATTATCGATGTCGTCAATAAATACCTTCTTAAAGGTTCCGATGCCGCGCTCCTGAATGACACCGAGCGGTAATTTCTCGAGCTTTGCCTGAAGCGATATCCTCAGGTTCTTTAAGGTGTAATATGCGCTGTGATGAGACTGGATCAGCCCATATACATAAAGCAGCATATAGATTATGCCGCAGCAAAGGAATAATGCAAGCTGAATCAGATAGAATGACAGATCTCTCTCCCCGCCTATTGCGCCATCTATCATTTTGTAGATGGCAATGAACTGGAATATGTTAAATGCCAGTCCCAGGATCAGAAAGAATATAGCGCGAACAGTATATTTTTTATACTCTCCCGTATATTCCAGAATTTTTTTAAACATGCTTACCTCCTGTTTTTAATTATCAATACAATTGATAATCCAATTATCAATTATCTCTTTTTTATGGTGCCACGCGAGGGAGCATGGCACCATTTCAACTAAATAGATATATTAGCATTTATATTAAGCAAAAGTGCAAAAACAATCAGCAAATAATCTACCGCTCTCATTTTTACATCGACCATTGAGGTCCTTTTTTCCGTACCGCCGAGACCTCTGCAAAGAGACGCAGCAGAGATTTCATCCGCGATTATAACCGCATCCGAAAGCAGTGGGACGATTGTGCATTCGTACACAAGCGCGGGCTTTGTAAATATATTCTTTAGGTTCAGCGCAAAGCCTCTAAACTTCATTGCGTTTTGGATGTTTGTAAGTTCTTCCCCTACAGTCGGAAAGAACCTGAACATAACCGAAAAAGGAATTGTAATCTGCTGTGGTACATGCATTTTATCAAATGCGACCATAAACTCAGAAACCTTTGTCGTCCTTATCATGAGCATAAACAACATGATTACGGGTATGAACATCCGAAATATCATGATTCCCATCAGCAGAACCGCAATTGCATTGTTCGGGTGGGTTGATTTCAATGCGTAATCAATTCCAACCATAATGGCGTAAATCAGCAGCATTTTCTGCGCAGATCCATACTGTTTACCGTTTATCAGCAGCAGATATGCAAAGGCGAATAAAAAGCCCTGAAACAAAAATCGCGGTTCCCTGAGCACGGCAAAGCTACAAAGTGCAAAAAGAATCATCTTTGTTCTCGGATCTATTTTTATAAAACCGCTGTTTGAAAACGAAAATCCATTAAACATCATGCTATTCCGGCCTTTTTGAAATGCTTTGCATTCATCTTTAAGCCAATCTTTCCGCCTATAACGCCTCCTATCAGGGAAATTGCAATCTGAACAAAGAACATCCACATTGGTGTCAGACTATCAATTGTGGCAACGTATTCCTGCCCGTAATACTGAAGGCATGCATTAAGAAACACATCCCTTGAAAAATAAAGGCTTAAAAACGGTCCCATCGGTGAAACGGCAAATATTATATAACTAAGCTGTATGCCTTTTGCGCTGTAATTTGTTTTTGAAAGAATGATTTGCGCTATTACACCCAGCGCTACAATAAATACCAGCACAAGCACTGAAGTCGCTGACATTACCAGGCCTGACAATACGGCAAGTATCAGAACTGCTCCCATCTTTGGCACCTTTGAAATGTAAAGAGTATATACAGGGCCTAAAATAACCGCTGCTATAAACGGCAGCATCAGATAAACGGGTATCAACATGCCCGTGAGCGAAGCAAGCAGGCATATAAGAGCAGTATACAGCACCGCAAAAACACCCGCCATTATTAAATCCTTTGTTTGTAACTTTTTTTGATTCATCTTGTTCCTCCAAGCAAAAATTTTTGTAATTTATTCTTCGAACTGTTATCAAGCGCATATTCGTCTGTAACCTTTCCATCTTCAAGGCAGATTACATTGTCTGCTGCCAAAAGTATCAGTTCAATATCGTGAGTTATAACTATTACCGCTTTGCCCATATCCGCAAGCATTCTCAGGACATCCGCCACCTCGAGCATATGCTTGTAATCAAGACCGCTCGTCGGCTCATCGAAAATTATCAGCTTTTTATCCGAGGCAATCGCATCAGCTATTGCCACTCGCTGTTTTTGACCACCGGAAAGGGATATCGGATGTCTGTCCCTAAATTCTTCAAGATCCATTAATTTTAGAATTTCCAGCGCTTCCTTTTCATGTTTTTCGGCTGAAAATCCGGATCCGTACTTTTCCCTTAGAGAAAGCATAATCTCATTTATAACACTGTCTGCGAAAAGCTGTGCATTGACATCCTGCATTACAAGAAAGCTGTCCTTTATGCGGGCATTGCGGCTGAGTCTTTTGTTACCCTTTATTATTATGTCCCTGCTGTCCTTGCTTAGGCCGCAGAGGCACTTTGCAAAGGTAGACTTGCCCGCACCGTTAAGTCCCACAAGTGCTATAATTTTACCGGTACTGATTTCTATGTTCTCAATATTTATCCCGCGACCGTGTCTGCCGTATTTAAACCTAAGGTTTTCTACTTTATATGCACCATCTCTATATGGCACTACTTCCCTTGAAATATCGGTTTCAAAAAGCTGGTCAACAGACATTGTTCTAAGTCCCATTTCATGAAGCACTGCTGCAGTAAGCTTTGCTATTTCGCCCTTTTCGACTATTTTTTCTATTTCACCATCATGCATGATAACCAGTCTGTCTGCCAAATCTCGTAAATAATAAAGTCTGTGCTCGGCCACTATTATGGTTTTCCCTTCACTTTTCCATTTTGCAATTATCCTCTTTAAATCCTCAATGCCGCTTAAATCCAAATTTGAGGAAGGTTCATCCATAACGACAATCTGTGACTGCGCAGTCGCTACTGAGGCGCAGGCTATCCTTTGCTTCTCACCGCCTGAAAGCTCAAATATGCTACGATTCATCAGTTTTTCAAGTCCGAGCTCTCTGACAATTGAGTCCAGCCTTTCAATAATCTCGCCCCTCTCAAGGCCCTGGTTTTCACAGGCAAAGGTTATCTCACTTGTGGTATCTACATTGAAAAACTGTGTTCTCGGATTCTGAAAAATGCTCCCAACAATCCTCGATGTCTCGCTCAACGCCTGCTTTGCAGGATTTATTGTGCCAACACTGACATCGCCTTGCATTTCACCGGGATAAAAATTCGGACAAAGCCCGTTTACGAGCCTGCCTACGGTGGTCTTTCCGCATCCGGATTCTCCTGTAATTATTATTACCTCTCCCTTTTTAATTTCGAGATTAATATTCGAAAGCGTCTGTTTCTCTCCTGCCTCTCCACTACCATATTTAAATTTTACTTTGTTCAATTTAATCATGTTAGCAGCCCCTAACTATGCCTCTTAAAAAATGCGCATGCAGCGTAACATGCGTCACCAATCATCGATTACCTGATTATTTGATTATCGATAATTAAATTATCAATAACCAAATAAAATGATATCTTAAATTTCAGCTCATGTCAATACAAAAAAAAGAAAAGGGGCATAATATGCCTTATGTCCCTTTAATCAAACCATACCAAGCGGTTCTTTCCCGCTGCTTTTGCCGCATAGAGGGCGTCATCGACTCTCCTGCATACATCCAGAAGCTCTTCGCCCTCCCGCAGAGGCGTTGCTCCAAGGCTGAGAGTAATCCTCTCTTTATTGACGAAAGTTTCGTTTGCAAACCTTTCTCTGATGGTCTCGGCAAGCCTGACAGTTTCCTCTTTGGTTCCTTCCTCTATGAGAATCATAAATTCTTCGCCACCCCATCTGCCTACGCAGACCCTGCTGCTTTGTGCATTTGCGTGCTCCGTCTCCGCAGCCTGCAATGCGCCGAGCATCAGCTGACCGAGCTTGGTCAGTACCTTGTCGCCTTCGCCATGACCGTACGTATCGTTTATAGATTTAAAATTATCTATATCCAGCATAATCAGATGGAGGCCTGAGCGTTTTTCTGCCACGGCATCATCCATTCTTTTCTGAATTTCGCCGCGGTTGTAAAGTCCCGTCAGTGAATCTATTTTTGCCAGAATCTCAAGCTTTGCATTTGCTATCGCCAGCTTTTTGTTCGCAGCCTCGAGTTCTTCGCTCGCAGCGCCTATGAAGTTAATCAGCCTCTCAACGAATGAGACCTTGCTGTCGAGCCGTGTGCCTATGCTTTCCGGCTTGACAAATTCCGGATTGATTTCTCCTTCACGCATTGCGCACAAAACAATAGTGCAGTTAAAGTGCTGCAAAATGCCGTCTTCGCTTAATAACTCGCCATGAGTGTAAAAACCCGAAGATGAAGCCATCTCGCTGAACACGCTAGTTTCCCGGTGAATCAGATCCTCTCCCCAAAACAGCCTGCGCGCAACGCAGGAAAACAGTTTAATTGTCTCCGGACAAAAATCCGCAATGCCCGCAGCCGCAGCGTTTACATTTTCTATAATTGTATTCGGATCGCCGTAAGCAAGTCTGACACCGACATTTTTTCGCATATCCGCAAGCATGACAAGCGCCCCGTCTGATGTCATCACAGCCGGAGTACGCAGCCGTTCAACACCGTTTTCTTCAATCATGAGAGGGAATTCAATGGTATTTTCAAGAAAGTGCTCATTGAACTCTATCTTTAGATATTTCCTGTATATATTGCCTGCGGGTTCATTATCTATGGTCTTAATGAGCGGTCCTTCCGCATCTGTGACCTTAAATTTTCTGCCGAGAGGCTTCCAGCCGTGCACATAGGTTGAAAAGATATTTAAATCCTCTCCGCCGTACAGCACATACAAAGCTCCCCGCTTCGTAAAGCCCATCCCCTTTGAAAAGACAAAGCAGTCCCTGTTCTCGAACGCATGAGGATTTACCGCCATGCCACCGAAAAGCTGTATGCTGTCCCTGACGGAAACAGGTGCTTCACTAAATCCGCATTCCGCTACGGTTTTGGCCGTAGTTAATATTTCTATTCCCTTTACCCACTCATTTTCATCACAGTACCTGTTGAGCCTTGCTTTGCTCTTTTCGTAGTCATTTCGGCATGTTATATCATCCTGAAACAGATCGATTTTGGTGGTTATGTACTCGAATACGGTACAGATAATCAGCGTACTGTCATGGGTCAGCTCCGGCCCGCTGACGCTACCTGCCGTCTGTGCGCCGTAGTAAAGTGCATCCGGCATAATATCTTCTATTATGTCCGTAATTTTTATTACTTCCGACTCATCCTCGAGCTGTGTCAGTATCTCAAACAATACCCCGCTCGGGAGCAGGGCTTCGCAAGCCTTCTTTATCTTTTCAAGCTGATTTCTGAGGCTTGTAATATTTTTTACTTCAAATTGAAACTGCTTCATAACGAATCTCCCCGCTGCCTGCGTGAAAGGAAAACATAAAATGCAATGCCTGCTAAAACCGCACAAAAGCTGAAGACCATGGCCTGTTTAAATGGGCCTATCATCAGGCTGTCCGTACGCAGGAACTCGACGAAAAATCTTTCGACAGAGTACAAAATCACATAAAGGCAGAAAGCCTGGCCTCTGAAATGTCTGTGCTTTCCCACAGCAGAAAGCAGGAAAAACAGCATGAAGCACCAAAGCGACTCATAAAGAAATGTGGCATGATAGCTGACGCCGTCAATAAGCACCGCAATCGGAAAATCCGTCGCACCGCCGTGAGCTTCCTCGTTAAAAAAGTTTCCCCACCTGCCTATGGCCTGCCCCAGTGCTATGCATGGGACGCTGAGATCGAGCGCATTCAGTATGCTGATGTGCTTGTGCCTGCAAACAAGCCAGCCTGCAAGCATGCCGAAAATCAGACCGCCGTGTATAGCCAGTCCGCCGCTTCGGATATCGAGCATTGCGCCTATATCACCCGCATATTCATCCCAGTTAAATATTACGTAATAAACCCTGAGGCCGACAATTGCAACAGGCAGCACAATTAAAAATATGTCGAGCAAATCATCACCTGATATGCCGAATTTTTCCGATCTTTTATAGGCTATCAGAACCGCTAGAAGCGTGCCGAGCGCAATGATAACGCCATACCATCTGATGTCAAAACTCCCAATGCTGAAAGCAATCGGGTCCGGAGCAACGAGCTGCAATTTACTGTCTCCTTTCAGGATACTCGCTTCGCACATATAAATGCAAAAACGGTACGTTTATTATACCAAATACTAAGGCAAAGATAAAGTTTTTGTGGTATCATATTATCATTACGGGAGGTGCAATATGAAACCACTTAATAAATATTTCGATCATACACTTTTAAAAGCCGAGGCAAGCGAGTCGGATATCAAAAAACTCTGTGCTGAGGCAAGAGAATACGATTTCTACTCGGTTTGCGTAAACGGCTGCTACGTAGAGCTTGCTGCAAAGGAGCTGGCGGGAACGGATGTAAAGGTTGCCGCTGTAATAGGCTTCCCTCTGGGCGCAATGAGCATGGAATCAAAGGTTTTTGAGACTACAGATGTGTGCGAAAAGGGCGCACGCGAAGTCGATATGGTTCTGAATGTAGGTGCGCTCAAGGAAGGCCGCTATGAATATGTCGAGGACGAAATCGCTGCATGCGTTGCAGCTGCTGATGATTTTGACGCTGATGTAAAGGTTATCCTCGAGACATGCTACCTTTCCGACGAGCAGATAGTAAAGGCCTGCGAGCTTTCTGTTTCCGCAGGAGCAGAGTTTGTAAAGACTTCCACAGGCTTTGGAACGGGGGGCGCTACCGTTCATCATGTGGAGCTGATGAGAAAGACCGTCGGAAATCTCGCTCAGGTAAAGGCTTCGGGCGGAATCCGAGACTATGAAACCTGCATGGCTATGATTAATGCAGGTGCCGACCGCATCGGCGCATCGGCTTCGATTGCGATACTAAAATCCCAGAAATAAAAAAAGAGAACGCGAGGTTAACATAATTGAACCGTACTGAAAAAAAGACCCGGTTTTACAGAAACGCGAAAATTTTCACTTCCGACTGCGATAATCCCCGGGCTGATTCAATGCTGATATCGGATGGCAGGATAAAGTGGGTCGGATTTGAGAAAAGCATTAGCAAAGATTCCGAGGCTGCAAGCCTTGCAAGAGACGCAGAAACAATTGACCTGGGTGGACATACTGTCCTCCCGGGTTTTGTTGACGCTCACATGCATCCAATAATGCTCGCAGACTACTCTACTATGATCAGTGCTCTGCCGCCGGCAGTCTGCTCTGTTGCAGAGCTTGTCGGAAAGGTCGGCGAGACCTGCCGCAGCCTCTCAAATTCCGAGATTGAGCTTGCTAAAAAAGGCAAGTACTGGATTCGCGGCTGGGGCTATGATGAGGGCAAGTTTTCGGAGCATCGCGCACCAAACAGATATGACCTCGACCGTGGGGCAGCCGATGTACCGGTGCTGATTCACAGAACCTGCGCTCATGTCGTGTGCGTAAACTCGAAGGCCCTCGAAATAGCGGGTATAACCGCTTCCACTTCCGATCCGGAGGGCGGGCAGATAGAAAGAGATGAAAACGGTGAGCCGACAGGCGTACTGCGCGAGAATGCAAAGAACCTGGTTGAACCGTTCCTCCCCGTACCTTCGCATGATGAGCTGGTGCAGCAAATAGTTTCACTCGGTGAAATACTTCGGAAGCAGGGAGTTGTTGCTGTAGCGGACATGGGGCTTTTCGATTCGACAGACACATATTCATACTTCGTCGATGCGGCAAAAGCCGGCTTCAAGCAGAGAGTTGCCGTTTACTACATGTGGCAGTATTTCTACAAAAATCCACCGGTAGTCACACCTGAAATGTGCGACAGGGGTAATCAGATATTTGTGGCAGGTACCAAAACCGTGGGAGACGGCAGCATATCCGGCCGAACAGCATGGGTTTACGAGCCTTATCTGGGAGGCAGCGACTGCGGAATGCAGGTCTGCTCCGATGAAGTCCTCGAAAGCGCAATCGCTTTTGCAAAAAAGCATGGCATTCAGCTTTCGATGCACGCTATGGGCGGCAGGGCAATCGACCGAATAATCGACCGTATGTCAGGTGAGAAGTGCTGGACCGATTCCGGCTCCGGCTCCGCCCTTTGGCCTCATCTTCGCCTCGAACACCTGACCGAGCCCACCGAGCATGCGATAGATCAGGCCGTGAAAAACGGCTATGCCTTTGTAACACAGCCTATATTCGCCTACTCGGAGATAGAGTCGTACCTCAAGAACTTTGGGCTCGAGCGAACCAAACAGGCTTATCCTATTCGCACAATGCTCGAAAAGGGCGTAAATGTGGTCCTTTCGACGGATGCGCCCGCCACAAGCTGGGCGACCCCGTCCGATCCGCTTCCAAACATAAAAGCGGCTGTTACCCGCTGTGCCTATAACGGCATCGACTATAGCGGGGCTGAGACCATAGACATCGAGACCGCAATACGTCTCTACACCAGGCAGGCCGCACTCGCAGTCGGCATGGAGGACAGCGGCTGGCTGCACGTCGGCGCACGCGCCGATTTCCTGATTCTCTCGGACGACATCTTTACGATTGATCCGGAGAAAATCGACACAATAACGCTTGAAACTCATATGGCACAATAAAAAAACTCCTTACCGCACAAACGGTAAGGAGTTTGATTTTCATTTCTGCTACTTTAAGATTTCGCAAACTGCGTCAGGGCCGCATCCTGCAGCGTTTCCTTCATCAGTGTCGAAGTGAGCTTCTCTCTTGTGGCCTTCGCCGGAACGAATGAGTACGTTATCAAAGATGAGTCCTCTTTCGCCCTCAATCTTTACGCTAACGATATCCTTGTCCTTTACGCCTGCTTCCTTTGCTTCATCAGCAGAGAGGTGGATGTGGCGGAGTGCTGCGATTACGCCGTGGTCGAGCTCAACTGTGCCGCAAGGTCCGATCAGTGTGCAGCCCGGAGTTCCTTCGAGCTTGCCGGATTCTCTTACCGGTGCCTTGATGCCGATCTGTCTTGCATCTGTCAGAGCGAGCTCTACCTGAGTTTCTTTTCTGGCAGGTCCAAGTACTCTGATGTTCTTCAGTGTTGCCTTTGGTCCAACGATGTCAACTGTTTCTTCACATGCATACTGACCCGGCTGAACCAGCTCCTTCTTTGGAGTGAGCTGATGTCCCTTACCGAACAGAATGTCGATGTGGTCCTGCTGAAGATGTAAGTGCTTGTTGGATAAACCGATTTGTACTTTGTAACCCATTTTTTATCTCCTTTATCTGTATAGTGATTATATTAAATAGTACTGACTATTTTTGACTTGTATTACTCTGCCGTCGCCTCTTCATCGTCATCCTCGAGGTAGCTGATATAAGGCAGCTGTCTGTATTTCTGAGCGTAGTCGAGACCAAAGCCGATGATGAACTGGTCGCCCACCTCAAAGCCGAAATAGTCGGCCTTCAGGTTTGTCTTGCGACCGCATGGCTTGTCGAGAAGAGCGCATATTTCAATGCTCTTCGGGCCGCGGTTTGCCAGGTACTTTTTGAGGTAGGTGAGCGTAACGCCGGAATCGACGATATCCTCAACAATGATTACGTGCTTGCCCTGAATATCGGCATCGAGGTCCTTGTTGATCTTTACAACACCGCTGGTCTTTGTGCTGGAGCCATAGCTGGAGCAGGACATAAAGTCAATTGTGCACTGCTCATTGTCGATGTGCTTTAAAAGCTCTGCCATCCACATTACTGCGCCCTTTAATATTCCAACCAGAATAATTTCTTCGCCCTGATATTTGTCGGAAATCATCTTTCCTATTTCAGCAGCCTTTGCTCTGATCTGGTCCTCATCAATCATTATTTTGCCAACAGGCTTTCTTTCGCTCATTTTTTTATTTCTCCTCTGACGACCCGTTATCGGGCTCCACTTCATATTCTACATCATCAATGACTGTCTTTCCATCAAATTTTTTAGAAAGATCGACTTCTTTTTCGCCCAGCCAGTATTTATCCAGTGTATCCCTGAGATAAAACAAAATCCAAATCCAAAGAACCAAATCGTCCAAAAATCCGAACGGAAAAATTGCAATCGGTATTATATCAATAGGTATGAGCACATACACGATACCGAAAACAACAAGCAGCTTTTTCCATTTTGATACCTTCGGATCCACCATCATAAAGCGAATGGCTTTAATTCTCTTTAAAATAACCCGAAAAGTAATTCCCCTCATAAGCTTTCCTCCTACTCAATTCCCAAAAGCTCCGATATTACCTCCATAACCTTGTCGTTTCCCGTCCTCTTAAGAGCCGAAACCGGAATGATCACATCCTCGGGCTTCATTTGCAGCGATTTTCTGATCACAGACATGCATTTCTGCAGTTCGTTTCTGGAAACCTTGTCGGCCTTTGTCGCAACGACAATGCCGTCCAATCCGTAATACTGAAGGTATTCGTACATCTGGCGGTCCTGAGCACTCGGCTCGTGACGAATGTCCACAAGCTGCACTACCTTTACAAGATTTTCGCGCCCCGAAAGATAGGTTTCCATCATCTTTCCCCAGCTCTCACTTTCACTCTTTGAAACCCTTGCGTAGCCGTAGCCCGGCAGGTCAACTATACGGAAAGTATCATTAATCCGGTAAAAGTTTATGGTACGCGTCTTGCCGGGATTTCCCGAAACGCGTGCGAGACTGCGCCGATTTGTAAGCAGGTTTAAAAGCGAGCTTTTGCCCACATTGGATCTGCCGGCAAAGGCTATCTCTTTAAGGTCTGCCTGCGGATATTGTTTTGGGGCGGCTGCTATAGCCTCGAGCTCTGCTTTTTTTACTATCATTTTTCTTCCTTTTCCTGCAGCACGTGAGGGATTGCTTCAGCTGCTTCCGAAAGCAGCACGAACTCGATCTTTTTCCTGACATTTGCAGGAATATCTTCGATGTCGCGTTCGTTCTCCTTTGGCAGCATCACCTTTCTGATGCCTGCGCGATAAGCAGCAAGCACCTTTTCGCGAATACCGCCGACAGGCAGAATCTTTCCGAGCAGCGTTATTTCTCCGGTCATTGCGATGTCCTGACGGGCAGGCCTGCCGGTGAGAGTTGAAAGGATCGACATGCAGATTGTAACACCTGCGCTCGGACCGTCCTTCGGTGTAGCGCCTTCAGGCACATGGATGTGGAAATCCTTGTCCTTGTAGAATTCCTTGTATTCGTCCTTTATCTTGAGCCCGCATGGCAGGTTGTCCGCAGCGGAACGGATATAGCTGATTGCCGCCTTTGCGGATTCCTGCATTACATCGCCGAGCTGTCCGGTAAGCACGAGATTTCCGCCGCCCGGCATGATAGCGGTCTCAATAAAGAGCGTATCGCCGCCGACGATTGTCCATGCGAGACCTGTGGTCTTGCCGATTTCGTATTTACCCTCGATTATGTCAAAGTGATATTTCTTTTTGCCGAGAAGCTTTTCAACCGTGCCCTCGGTGATGCGATAGAATTTCTTCTTTGTCGTCACGGTCTTTAATGCCGTCTTTCGGCAGATATTTGCAATCTCCCTTTCGAGATTACGAACACCCGATTCTCTGGTGTAATATTCAATAAGCTGTCTGATTGCCCCCTCGTTAAAGGTGATGTTTTCAGGTGTCAGCCCGTTTTCCTTTATCTGCTTTGGCACCAGATATCTCTGCGCTATCTTTACCTTTTCCTCTTCGGTATATCCGGGAACCTCGATTACCTCCATTCTGTCGAGAAGAGGTCTCGGAATGGTATCGGTATCGTTTGCCGTTGTGATGAACATTACCTTTGAAAGGTCAAAAGGAACCTCGAGATAGTGGTCTACGAATTCCTTGTTCTGTTCCGGGTCGAGGACCTCGAGCAGTGCGCTTGCAGGGTCGCCCTTGAAGTCTGCGCCGATTTTGTCGACCTCGTCAAAGAGGAATACAGGATTGTTAGTCTTTGCTTCCTTTATGCAGTTCATAATGCGGCCCGGAATTGCGCCTATATAAGTTCTGCGGTGGCCGCGGATTTCAGCTTCGTCGCGCACGCCGCCGAGAGACATGTGAACAAACTCACGTCCGATCGAGTGAGCGATAGACTTCGCAACGGATGTCTTGCCGACTCCCGGAGGGCCTACGAGGCAGAGGATAGGACCTTTTATGGCGCCCGAAAGCTGAATTACAGCCAGATATTCGAGCACGCGCTCCTTTACCTCATTGAGTCCGTAGTGATCAGAATCTAAAATCTTGCGGGCCTCGTTTAAGTCGTACTGAGTTTTAGTGCTCTTGTTCCACGGCAGCTCGAGTATCGAATCCACATATGTACGAATAACGTTTCCTTCTGCGGAGCTCGACTGCATCTTTGTGAGCTTTATTATCTCCTTTTCTACCTTCTGGGCAACTTCCTTCGGCAGCTTCAGCTTTTTCATTTGCTTGTGCCAGCGCTCAATTTCGTCGTCGAGGTCTTCGGCTACGCCGAGCTCGTCCTGAATTGCGCGCATCTGCTCCCTAAGGTAATATTCTTTCTGGTTTTTGTCGAGCTGGTCCTTTACCTTGCTCTTTATATCCGCCTCGAGCGAAAGTATATTTATTTCCTCCGCAAGGATTTCGTTGAGTGCACGAAGTCTTTCCTCGAAATCAATTGTTTCAAGGATTTTCTGCTTGCTTTCAACCTTTATATCCATATGTCCCGCGATAGCGTCGGCCAGCACTCCCGGATGCTCCGGTGACTCGATTGCCGCAACGGCGGCAGGGCCGCCTACATCTGCGAGATCATCGTATTTGATAAAGTTCGATTTTACGGATCTCTTCAGAGCTTCAATCGTAGGAACTTCCTCCGGATATTCCTTGTTGAACATTACGAGGACCTCTGCCTTGAAATAAGGCTCGTCCTGAATCATATTTAGTAGCTTTGCTCTTTCTATGCAGTCAACCAGAACGCGAATGGAATCTCCCGGCATCTTGAGCATCTGTCTGACCTTTGCCACGGTGCCTACTTCGTAGAGGTCCTTGACATCGGGATTTTCAACTGCCTCGCTTTTCTGTGCCAGCAGGAATACAAACTGATTTGACGCCATTGCCGTCTCGAGAGCCTTCACAGACTTTTCTCTGCCGATGTCAAAGTGCATAATCATGCCCGGCAGAACTGCGAGACCGCGCAGCGCTATTGTAGGAAGTACTACATTGCCATCCTCGTAGGCATTCTGAAGAAAGTCGATATCATCTTCATCATCTTCATCATCCTCTATGAGTTCCAGCTCAATGTCATTTTCATCCTGCGCTTCCAGGATAGCATCTATTAATTCTCTGCGTTTTTCTTTACTGAATACCATAGTCTTTACTTTCTCTTGTCAAAATATCGACCACCGAGGGTGGTCGATTTTGGTGCAATAAAATTTCGTCAGGATGCCGATTCTTCAGTTTTGTCTGCAATAACCAGCTCCGGAGTCTTTTCCTCTTCGATTGTTTCCCGTGTAATTACGCACTTTGATACGTCATCACGACTCGGAATATCGAACATGATGTCAGTCATGACCTTTTCAAATATACTGCGCAGGCCTCTCGCACCGGTCTTGCGTTCGAGTGCCTTCTTTGCAACGGCGCGCACTGCATCCTCGGATATTTCGAGTTCAACATTGTCCATTGCGAACAGCTTTCTGTACTGCTTGCTGAGGGCATTTCTCGGTTCTGTGATAATCTGAACCAGAGCATCCTCCGAAAGCTCGTCGAGAGATACAATCACAGGAAGTCTGCCGATAAACTCAGGAATCAGTCCGAACTTCAAAAGATCTTCCGGCTGAACATGTGCGAGCAGCTCGGAGGCTTCAATTTCGTTCTTTTTCATGTCGGAGTTAAAGCCGATTGTCTTTTCGCCGAGTCTGCGCTGAATGATCTTGTCGAGTCCGTCGAATGCGCCTCCGCAAATGAAGAGTACATTCGTTGTATCGAACTGAACGAAGTCCTGGTGTGGGTGCTTGCGTCCGCCCTGAGGTGGCACGCTTGCTATGGTTCCCTCAAGAATCTTGAGGAGAGCCTGCTGCACGCCTTCGCCGCTTACGTCGCGCGTAATGCTCGGGTTTTCGGACTTGCGCGCAATCTTGTCGATTTCGTCGACATAGATAATGCCGCGCTGTGCCTTTTCGATATCCCAGTCTGCGGCCTGAATCAGCTTGAGCAGGATGTTTTCAACGTCTTCGCCGACATAGCCTGCTTCCGTGAGTGCCGTAGCATCAGCTATGGCAAAAGGCACGTTGAGTATCTTTGCCAGCGTCTGAGCAAGGAGTGTCTTGCCGGAGCCCGTAGGTCCGAGCAGAACGATATTGCTCTTCTGAAGTTCCACATCGTCACCGCCCTGCTTTGAAAGCTTGCCGATTGACTGAATTCTTTTATAGTGGTTGTAAACTGCAACCGAAAGGGCTTTCTTTGCTCTTTCCTGTCCGATTACATATTCGGAAAGTGTTTCAAAAATTTCTGCCGGTTTTGGCAGCTTGAAGCTGCTTTCTCCCGTGCCGGCCACTGAAGTCCCGGATTCCTGGTTTTCATACTCTTCCGCCAAAATATCTGTACAGAGCTGTACACATTCATCACATATGAATACGCCCGGGCCCGCAACCAGTCTGCGAACCTGATTTTGAGGTTTGCCGCAGAATGAACACTTCAGTTGTTTAGTGTCATCATACTTTGCCATTGCATCCCCTTTTCCGGTTATCTGCTTTCGATAACCTTATCAATGAGGCCATATTCCATAGCCTCGACTGCGCTCATGAAGTTATCACGGTCCGTATCCTTTTCGATGGTCTCGAGAGGCTGGCCCGTAGCTTCGCTGAGCATTTTGTTTAATCTCTCTTTTGTCTTTACTATCCATTCAGCGTGGATTTTAATGTCCGACGCCTGGCCACTGGCTCCGCCGAGTGGCTGATGTATCATAATTTCCGCATTTGGAAGTGCAAAGCGTTTGCCCTTTGTCCCTGCTGAAAGGAGGAAAGCTCCCATGCTTGCTGCAAGTCCGACGCAAATAGTCGAAACATCCGGCTTGATATACTTCATGGTGTCATAGATTGCCATGCCTGCGGTTACGCTGCCGCCGGGGCTGTTGATGTAGATACAGATATCTTTTTCTGCGTCCTCTGCCTCTAAAAACAGGAGCTGCGCCACAACCAGGCTGGCCAGATGATCATCTATCTCTTCACCTATGAATATGATACGATCCTTGAGGAGACGTGAATAGATGTCATACGATCTCTCTCCTCTGCTGGTCTGTTCAATTACATAAGGTACTAACATTTCCTCTCCTTTCTCACATTTCCCTTTTGTCTATGCGAATCTTTCAGAATCATTCGGATATGATTTATTTCTTTTCCTTTGCTGTCTTTGCAGTCTTTGCAGTCTTTGCCTTTGCAGTCTTTGCCGGCTTTTCTGCCTTCTCGGTCTTTTCAGCCTTTTCGGTCTTTTCGGCCTTTGCCTTTGCAGCCTTACCGATCTTTGCGTTGCTGTAGATAATGTCCATAGCATTTCTGAGGCGAACATCCTTCTGGATAGCTGCCATATTTTCAGGTCCGAGGAGTTCCTTTACCTTTGCAGCTTCCATCTGATACTGCATTGCCATGAGCTCGATTTCCTTATCTACATCCTCCTGAGTAGCTGTGAGGTTCTCTGCCTCTGCTACGCCAAAGAGTACCAGTCTTGACTTAACGTTTCTCTCAGCCTGAGGTCTCATTTCTTCCTTGAATGCAGCATAATCCTTCTGGATGAATCCGAGGTACATTTCGAGGTTCATTCCTTGGTATGAGAGCTGCTGGTTGAAGTCCTGAGCGATTGCATCGATTTCGTTTTCGATCATAACCTGAGGAACATCAAATTCGTTTGCTTCGCATACAGCCTCAAGAGCCTTGTTCTTCATTTCGTTTACTGCTCTTGCTTCTGCTGCCTTTTCGAGTTCCTTTTTCTTGTCAGCCTTGAACTCGTCAAGTGTATCAAATTCGGAGATATCCTTTACAAACTCATCATCGAGCTCAGGGAGTTCTTCAAACTTAACCTGGTGAACTGTGCACTTGAAGGTTGCTTCCTTGCCTGCGAGATCTTCTGCATGATATTCTTCAGGGAAGGTAACAACTACATCCTTGCTTTCACCCGGCTTTACGCCAATCAGCTGCTCTTCGAATCCCGGAATGAATGTGCCGGAACCGATCTTGAGTGACTGACCTTCTGCTGTGCCGCCCTGGAACTGGTTGTCGCCTACAAAGCCCTTGTAGTCAAGGATGACTGTATCACCGTTTTCTACAGCTCTGTCAACGTCCACCATGCGGGCATTTCTCTTACGGAGGTTTTCAAGTTCCTTTTCAACGTCTGCGTCTGTTACAACGTTTTCTACCTTTTCAATCTTTACGCCCTTGTAGTTTTTAACCTCTACTGTAGGGAATACTTCTACAGCTACTGTAACTGTGAAGCCCTGTCCTTTTTTGAGCTCTGTGAAATCTACGTTTGGTCTGTCGATAACATCAAGCTTGAGCTCTACAAGAGCTGCTTCGTAGTTTTCGCTGAACATGCTGTCTACTGCATCACCAAAGAAAACGCCTTCGCCGTACTTTGCTTCGATAAGCTTTCTCGGAGCCTTGCCCTTACGGAAACCGTCTACAGGGAACTGGTCCTTTGTTGCCTGATAAGCCTTAATTTGTGCGGCTTCAAACTCTTCAGCTGTAAACTCCATAGTGAACTTTACAGTGTTCTTTTCCTTTGAGATAAAAGTGGTTTTCATGAAATAATTCCTCCTAAGATTCTGTCATATATGATTCTATCGGCCTAGCCCAAAAGGTTTAAGCCTCTTTTATATTTACTCGACAAGCCTTCGCTGAGCGAATACTTTGCGGCAAGCTCTGCTCCGATATCCGTGAGCACATCCTGCTCGCCCGAGAATAATTCAAGTTCGATTTCAGAAATAGGCTCTGTGCCGTTATCCGTGATAATTTCACCGCTGTCGATGGATACTTCGATAATGGTGTCGTCCTTGTCAATGCGGAAACGTCTGCGCATAAAGCTCATCTCTACGATGCAGCTGAGGATTTTATCGCCCACCAGGTCGATAACCTGCTTGCCGATATCGCTTTCCTTGAAAATCTGTGCTGAAGGCATCATAAAGCACGCTTCATCGTCCACAGGAACATTAATTTCCTGACGCTGATAAAGCGCTCCCGTTGCACTGCCGCCCCATTTCAGCGATGCGACGATGCGAGTGCCTTCTTTTCTGACTCTGAACGCTATGTCGTGCTGTGAAAGGACTCTGTCTTCGGTATCAAAGTACGCAGCCTTCATCGGCACCTTTTCGCGCGTATCCTCTTCTTCCCAGCTGAGGAGCTGCGCATCTTCCCACATTTTGTCTGCGGTAAGATCGTCCGGAATACTGTATTTTAATTCTATTTCCATATTTACTACCTTTTGTATGAATCCCGTCCCCTTAAAAACAGTCGTATAATATTTTATATTAGTAATTGCAAAGTGTCAAGAGATATCGTAAGGCCTTGCGGCTGCCAGCTTGCCTTCCTGAATATTCAGCACTATTATGCCTATCATTATGAGCAGCAAGCCCACAACCGTGTACCATCCGAACGGCTCTCCGTTTATCAGAATGCCGCTGAATATTCCTACCGTCGTGGTGGTGTTGCTCTGCAGCATAGCCGCCTGATGGGCAGGCAGACTGGTTACCGCCGTGTTATAACCCACATAGGCAAAGACCGTGCAGCCGAGGCCGAGGAAGAGTACTGCGCACAGCATCCTCGTATCCGCCACCGTAAGCGCATACGCCTTCAGGCCGTTTCCCATGCAAAGCGAAAGGAAGTTGAACCACACCGCACCGACAATCGACATGACGTAAGTAATTTCCATCGCACTGTATTTGCCGCTGAGACTGCCGCACTTCACCGAGTAAGCCGCACCCATTACGATTGCAAGCAGCAGGCACAGATAGCCGCCCCACTTGCCGCTCAGGGAAAACGCCGGGCTGAACACAACGGTTACAACCACACCGAGAAAGCCCGTTACGATTGCACACATCGTAATTTTGTTTATCCTTTTATGATAAAAGAGCACAGATATTATGACTACGAATATCGGAATCATTGCTATGCATATACTCGATTCCGAAACGGTTGTCAGGTCAATGCCGACGCATTCGGCTATCGAGTATACCGCAGGCTGAAATATCGCTACTGCTATAACCGGCTTTAAGGGTTTTCCCTTTAGATTTATTTTTATGATTTTGAGGGCTGCCAGGACTGTCAGTGCTACCGCTCCGAGCAGCCATCTGGTTGCAAGCACCTCTATTGTATTAAGCTGTTCCAGTGCTACCTTTGTGCCAAGGAACGAAAATCCCCAAACAATACCGGTTATCAATATCAAAAGATATAGGAGAAGGCGGTTTGGTCTGCGTTTAGTATCGCTTTGGTTCATTTTATTCTCCGAGTAAAGCCCTGATTCTGTGCGTCAGCATCTGAAAGGCTACGTTGTTGTGACCGCCCTGTGGAACGATGATGTCGGCGTATTTTTTGCTTGGCTCAACAAACTGTTCGTGCATAGGCTTTACCGTAGTGGTATATTGTGTGATAACGGATTCAAGACTGCGCCCGCGTTCCTCCGCATCGCGCAGGATTCTGCGTATGATTCGAACGTCTGCATCTGCATCCACAAATACCTTTATGTCGCACATGTTTCGCAGCTCTTTATTTTCAAATATGAGTATTCCTTCGATTACGATTACCTTTGAAGGCTTTATCGTCATCGTCTTTTTGCTTCTGTTGTGGATAGTGTAGTCATAGATAGGAACGTCGACGCTCTGCCAGTTTTTAAGCATTTCGATGTGCTGAAGCATCAGGTCCGTTTCAAAAGAGTCCGGATGGTCATAGTTCAGCTTGCACCTTTCCTCGAAAGGCATCTCGTCATGCGCCTTGTAGTAATAGTCGTGGCTGATCATGGTGATTGCTTCGCCGAATTCCTCCTTGAGGCGGCCTATCAGCGTGCTTTTGCCCGAGCATGTTCCGCCGGCTATACCTATTACGATTACATTCTTTTCGTTCATTCGGTCTTCTCCTGGTTTTCGGATGCCGCCTTTGCAGCGGCCTCTTCCTCGCCTCTGTCCTCCTTTGTAACGGCAGAGCCGAGGTTTATGTACTGCTTTTCAAGCTCAATTATCAAATTGCTGATTTCAGCAAGACGCTCCGGGCTGGCATCCGAGCCAACAGCAAGGTTTGTGTTGTAGAGGATGTCCTGCAGGCCTTCGTTGATATTGGCGATGCGGCGCTTCATGTCGTAGATGGCTTCCTGGCTGAACTGCTCGCGCATCTCCTGATCCATGCTTACGACCTGATCCTTTTGGAGCTCGTACTCGCTGATGCCGTCAACAACGGTGCATTCATAGCCCATGTTCTGACGGACATAGTCGGCAAAGTCGTACTTTGACTGTGTTTCGCCGTGAACAAGGAATACGTGCTTTGGCTTTTCCACAAAGCCGCTCAGCCATGCATAGAGTCCGTCGCGGTCCGCGTGGCCGGAGAAACCCTCGAGGTTGTAGATTTCTGCCTTTACGCTGATTTCCTCACCGAAGAGTGTTACCGACTCAAGGCCGGAGATAAGCTGCTGTCCGAGCGTGCCCTCTGCCTGGTAGCCTACGAAAACGATTGAGTTTTTCGGATTCCAGAGGTTGTGCTTTAAATGGTGGCGAATACGTCCCGCTTCACACATGCCGCTTGCTGATATGATGATTTTCGGCGAAGTGTCGAAATTGATTGCCTGTGATTCCGCGCTTGTTCTGGTAAATTTGAGGTTCGGGAAATCCAGCGGGTTTGTCCCCTTTGTGATGTATGCCTTTGTTTCCTCGTCAAATACCTGTGCGTTGCGTTTGAACACCTCTGTGGCATTTTTAGCCATCGGTGAGTCTACAAAAACGGTAATCTTTTGCAGCTCGTCTTTATATTCGGGATTCTCAAGATAGAATCTGTTGAACTGGTACAAAAGCTCCTGGGTGCGGCCTACGGCAAACGACGGGATTACCACGTTTCCGCCGCGTCTTATGGTTTTAAGCACGATGTCGATGAGCTTTTGCAGGCTCTCGTAGTTTGCTTCGTGCAGGCGGTTTCCGTAGGTGGTTTCCATGATGACGTAGTCCGCCTTTTTGATAATTACCGGGTCACGCAGTATCGGGCGGTCTGTCATGCCGATATCGCCCGAGAATACGATTTTGTAGGTCGTGCCCTTTTCTGTAATCCAAAGCTCAGTGATTGCGGAGCCCAGGATGTGGCCTGCATCGTTAAATACGAGCTTCATTTCTTCATTCAGATCTACCAGCTGGTCGTAGAGGATTGGCTCTACGTTCTTTAATGAATCAAGTGCATCCTGATATGTATAGAGCGGCTCTACAGGCTTTCTGCCGGCACGCTCGTTCTTTCTGTTCTGCCATTCAGCTTCCTTTTCGTGGATGTAGCCGCTGTCCTTTAGCATTACCTCGAGGAGATCCGCCGTTGCGTCGGTGCAGTAGATTTTGCCCTTAAAGCCCTGCTTTACGAGGAGCGGAATGCGCCCGCAGTGGTCGATGTGCGCATGGCTCAGTATCATGAAATCTATCTCTGCGGGATTAAAAGGAAACGGTTCAAAGTTCAAAGATTCCGTTGCCTTGTTTCCCTGAAACTGGCCGCAGTCCAAAAGTATCTTGTGCTTCTCTGTGGTTATTAAATGGCACGAGCCGGTTACACCGCTGCATGCGCCGCAAAATTTGATTTTCATTGTGTCGCCTTTCTGCAAGTCTCTGTATCTGCTAGGTCCCAAAAACCCTACATTATATTATACCACAAGAAGCATACAGTGGCATAGAATAGTTAGTAAAATAAAAAAGAAGCCGCTTCTGCTTGAAGCGACCCTCTTCTTTACTCATTAAATTTTCCCTCGAATGGGCGGATTGGTGTGATTGCGCTTTTGGCAAGCTTTGCGCGAATCTCCTCGGATGTATTGGAAACCTCGGTGTATAGCTCGCCGGCGGTGAGGCGCAGCGCGCCATCGCCGAGTGCAGTCATCTGCACGAGGCGATCCGAGGTTACGACCGTAACCTCGCACCGCCGGCCAAGCGCGTATATCGACCTTTCAATATAGCTGTCCGCCTTTTCTCCTTCCCGGGTGTAAACCACATCAAGCCCCGAAACCTTTTCGGCACTTCCGGGGCTGCCTGCCACACGGTAGCCGTCAAATACGACCGTAATATTCTGCTTTGTATATCCCTGGTAATTACCCAGAACATCGAGGAGCGCATCGCGTGCGGAATCAATATTCACATCCGCAAGCGCCTTTAATTCCTGCCATGCAAATATGACATTGTAGCCATCGATAAACATGTGCCTTTCCCGCTCACCGCCGCCGTCATCCTTTTTCCACTTCGGCTGCGGGAAGTTTTCGATTTCGCCGGATTTTAAGTGACTCCTGCGGCTGGCCTCCGACTGCCTTGCGCGCAGCAGCTGTTCATCGCGCTTGCTCTTTCCATATGTCTTTTCAAAGATTGCATCAAGCTCCTTTTCCGCAGCACCGGACCCGCCGATTCCGCGGCCCGGGCCTGCACTGAGCGGCGAATTTCCCGGCTCGCCCGCGCTTTCCAAAACTGCCTTGCTTTCGCCGTCTTCCGCAGACACCAGCTTCACGCAAGCCTCTGTATGAGCCAGCTTCGCCACGTCCTGCCAGTCGACATAGACTCCCGCACCGTGCTCGCAGAACACGGACCCTGCCTGATTTCTTCCATCCGTATCCGGGTCGTATCCAATTTCTGCCATCACCTCTTCCTGATTATAGCAGTCGGCATATCCTTCCATCGCCGCCATTATGCGCCCGCGCCCACGTGCAAATGTATTTATCTCTCTCTGATAATCGCGCAGTGTGGCAACAGGCCCGCGCCCGCGAAGGACTGAAACCGTCCCGTCGTCGCTCATATCCGGGAGCTCACACTTTGCGCCGAGCCTTTCCATGTCACTCATAACGCGCCCTATATTTTCGGACGGCACCTCGATTGTAAAGCTGTATTCAGGCTCGAGCAGTCTCATTGTGCCGTTTTCGAGAGCTTGCCTGAGTGCATGACGAATCGCACGGTAGGTGGCCTTTCTGAAGTCGCCGCCCTCCGTGTGCTTGTTGCTTGCCCTTCCTGCGACAATGCTGATGCGCATGTCGGTAATTTCAGAATTGGTCAGCGTGCCGCGGTGGCGTCTTTCCGAAAGGTGCGTCATCACCAGCCTCTGCCAGTTCTTTGCGAAGACATCTTCGCTCACAAGGCTCGTAAACTCAAGCCCGCTCCCGCGCGGGAGTGGTTCAAGCAGCAGCTGAACCTCCGCATAGTGGCGCAGCGGTTCATAGTGCCCGATTCCGATTACCGGCTCTGTTACCGTCTCCTTGTATATTATGCTGCCTTGGTCAAAGCTCACCTCAAGGCCCAGCCTCTCATGAATCTGATAAGCCAGAACCTCAAGCTCGAGATCTCCCATTACCTGCACGTGAATTTCTCCGTGCTCCTCGTCCCAGACGAAATGATAGCTCGGATTTTCCTCTTCAAGAATCGCAAATTTTCTAATCGCACTCGCATTGTCCCTTTCGCCGTGAAGGTTCACACGATAGGTCAGTGCCGGCTGCAGTATCCCGCCGATTGGAGGATTAAAGTCGCCTCCGCTGCGGGCGTGTCCGCCCCCGGTGAGGCTTACCCGCTCACCGCCTGAAGTGGAGGCGTCTTTCGGTATGTCCCCAATGGGCTCTCCCGCATAAGTCAGGTTTAGCCCCGTCACCGCCACGATTTCGCCCGGCCCCGCTTCCTGAGTATTTTCAAAGCCCGTGCTGTTGTAGAGCCTGATTTGCTCGACCTTTTCGCTCCACTGCTCCCCCGCGAGAGTTTCGCCCGAGATAAGCATTTTGTTTTTAAGCGCACCACCCGTGACCTTCATGTGGGTCTGACGCACGCCCTGCCTGTCACGGGTAATTTTATATACGATGGCGGAAAATCTGTCCTCGCCGTCGCCGCCGCCCTCGCCGCCTTTTTCCGCAACCCTCTTTTGCAGTTCTGCCTTTGATATATTTGCATATTTTCCAAGCACCGCAAGCAGCGCATCCGTTCCTTCCATGCGAAGCGCCGAGCCATACACAACGGGCACAGCTTTTTTCTCCGCAATTGCTTCGCGAATAAAGCCTTCCGGCACCGCGCCTTTCTCGAGAAAGGCCTCCATCATAGGCTCGCTTAGCATCGCCAGCTCCTCGCAGTCTTTCGGAAAGACCTGTGGGAGGGCAGGAGCTGTCGCTGCACTTGAGCTTGCACCGCCTTGAGCTTGCACGGAGATTTCGAAAAGCCCGCCGCCAAAGGAAACATTCATCTGGTTCCACACGCGCAGCCGATCGGCCTCCGGCATGTCCATCTTGTTCACGAAAATGATGGTCGGCACATCGTATGCCTTTAAGAGCTTCCACAGCGTCATGGTGTGGCTCTGGACACCTTCGCTACCGCTTACAACCAGAATCGCATAGTCAAGCACGCGAAGGGTTCTCTCCATCTCGCACGAAAAGTCCGAATGCCCCGGCGTGTCTAGGAGCGTAAAGCGGATTTCCCCGCTTTCCTCGCCGCCGATTCCTGGCACGCTAAAACGCGCTTCCTTTGAAAACACAGTGATGCCCCTCTCTCTCTCGATGGCATCTGTGTCCAGAAACGCGTCCTTGTGGTCTACCCGTCCCGCCTTGCGGATAGCTCCGCTTTGGAACAGGATTGCTTCCGATAAAGTTGTCTTTCCGGCGTCAACATGCGCCAGAATGCCGATATCTATATATTTCATCTATATTTTATTTCGTTTATATTTTATTCCGTTCTTTCCGAAAGCCTGTTAATCTGTGCAGCCATATATCCTGCACCAAAGCCGTTGTCAATATTGACAATGCCCACACCGTTTGCGCAGCTGTTCAGCATTGAAAGCAGTGCGGACAAGCCGCCAAGGTTTGCACCGTAGCCGATGCTGGTCGGCACAGCGATGACCGGCTTGTCGACAAGCCCGCCGACCACGCTTGCAAGCGCCCCCTCCATGCCTGCCACAACAATAATAACATTTGCAGCGCGGATTCGGTCCAGCTTTGCAAACAGCCTGTGGATTCCCGCAACGCCCACATCGTAAATGCGGTCAATATTGTTACCAAGCATCTCGGCAACCACTGCGGCTTCCTCGGCAACGGGTATGTCCGCAGTCCCTGCAGTAACCACCGCAATAGGCTTGCTGTTTTTCGGGAGAGGCTTTCTGTGAAGTACAATAAGACGCGCGTCTTCAATGTACTGCGCATCCGGCAGGAGCTTTCTGACAGCCTCGTAGTTTTCGCGCGAAGCACGCGTTCCGATGAGGTTGTCATTTCCTTCTGCAAGTCGCGCCATAATTTCCGCAATCTGCTTGTCGGTCTTTCCCTGGCAGAAAACCGTCTCGGGATATCCGCTGCGCAGAGCCCTGTGATTGTCGATATTTGCGAAATTCATATCATCAAACGGCAGTGTTTTCAGCGCTTCTGTCGCCTCATCAACGCCAATCTTCCCGCTTGCTACTTTTTCCAGTATTTCTTTTATATGTCTTTGATCCATTTTTCCAATCCTTTATTATTCAGCCTTTGGCTTTGCAAGTGCCCGCATTGCGTTTAATACCGCGAGAATCATTACGCCCACATCTGCAAAGACTGCGGCCCACATTGTAGCTATTCCAAGCGCGCCCAAAATCAGCACGCCGAATTTTATAATCAGTGCAAAAGCAATGTTCTGCTTTGCGATCCCGAGCGTCTTTCTCGCTATGCCCATCAGGCTCAGGATTTTTGCAGGCTCATCCTTCATGATTACCGCATCTGCAGCTTCTATTGCCGCATCCGAGCCAAGTCCTCCCATTGCGAGACCCACATCCGCTCTGGCAAGCACAGGCGCATCGTTTACGCCATCACCCACATATATCACGCTGCCCCTGCGGTGGCCGCTCTTTCGCATCAGCTCTTCGAGCTTTGCAAGCTTCCCTTCAGGCAGCAGCTCCGCAAACACATTCTTCTTTGCTATTCCCGCCTGCATTGCGATGTCTTCCGCAGACTCTCTGCGATCTCCGGTAAGCATTGCAACTGTCGTAACGCCGGCCATTCTGAGACCTTCGACCGCCTGCGCCGCATCTGCCTTGATTTCGTCACCTATTACAATCATACCTGCGTACTGCCCGTCGACAGCAACATATACGATTGTCGAAAATGCGCCGCTTTCCTTTGTCGCTTCAAGTGCCTCTTCATAAACATCTTCGCCGATTTCCTTCATCAGCTTTAGGTTCCCGACCGCAGTTTTGAGCTTTGCATCCTTTAACCCCGGATAATCTCCTATCAGCGCTTCGCTCTTTCCCAGAACCGTCTTTATTCCATAGCCCGGGAGCTCTTCGCATTCTCTGATAAGTGCCCCGAAAAGATCGCCCGACTCTTCGCCGATTATGCCCCGATAGTCGATCAGGCCACCATCGTCATGCTTTTTGACAACTTCACCGTAGGCCTGCTTTATTGAAAGCGCAATCGGATGAGATGAATGTCCCTCCGCATAAGCTGCAATCTCGAGAATTTCATCGCTCAGATATGTCTTTTCTCCGCCATTGCGGTTCGGAATCACTTCTTTAACCACAAAGTTCCCGGTTGTAATTGTTCCCGTCTTGTCAAACACCACTGTATCCGCCTTGGCAACAGCCTCGAGGTAGTTACTGCCCTTTACGAGGATGCCGGCCTTTGAAGCTGCACCGATTCCGCCGAAAAAGCTGAGCGGTACCGAAATTACCAGTGCGCATGGGCAGGATATTACCAGAAACACCAGTGCTCTGTATACCCAGTCTGCCCAGTCTCCGCCAAATGCAAGCGGCGGAATTACCGCAAGCAGCACTGCCGCAGCACAAACCGCAGGAGTGTAGACTCTCGCAAATTTGGTGATAAACTTTTCAGGCTTACTCTTCTTTTCAACAGCGTTTTGTACCAGATCGATAATCTTGCTCGCCGTGGATTCTCCGAATTCCTTGCTGACTTCAACCAGAAGTGTGCCCGTGATATTGACACAGCCCGAAAGGATTTCGTCGCCGACAGTAAGATCTCTCGGTACGGATTCTCCTGTAAGCGCAGCAGTCTGCACTGATGAAGCACCATATATGATATGCCCGTCGAGCGGAACCTTTTCGCCCGGCTTTATCTGAATTATGTCTCCGACTTTTATCTCCACAGGATCTGCGGCATCGTGCGATGTTCTCTCAGCGCCTGTGATTTCAGGCTTTTCTTCGGCTCCTTCGGCCTCTGCTTTTTTAAGAGCCTCCAAATATTCACCGTACTCGCCTGCCTTCATATAGAGGTTTGCGTAGTCGGGTCTGATGTCCATAATTTCGGTAATTGATTTTACGGATTTGCCCTCCGCATACTCTTCAAACATTTCTCCGATGCGGAAAAGCAGCATTACCGCTATGCCTTCGGTGTATTCGCCGAGTGCCATTGCACCAAGTGATGCTATAGCCATCAGGAAGTTTTCGTCCAAAAGCTCGCCGTGCAGGATGCCCTTTGCCGCATTCAACAAAACCTCGCCACCCACTATGATATATGCAATTACAAATATAATTGTTGCGGGCATTTTCATTCCCACCGCCAGTGTAAGCAGTGCAAGCCCTGTCATCACCGCGCCGGCCCCGACGGTAACCTTTTCGCTTACTCTGTGCTCCCCATGCCCGTGGTGGTGATGATGGTGGTGGTGATGGTGGTCATGGCCGCAGCCACAGCCACAGCCGCAGTGCTCATGCTCATGCTCGTGATGATGCTCATGCTCGTGATGATGCTCATGCTCGTGATTGTGATTGTGTTCGTGTTCGTGTTCGTGCATTTTGTCTACCTCTCTAATAGTCGCATTTCATATCCATTATACTGTCTACAATTCTGTGAATCAGGTCTGCCTCCTGGTTGTCGGCAATGGTATAGTAAACCTCCTTGCCGCATTTGCGAGCCTGTAAAAGCCTTGCCGCCTTCAGCATCTTCAGATGATGAGAAACTGCCGGCAGGCTCATGCTTACTGCCGCCGCAATATTGCTTACGCAGTCCTCGGTATGGCAGAGCAGCGTAAAAATCTTTAGTCTGCTCGCATCTGCGAGGATTGCAAAAGCATCTGCCGCTTCTTCGAATATAATGCTATCACCGGAAAAGCTGTCCCCAAGTTTTCCGTGCGACAGTACCTCTGCCGTTCCGGTGCCGTGATCATGCGGTAATATAACTTTTTTAGCTTGTTCCTCCATCTTTATTCCTACTTTCTTACTAATTCCTGTTCCTGCTTTCTTTCCTATGGCTAAATAATGTATTCAAGCCAATCTAACAAATCTAGCCATAAATACGGAACCGGATTCCCTTTTCAAATGAATTATACCACAGTATTAAACACTTAAACAAGTATTTAAGCATTTAATCATTTAATATTTTTCTGCTCTGTGTGGTAAAATATTAAAAAATACTCGTTTATACCAACAAAAATCGACATTAATGAAAGAGCTGGTGGTATAAATTGATATTTCACTGTTTTCTACCACAAAAAAATCAACATTAATGAAATAACCGGTGGTAGAAATAGTTGTTTCACTGTTTTCTACCACAAAAAATCAACATTAATGAAATAACCGGTGGTAGAAATAGTTGTTTCACTGTTTTCTACCACAAAAATTCATGCGTGGGACCTGAAAAGCAGCTCAAATCGTAAAAAATGGTGGTAAAAATCACTAAAAATAAAGAAAAAACCAAAAACTCAAAAACGCCTCCCCACATCGAAAGGCGTTTTCACCGGTTTATTCCATTTTCTTTCCGTTTATTCCATTTTCTTCCCGTTTATTTCTATATACCACAGTTTACCCCGGTTTACTCCAGAAATCCCCACGGCAGGTAAGCCGCCACCACTGCAAGTATCAGCGCCGGCAGCATGTTCGCCGCCCTGAACTTCTTTTCCCATATAATATTTATACCTATGCAGAAAATCAGTACAGAGCCTACCAGCGACAGGTAAGACATTGCCAGATCAGTCATTATCGGAGCTATCAATCTGGAAAGCAGCGTTATAGAACCCTGATAGATAAACAGTGGAATCGCCGCAAATATGCATCCGTCACCCATCGATGATGTCATCAGAATAGCAAAGGCAAAGTCTATTACGGACTTAACCAGCAGCGGCGAATAATCGCCGAACATGCCGTCCTGGATGGATCCGACTATTGCAAGCGCGCCCACGCATGTCGTCATCGAAACCGTGATAAAGGCGTTTACAAATCTGCTGTCCTCATTCCTGCCAGCCTTTTTCTTTAACCATTCGCCAAAGTGCTCAAAGCCCTTTTCTATTCCTATAAACTCGCCTATTGCCGTTCCGAGTACCACACAGAGCACAACCAGCATTACACGGCCGCTGACGAGGCTGCCGCCTTCAATTTTCAGCATGCCCTCCATGGCTCCCGCCATTGCCATAAACATCGTGCTGATACCGCACGCTTTAATCAGAGCGTCCTGGCGGTCATCATTGAAAAGCTTGCCCGCAAAATGGCCTATGAGTCCGCCCACAACTATTGCTCCGGCATTAATTATCGTTCCCAGTCCTATCATGCTAATTCATGCTCCCTGTTTTATATCCGAAAAGATCCAGCGAAACAAATTCAAAACCGATTTCCTTTAATGCGGTATATATCCCTTCCCGCATCTCATCCTTCATTATACGTTCAAAATCTACAGGTTCTGCCTCTATCCTCGCAAGCCTGCCGTGGATTCTGACACGTATCTGCCTGAAGCCTTCTTTATGAAGATACTCTTCTGCCCTTTCGACCATTTTAAGCTGTTCTTCTGTAATCTTGTCCCCGCAGCGGAACCTGCTCGCAAGGCAAGCATAAGACGGTTTGTCCCATGTCGGAAGCCCCAGCTGCTTTGAAGCCTCTCTGATTTCGCTCTTTGTAAAGCCCGCTTCCTTTAAAGGACTCTTTATGCCAAGCTCTGTTACAGCCTGCATACCGGGCCTATAATCGTCATTATCCGACAGGTTCGATCCCTCCAGGACGGTCGCATAACCGTTTTTCTCCGCCAGCTCTTTTATACTTCCCATCAAAGCCCGCTTGCAAAGGTAGCAGCGGTTCTTCGGATTATCCGAAACTCCGTCTACCCTCAGCACATCAAGCCTCATCCTAAACTGCCTGACTCCCAGCGACTCGCAGTACTTTGCCGCCTCTTCATCCTCCTTTTCCGGGAAGAAGCACGATGACACGGTTACGGCGCCTGCTTTTTCACCGAGGGTCTCCTTTGCCGCATAAAGCAAAAAAGTGGAGTCAACACCGCTTGAAAAGGCCACCAAAGCGCTCCCGTACGAAGCGATTATCTTTTTCAAATTATCGTATTTTGAAAGAAGTGCCTTTTCCATGTTTTCTCCACCATTATATTTAAGCCTTAAAACCTGTGAGCTTCCTCCTCGCCACGGAGCACGCGAAGTATTCCGCCTGCGAGAGCTTCCATTTCGTAGGTTCCCGGTATTACCGAAACCGGTGCAATAAAGCTGACTCTGCGCTCAATCTCTTTCGTGAAAGCCTCCGAGTAAGCGAGGCCTCCGGTTAATATGATTTTATCAACGCGGCCGCAAACATCTGTCGCCAGTACGCCTATATCCTGAGCAACCTGCATGGCCATAGCGTCAAAGCAAAGCTTTGCCTTTTCATCTCCGCCTGCCATCAGCTTTTCAACCTCGCGCATGTCGTTCGTCCCAAGGTATGCCATCAGTCCCCCGCGGCCTTTTAATTTCTTTTGCATCTCTTTTTCGTCAAGCCCGCTGCGGTAGCAGAGCTTTGCCAGCGGGCGAACAGGTATTCCGCCCGTTCTTTCGGGTGAGAAGCAGCCTTCGTCATCACCGACAAAGTCAAGTATTCTGCCTCTGTCTATCAGGTTGACCGTAATGCCGCCGCCGAGGTGCGCAACAATGTAGGTATGTTCGTCCATGCGCACGCCGTCACGCTTTGCCTGTTCTATTGATACAGCGCGGCTGTTTAATACATGTGTATAGAATGGTCTCTCGATTTCCGGAAGTCCTGTTATCTGATAAACCTTTTCAGGCTTTCCGCATCCACAGACCGCATCGTACATAAATACCTTTACATCACCACCCGCACCTGCAGCAAGCTCATATCCTATTACCGGCGCAAGATTTGCCGGATGAGGCTGCGGCGAGTCAAAGGATGCATCTCTGAATTTTTTATCTACCACATAAGCACCGGGCTCGAGAGCTCCCACAACGCCTGCACGGCATGCAATCGCAGTCAGATTGCCCGGCTTTACGCCATTATCCGCAAGATATTTTTTAACCGCCTCTGTTCTGAAGCCCAGCTGATCGTTTACGGACGGATAAGCCTTTAATTCTTCGGCACCATGCTTTAGATCGAGGAGACTCAGCTGCTTTTCCCCTTCATAGAGAGCGACCTTTGTTGAGGTGGATCCCGGATTTATAACAAGTATTAACTCTTTCCCTGCCATGTCTTTTCTCCTATCTTTTAACCGGCTTTGTCACTTTTTCAAGCCATGCCTTTTCATCTTTATCGAGATAAGGTGATATCTTTTCAAAGACGAGAGCCTGGTATTCGTTGAACCAGCGGATTTCCTCGTCTGTCATCTGCGTTATATCAAGAGCTTCAGGCTCGTAAGGAATCAGCGTCAGCGGCTCGAATTTCAGCAGACTGTTTCCCGCATCATCCTTTCCTGCGCTGAGGCATACCTCAAGGTTTTCTATGCGTACACCGTGCTTTCCTTCGATATAGATGCCCGGCTCATTTGATGTAATCATTCCCTCTTCAAATGCGAGATCGTCAACGCGAAGCAGCTCGCCCTTTGTGATGCGCACCGGATTTTCGTGAACGTTCAGATAAACGCCCACTCCGTGGCCGGTTCCGTGATTGTAGTCATAGCCGCACACTTCGTGAAGAGGCTCACGCGCAATCTTGTCGAGCTCGCTGCCCTTTGTGCCGTATTTGAATGGTCTGTGCTGCAAACGCAGATGCCCGCGAAGCACTGCAGTATAGTCCCTTTTCTGCTCTTCCGTCAGCTCGCCGAGTGCAATCGTTCTGGTTACATCGGTGGTACCTTCAAGATACTGTCCGCCGGTATCTGCAAGGAGAAATCCCTTTGGCCGGAGCATTGAATACTCCTCCGGAGTCGCTTCGTAGTGAATGATTGCTCCGTGAGGTCCGTAGCCCATAATAGGCTCAAAGCTGTTGCCCCGGCAGTTCTCCTGCGCCATGCGGAGCTCGAAAAGCTTGTCCGCAACCGACAGCTCCGAAAGCTTTCCGCCTGCTACATTCTGCTTTACCCAGTATATCCATTTGGTCTTTGCAACGCCGTCCTTCAGGTGCGCATAAGCCATGCCCTCTATTTCGGTCGGGTTTTTCAGATATTTCTTTATGAAGTAATAGCTCCTGAAGCTTTCAACCTTCCCCGCTTTTTCGCACGAACGGATGATTTCATAGTTTGCAGCCGTTTTATCCAGAATTACGCTGCGGCCCTCGCAGCGGTTTTTTATGTAATCGTAAACCTCGTTATATTCACGTACCTCGACACCATCAGCTTCAAGCTGTGCCTTTACGGGAGCAATTGCTCCGCCCTGCGCAAAGAGAACCGGCTTTCCCGCATCGAGAACGAAGAACGAAAGAACCACAGGATTACACTTAACATCGTTTCCGCGGATGTTGAGAAGCCATGCGATGTCATCGAGAGTTGTCATAACAAACAGCTCACCGCCTTCGTTTTCAACTCTTTCCTTTAAATCGGCTATTTTTTCCTTTCTGCCGAGTCCCGAATATTTCACGTCAAAGACTGCTGCAGGCTCCTTTGAAAGCTGCGGCCTGCCCTTCCAGATTAAATCAATCAGATCCTCTGAATGAACAGCAAACTTCTTTCCGTGCTTTTCAGCCTCTGCATCCATTTCATCAACCAGCGACTGAGTAACGGTCCTGCCGTCAAAACCCAGCACCGCACCGTCCGAAAGCTTTTCCGCAAGAAGCTCCGTAAGCTTCGATACGCCGGGCTCGCCCATCCGCATCTCTGTAACAGCAGTGCCCTTTAGCTGCATCTCAGCCTGCAGGAAATATCTGCCGTCAACCCAGAGATATGCACCGTCCGCATCGCTTCTGAAAATCACAGCTGTACCGGCAGAACCGGTAAAGCCCGTAATAAACTGTCTTTCCTTAAAATAGTCGCCAACATATTCGGATCCGTGGAAATCGTCCGTCGGAACGATATAGGCATCAATGCCTCTGTTTTCCATCAGTTTTCTCAGCTCTTTAATATTTTCGTTTACGCCCATGGATAGCCTTCTTTCTTTCTTAGTCCGGAATGTTTAATACTTCGGAGTCAAACCCTATGTCTTCAAGCTCTTCTACAGCTTTTCTGACCTGCTCGTCATTTCCCCTCACCTTTACGGTTTTCGTTTCGAGGTCAACCGAAAAATCGAGCTTTGCCTCGGTTAATGTATTTGTAATTCTGGCTACGCATTTTTCGCAATGCATATCTTCGACTTTTAATGTTGCCATAATATTATCCTCCCAATATTTCAATGTTTTTTTATCTAATTTTTTTCTATTTTTTATCAGACGGATTATCCAATTTCACCCTTCTCAGTCTGAGAGCATTAGTTACCACGCAGACCGAGCTGAGGCTCATTGCAAGCCCCGCTATCATCGGACTTAACAAAAATCCGAACGCCGGGTAGAGCACTCCTGCCGCAACAGGAATACCTATGCAGTTGTAAAAGAATGCCCAGAAAAGATTTTGCTTTATATTTCGCATTGTAGCGCGACTCAGCCTTACAGCCCTCGGAACGTCCATGATATCCGACTTCATCAAAACAATGTCGCCCGACTCAAGGGCGATATCACTGCCGCTTCCTATCGCAACGCCCACATCGGCTACTGTCAGAGCCGGCGCATCATTTATGCCGTCGCCGACCATCATCACACTGCAGCCTTTTTCCTGTAGCTCTTTGATGTGACCCGCTTTCCCCTCGGGCAGCACTTCGGTAAAGCTTTCATCTATTCCCGCCTCGCGTGCTGTGCTTTCACCTGCTGCACGGCTGTCCCCGGTCATCATGATAACATTTATTCCCATGCTCTTTAATGCCGATACAGCCTTTTTCGCCTCACTCCTGATTGTGTCGGAGACCCCGAGCACGCCTGAGCATCTGCCGTTTTCTGAGGCAAACACCGTCGCACAGCCCATGCTTTCAAGCTCACTCACATGATCAGCCACAATGGATATATCTACTCCGCTTTCCTGCATCAACCTGGCCGAACCGAGAATGTAGGTTTTTCCGTCAACAGCGGCAATTGCTCCCTTTCCGGGGATATCCTTAAAACCGGTTACGGCATAGCTTTCGCTGCCTCTATAGCCTGCGCTGATTGCTTTCGCCAGCGGATGTGACGAAAATCTCTCAATGGCCGCCGCAAGTGCAAGCAGCTCCTCCGCAGGCATGTTTTCAGCCACAACCTTCCTGAGCTGCATGCTGCCGCTGGTCACTGTACCTGTTTTGTCCAGCACAACAGTGTCGATTTTGCCGGCAGTTTCAAGAGCTTCACCGCTGCGAAGCAGAATGCCGTTTTTCGCTCCGACACCCGTTCCAACCATCACCGCGGTCGGTGTTGCCAGACCAAGCGAGCAAGGGCAGGCAACCACAAGCACGGCCGTAAATATCTTCAGGGCAAATGCTAAATCCTTGCCCGCCACCAGCCAGATTATCGCCGCTACCAGTGCTATCAGCATCACAACCGGCACAAATATTCCCGCAACCTTATCGGCAAGCCTCGAAATCGGCGCCTTGTGCGCCTGGGCTTGCTCAATAAAGCTGACAACCTTTGAAAGTGTTGTGTCGCTTCCTGTGCGTGTTACCTTTGCGTACATTGTGCCGCTGTAATTCACGCTCCCGCCAATCAGTGCATCGCCTGCAGCCTTTGGCACAGGCAGTGATTCGCCGGTCAGCATGGATTCGTCTATACTGCCTTCGCCGCTTAGGATGACCGCATCTGTCGGGATGCGAGCTCCGCTCTTTATCAGTATTGTGTCACCTATATGAAGCTGCGATGTTGCAACCTCGGTAAACTCGCCGTTATCGGCGCCGTCACTTACCAGAAGCGCAGTGTCCGGAACCAGCTTTAGGAGGGAATTGATTGCGTCCTTTGTCTTGTCTTTGCTGCCCGACTCCATGTATTTCCCAACCATAATTAGCGTCAATACAACAGCGGACGATTCAAAATAGAGCTGGTGGACATAGGCTTTATCAATCGGAATCATCCATGCCATAACCAGCGAGTATATAAACGAGCAGCTGCAGCCTATCGCAACCAGCGAGTCCATGTTCGGGCTGCGGTGCAAAAGTGCTTTAAAGCCGCCTATTATATAGCGGTTTCCTATGCAGAGCACAGAAAAAGCAATCAACAGCTCAAATGTCGCAAGATTCAGGGGTTTACGCATCATGTCAATTGAAGGCGGTACCCAGAGTGCGTCCGTCATCATCTGCCCCATGCTGACGTACATCAAAATCAGCGATAAAACGCAGGCCGCTATGAGTCCGGTTCTGCCCGAAGCTCCTGCGCCCTCTGCGCCTTTACCGTAAGCAGCATGGACATCATCACGCCGGATTTCCTCCATTCCGAATCCCGCTTTCTCGATTTTCGCCCTGATCTGATCGGGGCTTACAGTACTTTCATCATAAACAATATGCATTGTTTCGGCCATCAGGTTTACTTCGGAAAGCTCCACACCGGGCAGCCTGCCGCTGACCTTTTCAACCGATGCGCTGCAGGCAGCGCAATGCATCCCCGTTATTCTGTAAGTTTCGTCTTTCATTTCGTTTCTTAATCCTTCTCTGATGCATATTTTTCAAAATATGCCTTGAAAGCATCCATACACTCGACAGGTGAATCGATGCGGTAGTCTCTTGAAACGACGTCTTTTTCTGTTGCAGACATATCACAGCCATCCCACCAGATGGCAACCTTTATCTTTTTGTACTTTTGAATCTCTTCAAACATGGTGTTAATCCAGGCCAGCTTGTCACCGCCGCGCACCGCACATGAGAACTCGGTAATGAAAATCGGGTGTGAATACTCCGCAGTGATTTCCCTGTAGATAGGATCGTATTTTTCCGTAAACTCGGTCCATTTCTCGTCCTTGTAGTAATTGCCGGTATTGTAAGCCGTAATACCTACGATATCCACGTATTTGTCGCCGGGATAATAACATCTCTGGTCATTCCACGTATAATCAGGGAATGACCCACCGTTCGGGTTCCAAATCCAAAGCGTGTTTGCGCATGCGCCCTGGTCCGCAAAAACATTCCAGATGTACCTGTATACCTTTTTGTATATCATGGTATCTCTGGAGGTGTGATATGCAGAATAATTGCACCAGTCTCCGTTCATCTCGTTGAACAGTCTGACAAATACCGGATGTCCGAAATCCGCAATATCCTTTGCAATGCTGATTAAGAATTTGTCATAATTTCCATCCAGGATTTCGTACATCATGTTTCTGCCCGTCATGTTGAGCGGGGACTGAAGCGTGAGTTCGGAGTACCTGCCATCATCGTAGTTTTTTCTGACTATGTCCATTGATTTTGCCGAATTGTAATCGGGCGTAATCGATGAATATACCAGCAGGTAGTCAAAGTGGTGGTTCATCACCTTTTCTTTTTGTTTCAAATCGTCATAGCCGTATCCGTAGTTTGCGGACGGATTGTACATTCCCCATTCGAGACCGCTCTCTCCATCGAGATAGGTGCTGTAAAGAGCTCTGGTTTCATCATTCCAATAGCTCTGAATGCCCGCAGGTTTTCCCTTTATGGTGACACCCTTTCCGTCTGCTTCGGTCTTTTTGAACGAATTTACAATATCATGGTAATAACCGCTCTTCCAGAATGGCTGGTCGGATGTGAAAAAGAAATCGTAAACATCGTTTCCGTCTATAATATCTATTGCCGCATAGTAATTGTGATCGTCAGAGATGCCCTTTAATTTTGGTCTTTCCCACTGTCTGATATATGCTGTCCTGCCCGAAATCTTGAGCGTAACATTGTGAGTCCAGTCGTGGCTTTCCTTGTCATCAAGGCATCTGTATCCATATGCCACATATCCTCTCGGATAAGTATTTCTTTCAACGTAAATCTCGAGTCTGCGATGCTCGTCTTCAAGCACGGATACAACCTCGGAATTGCTCATATCCGTAACCTTCATGTCCGCAGGCACGACTATGGAATAGCCTTCGGCCATGTTGTAAAAGCGGTATTCCTTGCCGCCTTCCAGCTCGTCCATGCGGTAGGTTCTGAAATCCTTTGCTTCCGCAAGGCCGTCAGGCTGATTATATTCAATATCTCTCGGGTTTGTCGCAGCTGCCCGGCTGCCTGTCGATTTACCTGCGCTTCCCGGAGTGCTTCCTGCGGAAGAGATCATGTCCGGTATATCGCAGATTACAATGATGATGCATAGTGCCAAACAAGTTAAAAGTCTGGATAAGTCAGTTTTTGGTCTGTGCATTGTAGTTTACTATCTCCTGGTCGTAAAGTTTTATTATTTGTCTGAGAAGCAGATTGTTTACATCAAGCTTCGTTTCTCCCACATGTGAAATCGGGAGTACCTTTGGCGATGTGCCGCTGATAAAGGCAGCCTCATAGCTTCCGATTTCCGATACGCGGATTCGGGTCTCATTTACCTTTATTCCCGCAGCTTTGCAGAGTCTGATTACTCTCTGCCTGGTAATACCGAGCAGGACTCCCTCTGCAGGCGAGGTGAATACCTCACCGCCCTTTATGAAGAATATGTTTGAACGGCTGCCCTCCGTAATTTCGTTTTCACCGTTTACCAGCAGCGCTTCAAACAGCCCGTTTTCTTTTATAAAAGTGTCTTCCTTTTCGCGCAGATCCGCATCCATGATTTTTGCCTGCGGGTTATTCCTGACCGCACAGAAAAGGTCTGTCTTTACACCGTCCCTGTACATTTCCGGGCTCGGATAGGATGTGGGATTCGGAAAGATTTCCACATTTGGTCCGCCGACCTTTTCAAAATCGTTTATTACGATTTTTATGTTATGGTTCTTTAGCCCGTTTTCCGCTGCCACTTTTCCAATCTCCCTGCGGAGCGTTTCTATGTCAAATGGCACCTTTTGTCCGATGCTGTCCAGCGTTGCGCAAAGGCGTGCATAATGCTCTTCAAGGAAGAGCGGCCTTCCGTCCATGATGCGCAGCACCTCATAGGCGGATGGGTTTGTCTGAATGTCTGACATTTCACTACCTCTTTATTTTTATTCCCAGGCTCTCGGCCGTGTAATCGGAATCCTTTGTAACGGCAAGCAGCGACTTCATATAGTCAAAGGCTGCTTCCTCTCCGTCCGTCAGCATTTTCAAAAGCACCTCTTCAAGAACCGCTTTGGTTTCAGGCTCCATTGCGATGTGCTGCCGGCTCGGCTCGTAATAATCCCACGGAGAAGACTGCTTGTAGTTTTCTCCCTGATAAGCAACGCAGGCTGCATAACGGTCAGCTACCATTTCCGCCACATAGCGAAGCGGAATCCTGCACGGATAGAGCAAAGGACTCTTTTTTACCTGATAGTCCGTCCAGTATTCGTAATGGTGCTTGTTTCTGCCTTTGTGGTGAATCCAGCAGGCGGAATAGCCCTTTGCCTTTCTCTCCTCGATGGTCGGAGAGTGAGTCCCGTCGTAATACTTCACGCTCGGCAGAAACTCCGTAGGTGAGAATTTGCTCATATCATGAAATATACCCTGCCTGTAAAGCCCCATCTTGAAGCAGGCCTTGCGCACATAGCGCTTGTGAACGGCTACGGTGTGCAGATGCCCGAAAAATCGGGAAAGCAGGCTCTTTTTCACATTAGAAAGCCCAGTTTCCATTCTTGAATATTTGAACCTCCTTGCCGCTTCGAGTCTTTGCTGTTATGCAGAGGTCTGCGGTTCCGATCATGAAATCCACATGAATCATGGAATCGTTTACCCCCATTTTGCGGCATTCGCTAAGTGAGTATTTTTCGAAATCCTTTATGCAATCCGGGAAGCCCATACCGAGCGCCAGATGGCAGGATGCGTTTTCGTCGATAAGTGTATTATAAAACAGTATTCCCGTCTTTCTGATCGGAGAATCAAAAGGCACCAGTGCACATTCTCCGAGGTATGCGCTGCCTTCGTCCATCGTAATCAGCTTTGTCAGCAGCTCTTCGTTCTTTTCCGCATGCCATTCGACAGCCTTGCCGCCGCTGAATCTGATGTTGAAGTTTTCAATCAGCTGGCCTTCGTAGGAAAGCGGCATTGTCGCATAAACCAATCCCTCAGCTTTGCCCCTCATAGGCGAAGTGAAGGCTTCCTCGGAAGGAATGTTTGGATTGAACACTATGCCCTGCAGGCTCTTTTCCGTCACGCCGCAGAATCTGCCTTCGGGTATCAGCCAAACCGTAAAGTCTGTGCCGTTTCCCGCAGTGTAATGCAGGCTTTCTATTTCGAGCTTGTCGAGATAGTCGCACTTTTCCTTTACGTCCCTGTTGTGAGCATCCCACGCTGCCACCGGGTCCTCGTCCACTCTTGAAACCGAAAGTATGTCCTCCCAGAGCTTTTCAACAGCCTGATGCTTTGAAAGGTGCGGGAACAGCTTTTTTGCCCATGCTACGCCCGGGACAGCTGCTATGCACCACTGGTACTTGTTCTCTATTTGGTCTCTGTATTTCTTTATTATCGGATATTTCTTTTGCAGAGCCGCTGCCATTTTCTGCTGGTTAATGCCGCGAAGTCCGTCAGGATCCTCTGAAAGCAGGTATATGCGGCACGGAATGGTATCCACGTAGTGCTGATATCTGGCTTCCTCGTAATTGTCGAGCCGTGAAAGATTGTCGAGCTCGCGATACTTTACATGGAGCTTTTGCAGCGGCTGATAGTTCCAGTCGACCACAACTCGCTTTGCTCCCAGTTTATAGCATTCTTCTACCAGCATTTTCACAAACTCCGGCTGATCCAGTTCGGCATCGATGAAAACCTCCTGTCCCTCCCGGACGTTTACACCCTTTACCGCAATCAGATTCGCATATTTTCTGAGTATTGTCTTTTTCATATTCTGTGTCTATGCCTCTGTTCCTTTATACTTTACAATGTGATTTGCATGTTCTTTTGACCACACAAATCCAAAGTAAATTATACCACGAATCAGTCTCCGAAAAAAGCAAAATCGCCCCGAATTTCAAAAGATATTGACTGGAAAGATAACCCATTTTTTGTTGAATTTTTGCTCGTTTTATGATAAAATCAGATTAACTGTAAGCATTAGCACGAGAGGACCGGCAATGAAAAACAAGGCAAAAGAATTTGATGTCATACTTACTTGCAATCTCACAAGGAATACCTATGAGATAAAAGGAGGGTATGACCTTTTTTTGACTGACGGACAGATAAAGGGCATCTATGATGAACTGATTGCAAACATTGCATCGCTCGCACCCGGAAAGTATTCGGAAATGCTGCTGAGCTGTTTTACCACCGGCGCACTTCTTTCCGCCTACAATGCAGATAACACCCATGTTTTCTGTAATGCCTTTTTCAAGTACGCTGTCATCAGCAAAGCGCACAGCCCTGAGAATGTTACGGCAACCAGATGGGCTGCTGTTGTCGTGCATATTTTACCGCCTGAAAGCGGGGACATACTGGCAAATGTTGTTATCCGAACAATCGGCGAAATGTACAACGATTGCGAGATTCAGTTCATTACCGACGAACCTGCGCACGCCAAAGCAAAACTGATGTTCGATTATGATGCCTGCAGGATGGCAATAGTTTATGATTCTGCTGCCATGACCTTTGAAATGATTGGCGGCACATTGTTTTTCGATGATATTATTCCGCTTTCAAACAATGGCGATATACATGATTTGATAGCATTTTTCTCGCCTTTCCTCGACACGAACTCAAATGCCAGCTTTATGTCGGAAGACGAGTTTATAAATATTACCACAACCTCGGCCGATACATACGGAGGATATTATTTCAAGAGATTCCTCTTTAACTTCAGTGAGGATCGCCGCTGGTACGAACTCGCCGTTTTGGCACTGGATGATGATTGCCAAAAATATCTGGTAACGCTGAAGGACATCCATGATCTTCTGAGTGAAAAAACGTATGTGGGCTTTATCAATAGCGAAGGCAGCTTTGATTATGAAAAAATCAGGTCTGTTCTTTTACAGTCATCGAAGCTCATAATGAACCGCATAAAGCAGCCTTACTGCTCGTTTGCAATCGAAGCGGGCTTTCCTGTTCGCGCTGCGAATGATCTCTTCTACAGAGCGATAGGCTATACACCCGAGGCCTTTGAATTTGCCCAGAGCAATAACCTGATTTCTTTGGTTCATCCTGCCGACATCCCTTATATGCGTCACATGACCAGAGATGTAGTCGCAAACGGAAAGGATTCGCAGACCTTTGAGATTCGCATCATACGAAACGACGGCAATATACGTTGGGTGCGACTGGATGTAAGCTATGTCATCGCACCTGATGAGATAGTGGGCTTCCTCGCCGGCGAAGACATTACCGACAAAAAGCTCAGTGAACAGTCAAAGCTTTCGGACAGGCAGAATTTCAACCTGACCTATGCAAAAAATACAAATATACTGTTTGACTATGACTGCCGCACGCATGTACTGAAGGACAGAGGCGGCCTTGCGGAAAAGCTGGGATTTCCTCCGGAGGTTCCTGCCTTTGATGCATTCATCAATTCGGGTGAGCTGACATCCGAGGACGGCGAGGCGGAGCTGAAAAGGATCATAGCCAATATACGTTCAGGTGCCGAAAGCATCAGCGGATCGCTCCGCATCAAAGTACCGAAATACAACGACCGTTTCGCACGTATCGGCTTTACCCTGAGCGCTATCTTTGACTACAAGGGACAGCCAAAGCAGCTGATCGGAGTAATCGATAAAATTTCTCTCCAGCAGGATTCGCAATCACAGGATACGGGAGAAGCCCGCCCTGCCGCAGAGTCTCCGGAAGAGCTCAATGCGGCTCACGAATCCGAGAACGTTCCCGACCTTTTCAAAGTCGACCTCAACGCTGTCGGAATGCATAATGTCCTCGGTAACTTTGTAGTTAATCTGACAACGGATACCGTGGAAAGCCACGGTGGCTTTTTGGCAAGCTCGGCGCAGGGGCTTAAGCGCCTTGACGGAATAACACTCAATGAGTTAATTCAAGAGGTTGCGGCGCAAGTCGTTTCCGCCGATTCGAGGCAGCTGCTGCTTGAAACGGTCAATACAACGCATCTCCTCGAAGAATTTGAAAATGGAAATACGGATATCGCTTTCGTCTTACTGCTTTCGAGCCCTGCAATTTCAAACAAATGGGCAAAGGTTTTCATACACACCGCACGAGATGAAAGCGGCGATGTCCGCGCCCTCATATACGGTATCGACGTTTCCGAGGAGTATCGAAAGATTAATGCCCTTGAAAAGGTTTCGACAAAAGACCCTCTGACGGGTCTGATGAACAGAGCCGGCGCCAGTGAAAGCATTTCTGCCTATCTGAATACGATTTCGGACAACGAAATCTGCGCCTTTATGATTATGGACCTTGATAATTTCAAGGAGATAAACGATATCTACGGACATCAGACGGGCGATGATTATCTAAAGAGTCTCGCAGAAGCACTTACCGATTTTCTGCCTGAGGCCATCGTCGCCAGACTCGGGGGGGATGAGTTTGTCGTGTTCCTGAAGAACTGCGACAACACCAGCCAGGTTTCAAACACCGCTCTGTCGATACTGAAAATAATCAGAGATGTCAACCACAGCAGAATTACCGCCTTCAATACAACAGGCAGTATCGGAATCGCTCTGGTTCCTTCCTACGGCAAGGATTTTGACACACTTTACCACAATGCCGACGTAGCTCTCTACGAAGTTAAAAACAACAACAAGGACGGATTCATGTTCTGCGATGACAGAAATCCGACAGTTCAGCATACAAAGGATGCGGGCAAGAGCGCAAGGAATAGCTTGAGGGAGTTCTTTTCACATTTCAGCCTTGCAATGTACGGCCTGCTCATCGCAGCGCTCATGCTGGCAGGTCTCATAACCTTTGGCATATTCCGAAGCGCCGCTTCGGAGGTCTATGACCAGGCTAACAGCCATCTGGCTGCGCACTCCGAGGTTTCCGGCAAATACATGAGCCTCTATCTTTCAAATCTTCAGGATGATGCCAGCTGGATTACACAAATCGCCACAAATCATCAGGATGCTCTTTTGAATCTGCGTGCGGGTATCAGCGAGGAGCTCGATTCCCGAATCGACGATATGGTTGTCCAGACAAGCTTTGACAATGTCATGGTTGTCACTGAAAACGGCAAGCTGGTTTATTCCTTTGCGGAGCCTGCAAAGCCGGGCATTACCACTGTCGCAGAGGGGCTGCAAAACAGAGGCACAAAGCTGCCTGATGCGGTCGGCAGGATTGCCGTAAATGACGGTTCTTTGGTCTTTGCATCCAACATCTACAGTGATGAAGGAAAGCGCCGCGCAATACTGCTCTGCACTGTAAACGGCAGCACCATCTCCGATGTCCTTCAAAAGCTCAGCGTCTATACCTCCGAAGAGGTATTCCTCGCAGATGCAAAGGGCGTGGTAATCGGAACCGGTGGCAGCGATTATTCGACACTCTTTAGATATTATTCGGATGAATACCTTGAAAAACGGGGTTTTGTCCGCCGAGCGCTCATACCTCATATCATTGTGAGCACGGACGATGTAAGGCATCCTTCACTTCGGAATCATCAGGATTCGGAAATTCTGATCGGTTCGCGTGCAGAGGTAAAGCTCGCTCAGCTTTATACAAAATACTATGTATTTTCCGCTATTCCGCAGAGCTCCATCCTGAGCGAGGCTTCAATATCCTTAAAGATTATTATCACTCTGGTTCTGTGCCTGTTTGGAGCAATTGCTTTGGCAACAACGCTCATAGTCAGAACAAACAAGCGCTCAAGCAAATACGTGGACAACCTCGCATACAAGGATTCTCTCACAATCCTTAACAATATGAATTATCTGGTCGACAACTCAAAGACCATACTTAAGAAATGCGGAGAGCCTTGCGGTATAGTTTCGCTGAATATCGACAACTTCCGAATCATCAGAGACGCCTACGGGCCGTCAAAGAGCAACAAGCTGATTTCCTGCATAGGAACCGCCATTTCGGATTTCATCGGCAATGACGAGGCTGCGGGACGTGTGTCCGATGCAAGCTTCTGCCTGGTTCTGGGCTATGTCGGCGAAAACGCATTCAACAGCAAGCTCAAAAATCTGAGGTCCTACATCTTCTCAAGCTGCTCGACCTACATGGCTACGCCTGTTAACTTCAATATCTCCATAGGCGTTTACATCTCCGAGTCTATGGGCGAGTCCATAAAGCAGTCCTACGACTTCGCGGATCTGGCAAGGTCGTACATGAAGGAAACGAACGGAGATGGGATTTACTATTACAACACCCGCCTGCAGCAGAGCATCCAAAAGCAAAAGCTGATCGAAGATTCGCTGGATGCCGCACTCGAAAACGGCGAGTTTATCCCTTACTATCAGCCGATAGTAAACATCTTCAGCCACCAGGTTGTGGCCTGCGAAGCACTCGCACGCTGGATCAAGCCGGATGGCACAATCGTTCCGCCGAGCGATTTCATCCAGCCGCTCGACAAACGAGGCAGCATCATCAGTCTCGACTACTACATGCTCGAAAAGGTCTGCGCACAGATGCAGATATGGAAGGATACACCGCTCGACGGCATTGCAATCTCAATAAATATGTCAAGGCAGCATTTCTACCAGCCTGACTTCATCGAACGCCTGATGCGCACCACGGCGAAATACGGAATACCGAACTCGCGCATCCACATTGAAATAACCGAGAACATCTATATCGGTGATACGGATCTGATAAACAAGACTCTGACAGAGCTTCGTGATAACGGTTTCCTTGTTTCGATGGACGATTTCGGCACGGGCTATTCTTCAATGAGCATGCTGCAAACTATGCCGGTCGATATACTCAAAATCGACAAGAACTTCCTTGATTCTTCGCTTTCAAAGGACAACGGTATCATCGTTTTGGACGGTATCGTAAACATTGCAAAGCAGCTCGGTCTTAAAACCATCTGCGAAGGCGTGGAAACCAGCACGCAGCTTAACTGGCTGAAAACCGTCGGCTGCGACATGGTTCAGGGATTCTACTATTCAAAGCCTATCCCTTCCGGCGAGTTTGAAAGGTTCGTTATTGACAATCTCTACAACTAAAGACATAAAAAAAAACTCCGGGTCGCCCGGAGGTTTTTTTATATTGCTTTTTTTAGATTGAAAGTACTTCCGCTATTGCGAGAAGTGTAGGATCCGGCTCCGACTTATAATCGAGAGCATCGGACAAATCGTACGCGATAATTTCATCACCGCTGATACCGATTGCCTTTGAAGTGCTGTCTTCCTTCAGGAGCTGCACAGCCTTGTAGCCCATACGTGAAGCAAGCATTCTGTCTCTGGCTGTAGGCGAACCGCCGCGCTGGATATAACCGAGGACCACAATTTTAACCTCTAATCCGGTGCGCTTTACGATTTCCTCGCTTAGCTCCTTTGAAGAAATTTCAACGCCCTCTGCGCGGATGATGATGCTGTGCTTCTTTCCTCTGTTGATGCCCTGAAGAATCTTTCTGCAAAGGGCATTGAGATCAACGGGGATTTCCGGAATCAGAATCATTTCAGCACCGCCTGCAACCCCGGCGTGAAGACCTATGTCACCGCAGTTGCGTCCCATTACTTCTATGATTGTTGTCCTCTCGTGCGAGGAAGAAGTATCACGTATATTGCCGATAGCCGATAAGACCGTATTTATGGCCGTATCGAAACCGATTGTATAATCGGTATATCCCATATCGTTGTCAATCGTTCCCGGCAGGCACATCACTGTAACGCCACACTTTTCAAGCTCTGCAGCACCGTGCATGGAACCGTCGCCGCCGATTACGACAAGGCCGTCTATTTCAAAGGTTTCAAGCATGGCAAGAGCCTTTTCCCGTCCCGCTTCAGTCATGAACCTGTCGCTCCTCGCAGTACGCAGAACAGTTCCGCCTCTGTGAAGGATTCCACCGACATCCTGTACTTCCATCTTGTGAAATTCACCGTCAATTAAGCCTTCATAGCCTCTTTCTATACCGTAGACTTCAATACCTTCATAAATTGCTGTTCTGACAACGGCTCTGATAGCGGCATTCATGCCCGGCGCATCGCCGCCGCTGGTAAGTACACCTATCCTTCTCATCTTTTCCCTCCTTGTTCGCTGATTTTTACATTCTCACTGCCTATTAAAGCAGTAATTTCCTTCATAAAGCTTTCGTCAGGCTCAACCCAAAGGTCCCGGCCGGCCTTAAATCCTTTACCCGAGTCGAGATAAACCTTTACCGGGTGCTTCCCCGGATGCTTTTCAAGAACGCTTCTGACAATTTCAAGTGCTTCCTTCATTTCATGACCTCTGACTCTGAGATTCACTGCGGACTGCGGCATTTCCATGCTGCGTACATCCGTCAGGCGGTCCGCAAGAATTGAAGGAGCCTTTTCTTCTTTGAAGTTTACCGTTCCCTCGATACAGACTATGCTGTCGGGTGCGGTAAGCTCCATGCTTTTTTCATAAACATTCGGAAATACGACCACCTCTATGCTGCCGTAAAGGTCCTCCACCTCCAGAAATGCCATCATCTTGTTCGACTTTGTAATCAGTGTCTTTCTCGTGGTAACCATTCCGGCAAGCTTTACCTTCATGCCGTCCCGAACGCGCGAGCCCTGCTCGTCAGCGCCGAGGAGCTCCTCGGTAGTTATATTTGCTATCTGCCTCAGCAGCTCGCTGTATTCGTTAAGCGGATGATCGGATACGTAAACACCGAGCATCTCCTTTTCCATGGCAAGCAGGCGATCCTTCGAGAAATTGCTTATATCCGGCAAGGTTCCCGTGCTTGCTGCTCCCATCGCTTCCTCGGCGCCCGCCATCGAGAACAGATCCATCTGGCCTTCGATGTTCTTTTTGGCATCGCCCTGAGCTGCTTCGATCAGCCTTTCGTATACGGCAAGGTGCTGCGCCCTGTTCGGATTCAGCCCGTCAAGCGCTCCCGCCTTTATCAGGCTTTCAATTGCTTTTTTGTTTACCTCGCGTATATCCAGATCCGCTATGAACTGGAATATATCCTTTGGCACGCCTCTCTTTTCGCGCGCATTTATTATTGCGCGGATCGGCCCCATTCCGACACCCTTTACGCCCAGCAGGCCAAAGCGTATCTTTCCGTCCACAACAGTAAACTTCGCACGGCTTTCGGTAATGCTCGGAGGCAAAACCTCGATCCCCAGGTCACTGCAGTTTCTGATGTATTTGGCCACCTGCGCAGGCTCGCCGATTACAGAGCTCATCAGTGCCGCCATAAACTCCACCGGATAGTAGCACTTCAGATAAGCCGTTTCATAGGCGACCACAGCATAGGCTGCGGCATGGCTCTTGTTAAAGGCATACTCGGCAAAGCTTACCATCTGGTTGTAGATGGCTTCTCCGGCTTCCTTCGGAACGCCGCGCTTTATGCAGCCGTCTATGCCGAGCTCTTCGTTTCCGTAGATGAAGCTTTCCTTTTCCTTGAGCATTTTTTCCATTTTCTTTTTGCTCATTGCACGGCGCAGCTCGTCAGAACGGCCGTAGGAAAAGCCCGCAAGCTCACGAACCACCTGCATTACCTGCTCCTGATAAACCAGACACCCGTAGGTAACATCGAGAATTGGTCTCAGCGACTCGTGAATATATGTGATCCCGGCAGGATTTTTCTTGTTTTCGATATATCTCGGAATGGAATCCATAGGTCCCGGTCTGTAAAGTGAGATACCGGCTATGATATCTTCAAAACAGTCAGGAGCGAGGTTTTTCATGAATGCGGTCATTCCGCCCGATTCGAGCTGGAAGACTCCGCAGGTATTGCCCTGCGCAATTGCCTCGAACACCTTTGGATCGTTATATTCCATATTGTTAAAGTCGATTTCGACTCCGTGATTTTCTTTAATCAGTTCCAGAGAATCCCTGATTACGGTCAGCGTGCGGAGGCCTAAAAAGTCCATCTTCAACAGCCCCAGCCTCTCAATCGTCGTCATGGTGAACTGTGTCGCTATGCCTTTATCGGACATGTAAAGCGGCACATACTCATCAAGCGCCTTGCGGGATATTACCACGCCCGCAGCATGTGTGGAAGCATGGCGCGGCATGCCTTCGAGCGCCATCGACATATCAAGTACCTTTTGGGTTACCGGATCGTTTTCGTATTTTTCCTTTAATAAGGGATTCATTTCGATTGCCTTCGCAATTGTCATGTGAAGGTCAAAAGGGATAGCCTTTGCAATAGCGTCCGCCTCTGCATAGCTTACATCGAGGGCGCGCGCAACATCTCTGACAGCAGCCTTTGCCTTCATCGTGCCAAAGGTTATAATCTGGCTTACCTTATCAATTCCGTATTTTTCTATAACATAGTCAATTACTTCGCCTCTGCGCTCGTAGCAGAAATCCACGTCTATATCCGGCATGGATACACGTTCCGGATTCAGGAAACGCTCGAAAATCAGATTGTATCTGATAGGATCTATGTTTGTTATATGCATGCAGTAGGACACGATGCTTCCGGCTGCGGAGCCTCTGCCCGGACCTACTTCTATTTTATGGTTTCTCGCATAATTGATGAAATCCCAAACAATCAGGAAATATTCCACATAGCCCATCTTTTCGATGACAGCCATTTCGTGGTCAAGTCTTTCGTAGAGGCTTTTAGCGCGCTCGTCACTGTCACCGCGCTTTACACCATAGCGCTCGCTGATTCCCGCCTCACAAAGCTCGTGAAAGTAATCCACGTTTGACTTGCCGTCCGGCGCAATGAACTCAGGCAGGTGATAATTTCCGAACTCAAACTCCACGTTGCACTCATCGGCAATCCTTTGTGTGTTGTCCAGGGCTTCCGGGAAGCGCGCAAAGATGGTACGCATTTCCTTTTCGCTCTTTAAGTAGAACTGGTCATTCGGAAAGCGCATGCGCTTTTCGTCCTTCATGCTCGTGGCTGTCTGGATGCAGAGCAGCACCTCGTGTGCCTCGGCGTCGGACCTGTTTATGTAATGTACGTCGTTTGTCGCAACAAACGGTATGCCTGTTTCTTCGTGAAGCCTTTCCATCATCGGAAGTATGCGTGCTTCCTCCTCGAGGCCCTGATCCTGGAGCTCGAGATAGTAGTTGCCCTCGCCAAAGATGGAGAGCATTTCGAGAGCTTCTTTTTTTGCGCCCTCGTAGTCGCCTGAAAGGAGGCGGTGCTGAACTTCGCCCGCAAGACATGCGGAGGTTGCGATTATTCCTTCGCTGTGCGCACGCAAAACGTCCTTGTCGATGCGCGGCTTGTAGTAATAGCCGTGAACGTAGCCCTCGGACACAATCTTTATCAGGTTGTTATAGCCTGCCTGGTTCTTTGCAAGCAGCAGCAGATGACCCATGCGCTTGTCCTTTTCGGCGTCCTTGTCGTACATGGTTCTGGCTGCCGTATAGACCTCGCAGCCTATAATCGGCTTTATGCCGTTTGCTTTGCATTCGTCATAGAAATCGATGACACCAAACATCGCCCCGTGGTCGGTTATAGCCACAGAGTCCATTCCCAGCTCCTTTACGCGCGCAACGAGATCCTTTATTCTCGCCGCTCCGTCGAGGAGGCTGTACTCGGTATGTACATGGAGATGAGTGAATGCCATAGGTTCCCCCTAATTCTGTCTACTTTATTACGTGTAAATCGACCTGCGGATAAGGGATATTGATATCGCCTTCGTCGAATGCCTTTTTAACCTGCTCCTGCATATAAAAATATACTGTCCAGTAGTCGGCATTTTTGCACCAGACTCTGCTGTGAAGCACTACTGCCGAATCGGCGTGATCGCCCACGAGGACAACAGGCTCCGGATCTGAAAAAACCAGCTCGTTTGATTTTGCGACCTTCAGAATAATTTCTCTGGCCTTGTCAATATCGCATTCGTAGCCGATGCCAAAATTGTTGTCGACTCTGCGGTCCTTTGCTTCGGAATAGTTTGTGACTACGGAGGTTGACATATTGCTGTTTGGAACGCGAACAACCTTGTTGTCAATAGTTCTGATTGTGGTTGTCATCAGGTCGATTTTGTCAACCGTTCCCGCTGCGCCGCCGGCCTCTATATAGTCGCCTTTACCGAAAGGCTTTGTAACGAGGATCAGAATGCCGCCCGCCACATTGCTGAGCGAGTCTTTGAGCGCCAGTGCGATCGCCGCACCGCATGCGCCTATTACCGTTACGAAGGTGCTGGTCGGTATGCCGAGCTTGCCGAGAGCCGTTACTATGATGAGAAGCCAGAGCGCTACTTTTGCTATATTCTTTATGAACGTGTGAAGCGCCGGGTCTATCTTTGTCTTTTCAAGTGCCTTTGTCATCAGCTTCATGACAGCCTTCACAATAAATGCGCCGACAATGATAATCAGAAGTGCGACGACAATCGGTGTTCCCATTGCAATTAAACCTTCTTTAGTAAGCATTTTCAATCCTCCATTCTTCTAATTTATCTCTATTTTATCTCTACTTTTCATAAACTCTGCCGCTTCTCTTGCGCTCGAGCTCGCCCAGAATCTTTTTGCGGAGTCTGATGTCGTCAGGCACCACTTCCACGAGCTCGTCATCGTTTATGAACTCGAGTGCTTCCTCGAGCGTAAAGTGTCTTGCAGGTGTCAGCTTGATGGCATCATCGGAGCCTGCTGCGCGCATATTTGTCGCCTTCTTTTCCTTGCACGGATTAACGACCATATCATCGCTGCGGCTGTTCATGCCGACTATCATGCCTTCGTAAACGCGGGTGCCCGGCTCAACGAACATCTGCACGCGCTCCTGAATATTGTTCAGTGCATAGCCTGAGCATACGCCCTCTTCCTGGGCGATTGCAACGCCGTTCGTTCTCTGAGGTATATCGCCCTTGAAAGGCTCAAAGCATTCAAAGCGGCGCACCATAGTGCCCTCGCCCCTCGTTTCGTTTATAAACTGATATCTGTAGCCGAGCAGCCCTCTGGTCGGCACGAGATAGTCGAGTCTGACATAGCCGTTTTGACTGTCCATTTCGCGCATCATGCCCTTTCTCAGGTTGAGAGCGCTGATAACGGAGCCCGAAAACTCTTCCGGAACAGATATGATAACCTGCTCCATAGGCTCTAAGGTTTCGCCCTGCGGTCCCCTGCGCATGATAACCTCCGGCTTTGATACTGCCAGCTCGTAGCCCTCTCTGCGCATGTTTTCAATCAGTATGGAAAGGTGCAGCTCGCCTCTGCCCGAAACCTTGAACTCGTCTGTGGAGTGGGTAGGTTCAACGAGAAGCCCCACATTAACCTCGAGCTCTTTTTCGAGTCTTTCCTTTATATGGCGCGATGTCACGAATTTCCCGACCTTGCCGGCGAATGGCGACTTGTTTACGATAAAGTTCATCGAAAGAGTAGGCTCTTCGATATGAATCATTTCCATCGGGTCAGGCTGACCGTTTTCACAAATGGTCTCTCCTATTGAAATGTCCGAAATGCCGGATACCACCACGATATCGCCCGAGCCTGCTTCGGGAACAGGTGTGCGCTTTAATCCTCTGTATACAAAGACCTGATTTACCTTGCGCTGAACAACGCTGCCATCGCCCTGGCAAACCGTAACGGTCTCGCCTTCTTTGATCTTTCCCTTTGTGATACGGCCGATACCGAGTCTGCCGATATAGTCATCGTATCCGAGCGTGCTGACCTGCAGCTGCAGAGGCTCACTGTCTCGGTCCGGATAAGCCTCGCAGTGCTTTACTATTGTTTCAAACAGCGGATTGATGTTGAGATTTCCCATGCCGCCCGCTGTGTTCTTTCTGATTTTGTTTTCGCCCGTGCCGATTTCGATGCCTGCTACCTCAGCAGGGTCGTATACTACGATGCCCTGGCGTGCGATTCCGTAAAGAATCGGGAAGTCCAGCTGCTTGTCGTTTGCCTCGAGGTCCATGAAAAGCTCGTAAACCTCGTCGACAACCTCGTCGATGCGGGCATCCTTTTTGTCGATTTTGTTGATTAAAAGAATAGGGTTTATGCCCTGCTCAAGTGACTTTTTCAGTACAAATCTGGTCTGGGGCATAGGGCCTTCGGACGAGTCTACGAGTAATATTACGGTGTCAACCGTCTTCATGATACGCTCTACCTCGGACGAGAAATCCGCATGTCCCGGAGTATCTACAATATTAATTTTGTAGTCCTTGTACATTACTGAGCAGTTCTTTGAATAGATTGTGATTCCTCTTTCTCTTTCGATATCGTCGGAATCCATTACGCAATCCACAACTGCTTCGTTTTCGCGGAAAACACCGCTCTGATTGAGGAATGCATCCACGAGGGTGGACTTTCCTGCATCAACATGAGCGATTACCGCTATGTTAATAATCTTTTTTTCATTTGCCAATTTAATTCGCCTCTTTTGCTTTAGTTTATTTATTCATCATACATAGAGACAATCGGATATTGATATATCTTTAGTTCTGCCTCCGGCACCGGCTCCAGGCCGTCTTGTCCCACTATGCCAATCGGCCTCATCGGTGCACCCGAAACCTGATATCCTATGCTGTCTGTATATCTGGCCACAAATTTATCCACCTGTCCGAGCTCGTCCTGTTCGCCTTTGAATTTGACCTGAGCGACCTCGGTCTCAGGCAGTTTTTTAAACTCCAAAATGCCCGTGCTGCCTGCCGGCTCGCTAACGGGAATCTGCAGTTCCGTACTGTATATGCTGTAAACGTGATCCGCGCTGTGCGTAATCGCAATTACCGGTTGTCCGTAGAGCAGCCTCAAATTGCAGCTCTCGCATACCTCAAGCATACTTTTGTAAAGCGCTGCTTCTCCGCCTTCGCTGCGGAGATTTGCCTTGAGTGATACAACAGTTCTGGCAGGCACCCACTCTCTCGATATGGAGAAGGAATGCTCTGCGTACAGATTATAGTCCTCCTGAGCCTGCTTCATCCTCTGGATTTGTTCCTGAATGGCAGAAGCCTCAGCCTGCTTTTCAACAATCTTCATGCTGATCATGAAACGCACTTCCATAGTGGAAAATGCGTTAAGTGCAGGGATCTCCTTTAGGGAAAACCCCACATCTTTGAAGATCTGTATTCTGTGAGCAAGCGGAATCTGCTCCTGAGAATAATATCTGTATCCTGTTTTCTCATCAGTCAATGCAGGCACTAATATGCCATGACGGTCATAATTTCTGAGTGTGCCCACGCTTATCCCTGTTATGCTTGAAAACTCGCCAATTTTCAACATTTTTAGTAGCCCTCACTCTAATAAAAACAGAGATTTTCATTTTAAAGTCTATATCTAGTCTATTATATGTTAGAGTTTACTATTTTTCAATAGTTATGGTATAATTAATCGTACTAAAATCGTACTTGTTATTGTGACTTGTACAGTCGGAGGTTTATATGGACAAAATCAGGGCACTGCTTGAAGAAATACTGACTGCCGACCTCGAAAAGCTGGTCTTCAGCGCAGCCAGAAACAAAAGTGTTCCATATAAAAGAATTACCATGAGGCCTGTGGCGCTGCATGGCGATCTCGCATTTCAAATTGAGCTTGCAAGCGAAAAGAAGGTCCTTCATGAAAACGTGGACAAGGACCGCGCAATTGCTCTTTCGCTGGAATATATCAGCGACTGGTTCAAACAGATAAACAGCATTTCGCCGTTTGAAGAGGTGCAGGTGCTTGCGGCAAAGCCCGATAATCCCAGGATTATCAGAAAATCCACGGGAAAAAGGGTTGCGGGCGGTCCGGGCAACAATGAAAACAATGCAAACAGTGGGAAGATTGATCCCCGCAAGGTTCTGGCGCACAACCGCGCAAAGAACTATATCATACCGGACGGCGTACCCTGCGACTTTTTAATCGAGCTGGGCGTAATGGACAGCGCCGGCATGGTTTTCAAGAAAAGCTATGCGAAATTTCGCCAGATTAACAGGTATCTCGAAATCGTGGCCGACTCGCTCAAGTCCCTCGGAGCTGCAGCGGGAAGTGGCGCTACCGCCGCTGTGGCCGGCGAAAGCAGTCCGTTCAGAGTCATAGACTTTGGATGCGGCAAGGCTTATCTGACTTTTGCGCTGTACTGGTATCTGAAAATCCGGCGCGGAATGGATGTTGAAGTCATCGGCCTCGACCTCAAAGAGGATGTCATAGAGTTTTGCGGCGGCGTTGCGAAAAAGCTTGGCTACGACGGACTTACATTCATGCACGGTGACATCGCAGACTTTGAAAGCGACGGTGCAGACATGGTTGTAACGCTTCATGCCTGCGATACTGCGACGGATTATGCGCTCTCGAACGCGGTAAAATGGGGCAGCAGAATCATCCTGTCGGTTCCGTGCTGCCAGCACGAGCTTTTCAGACAAATAAAAAATCCGCTCATGCAGCCGATGCTGAGGCACGGCATTCTAAACGAGCGTTTTACGGAAATTCTTACCGATGGTCTGAGGGGTCTCCGCCTCGAATCTCGCGGCTATGATGTCGATATGATTGAGTTCACATCGCTCGAGCACACTGCGAGAAACATAATGATAAAGGCAATTCGCAGGGGTGCAGGTGCAGGTTCAGCGTGCGGCGCAGATGGCGTTCAAAACGCGCGCGATTTCCGGGCTAAAAAGGCAGCTGCCCAGTACGATGCGCTCTGCGCAGAGTTTAATGTCAGGCCGACGACGTCGATTATTTGATATAAATGCTCGGAGCAAAAGCTCCGAGCATTAATTTTATGATATCCTATTCCTCCAGTAGCGTCATTTCGAGGCCTCCGCGGCCTGTGTCCCGGCTCCCGTAGCCGGTTGCACGGGCTATGACGGAGGCTTCTTTTGGATATTCCGCCTCAGCTGCGCCCAGCCCCACCAGTATTCCGAGGCCTGACGGCGTAACCAGCTCCGTGCTGACATCTTCGGTTATGTAAGTATGTCCCTGCGCGGCTGATTCTTTTGACTCCATGATGGCACGAACTGCCGGCACAGGCACAGGTATGATTCCGTGGCTACACTCAATTTCTCCCTGCCCGTCGTGAACCTCAGAGCAGATGATGCGGTCCGGCGAGAGCGTGCTGATGCAGGCTGCGATGCTGAGGATATTGCCTACAGCCTCGGGCCTGCCGACTTCGTGGAAGTGAACGCTTGAAAGCGTGGCCCCGTGGACCTTGGCTTCCGCCTTTGCGATGGTGCGGTAGATGTCCTGCGCGATTTCCTGTGCTTTCTCGGGGAGGCCGGAGGTCGCGATTATGCGGCTTATATCCATGTAGCCATAGTGTCCGTGCTCGTGGCCATGCTCGTGCTCGTGGTCGTGGTCGTGCGAATGGCTGTGTGAGTGCCCGCTGTTATAGGCTTCGCAGACCTTTGCGGTGACTTCCTCAGGGTCTATATCGATTCCCAGTCCGCGCAGCGCCGAAAGCACCATGTCCGAGCATATTCCGTTTCTGCAGTCTATGTAAAGTGTTTTCATTCTATACTCTTTATACTCTTTCCGAGCCGCGTTTGCGCATCATCAGCATATCCACGGCGTCATGGGCATCCATCCGTCCGTTTATGACTTCGTAAATTGCTTCGGTGATAGGCATATCAACGCCAAGCTTCTTTGCGAGCTCGTGCGCGGCTTCTGTTGTGTACATACCCTCTACTACCATTCCGACCTTTTTGGTTGCAACCTTTGGATCCTCACCGGCACCAATCATCAGACCGCAGCGGCGGTTTCTGGAGTGCTGCGAAATGCAGGTTACGATCAAATCGCCCATGCCTGCAAGGCCCGTGAAGGTTTCCGGTTTTGCGCCAAGAGCTACACCAAGGCGTGTGATTTCAACGATTCCTCTGGTCATCATAGCGGCCTTTGTGTTGTCGCCATAGCCCATTCCGTCGGTGATGCCGGCGCCGAGAGCGATAATGTTCTTCATTGCTGCGCCGATTTCGGTACCGATGACATCGTCATTTGTGTATACTCTGAAGTAATCGTTCATGAATGCGTCCTGAACTGCCTTTGCAACCGCCTGATCCTTTGAAGCAGCAGCTACTGTGGTCGGCATGCGGATGCCGACTTCCTCTGCATGCGATGGACCCGAAAGCATTGCATATTTCGCATCGGGAATCATTTCATGCGCAATCTGAGAAATAGTCATCAGACTCTTTTGCTCGATACCCTTTGCAGCATTAACAATGAGCATATCCTTTGTGAGGTACGGCATTGCACTGGAAAGAGCGCTTCTGAAATGCTGCGCCGGTGCAACGAAAAGCGCCATATAAGCGCCTTCTACCGCATCCTTTATATCAAGCACTGCCTCCATATCGCCTACGAACGGGCAGTTAGGTAAATATCTGTTGTTTACCTTTTGCGCCTGAAGATTTCTGACGTGCTCTTCATCCACATCCCAGATGCGAACCTGATGGCCGTTTCTGCCAAGTGTAAGTGCAAGGGCTGTTCCCCAGCTGCCTGCGCCGATTACTGCAATTTTTTTCATTTCTTTGCCTTTCGTTAGTTATTCTTTAACATTTTCCGCCGCTTTCCGCTTTTCGCTGCTCGCGGCTTGCGGCTCCGGCGGGTTTTATCCATAAAGTGAAATGTGCCCCGAGGCGCCTGCCTCGGGGCACAAGAACATTATATCATATTCTTTACGTTTTCTGTATTTTTTCTTTTCTTTATTTAAAACCTGCTGCGGACATCGCTGTAGATTGCATCTGCTTTTGCTCTGTAAGTATCCAGCATCTGATTTGCCTCGCAGTTTATCTCTTCGGCTCTTTCACGGTTTCCCATAGCCTTTGTATTGATAAACACGTTGAGGGCCGCGGCTTCAAGAGAGGCGCGGCATACGGAAGCTGCGCAGCCGGCATCGGAGATGGCGAGTTTGCTGCCTTTGGCGGCAAACTCTGCGATGACCTCCAGGGCATCGCAGGCTGCGCGCATTATTTCAAGCGGCACCTCGCATGCATCCTTCAGCACGATCTCCATAACGCGGGCCTTCTCTGCCGCTTCCTCGGGAGTGTCCTTTGGCATACCGTAAGCCTTTGCAAGCGGCTCGAACACTTCTGCATCCCGATCTATCAGCCTCAGCATTCGTGCCCTGATATCGTCCGCCTTTCCCATAAGCGCACGAATGTCGTCCTCCACATCTGCATATTTCTTTTTCCCGAGCGTAAGCGACCCAACCATGCTGCCGAGAGCAATACCTATGGCGCCTGCAAGTGCGGAAGCACCGCCGCCACCCGGTACAGGCTCTTTTGACGCGAGCACGTTTACAAAATCCGTACACGATTTATCAGCAAATTTCATATTCTTTTCTCCCGCTATAATCAAAGCTTTTCAAAACTGCGAGCAGAGATTTCCCTGCCCGCAGTCCTATCATCAATACTATACTAGAATAATCCGGAAATAACTCCGTTCTCGTCCACATCAATCTTTTCAGCTGCAGGAACCTTTGGAAGTCCCGGCATAGTCATAATATCACCTGTCAGTGCTACGATAAAGCCTGCTCCTGCCGAAACCTTCAGGTTTCTAACCTTTACGGTAAAGCCGGAAGGTGCGCCCAAAAGCGAAGCATCATCAGAGAATGAATATTGTGTCTTTGCCATGCAGATAGGCAGGTTTCCAAATCCGAGCTCTTCGAGCTGCTTCAGCTGCTTTGGAGCATTTTCAACCAGCTGTACGCCGTCTGCGTGGTAAATCTTCTTGCAGATTGTTTCGAGCTTTTCCATGATGCTCGCATTAACATCGTAGGACTGCTTGAAGCTGTTTGGCTCTTCGCAAAGTCTTACTACTTCTTCAGCAAGCGCCTTGCCGCCTTCGCCGCCCTTTGCCCATACTTCTGAAAGTGCCACATTTACACCCAGCTTTTTGCATTCTGCTTCGACCATATCGAGCTCTGCCTTTGTATCGGTAGGGAATGCATTGATAGCTACCACGCAAGGAAGCCCGAATACATCCTTTATATTCTTTACGTGCTGGAGAAGGTTTGGCATACCCTTCTTCAGTGCTTCGAGGTTTTCATTATTGAGGTCAGCCTTTGCAACACCGCCGTGATACTTCAGTGCCCTTACTGTCGCTACGATTACAACTGCGCTAGGTGCGAAGCCTGCCATACGGCACTTGATGTCGAGGAACTTTTCAGCACCAAGGTCTGCAGCAAAGCCGGCCTCTGTTACTGCATAGTCAGCAAGCTTTAAGGCCATCTTTGTAGCTGTGATTGAGTTGCATCCGTGTGCGATATTGGCAAATGGGCCACCGTGAATGAAAGCAGGTGTGCCTTCAAGTGTCTGTACGAGGTTTGGCTTTAATGCGTCCTTAAGAAGTGCTGCCATAGCACCTTCAGCCTTCAGATCATGAGCTGTCACAGGCTTCCCGTCATATGTATATGCCACGATAATCTTGGCAAGTCTTTCCTTGAGATCCTTGATATCCGATGCGAGGCAGAGAATAGCCATAACCTCGGAAGCAACGGTGATGTCAAATCCGTCTTCGCGAGGAACACCCTGCATCTTTCCGCCGAGTCCGTTTACAATATGGCGCAGCTGGCGATCGTTCATGTCAACTGCTCTTTTCCATGTAATCTGCTTTACATCAATACCGAGAGCATTGCCCTGCTGAATGTGGTTATCAAGCATTGCAGCGAGCAGATTGTTTGCTGCTCCGATTGCGTGGAAGTCACCTGTGAAGTGCAGGTTAATATCTTCCATAGGTACTACCTGAGCATAGCCGCCGCCTGCGGCACCGCCCTTTACTCCGAATACAGGTCCGAGAGATGGTTCTCTGAGTGCAACGATAGCATTCTTTCCAATCTTTCTGAGTCCGTCTGTAAGACCTACAGAGGTTGTAGTCTTTCCTTCACCTGCCGGTGTAGGAGTAATTGCTGTTACGAGGATGAGCTTTCCATCCTTTTTATCCTTTAAGTCTTTTAGCAGCTTGTAATCTACTTTTGCCTTATAGTTCCCGTACTGTTCAAGATATTCCTCCGGAACACCGGCAACCTTTGCAATTTCAGTAATCTTTTTTTTGTTGCAGCCCTGTGCGATCTCGATGTCTGATTTGAAACCCATTTTCTTAACCTCTTTTCTTTACTTCATAAAAAGTTGTACCATACATTTAATTTTATATGATGTTTTGCTTTCGTCAACCGTTTTTATGTCTTATTTTATGTCTTAGTTTTGTGTCTTTGTATTTCGTATCGTTTCGCATTGTGAAATGCAATATCGTATTCCGAAATACAGTTTAATATTACTCCTGCCGAACGCAAAAGTCAAGCCTTTCAAATTAAAGATTGTGGCTCCAAATCGAATTTTTGCAAATGGAGTCAACCATTTGAGAGGGTAAAAATGAATTTAAATGCAAAAAAGGCAAATATAGTCAATATTCTCTGCCTAATTTGCCTTTATATACCATTTATTACCGTTTTCTGTGCCTTTCTATCGAAAAAACACCGGATTTCGATGACTCCAAATCGATTTTTTGCAAATGGAGTCAACTCCCCGCAAATTTTAAACGTCCTTGTCGAGCTTGGTTGCCCTTGTTGCGCGCTCCGCAAGCCTACCTGACCTGTTATATGTGTGGTTGCTGAGGCTACGCTTTGCAATATTTTCAAAGGTTAATGCCTTGCTTTCCACTCTGCCGCCAAACGAGCTGTGCCCTGAAAAAGCAGATTTGAACGAGGATGCGGTTGTCTGGTTCAGCTTTGCCTCATTAAACGAAAGCTTGTTGTCCTTTCCTACAGTGATTCCCACCTTTGAAAGGAGATTTTGATTGCTCTTTGTATTGTTTACCATCCACACTCCGTTTCGGAGCGCTTCCATTGATTCTGACTTGCCTGCCTCGTCCACCATCTTGTTATAGTCGTTAACGAAGGTGTTAACAGCTTTCCTGATTTCGTCGAGGTTGTACTGACCGTTTTCATCCTTTTCGTAAAGGCTTGCCTTGCTGACATCCGCTGCGCTTTCCTTTAATGAAGTCGCCGCAGCCTTTACTGCCGTCATTTTTTCATTCGAATCCTCAATGTTCGAATTTGCGGCACTTTTTTCCTGCTGATAGTAAGCTCTCAAAGCCTTGCGATAAGCACCGTTATTCACATTGTTCATCTGCAGCATATTCACGCTCGAAGATGTGTTTTTATTCTTGTTCAGAGCGTCAAACAGCGAGTTAACAGTGTTACCGTTATTGCTGAAAAGGTTATTTGCCAGCATTGTACCTACTTTAATTGCCATAATATCCCTCCTATGAACTACGTGCTAATGCGGCTCTCCCTGCCGCCGTTAATGTATCAAATATTATACCTCTGTACACTGGAAAAATCAACCTTTTAGCTAAATTGTGCCCCCGGCTGCCGCTAATTTCCCACAAATTGCCACTCAAGCGCCGCCTTTACGATTAATGCTCCGAAAGGTTCCTCAAAAATGTTTTCCTGTGAATCGGACACATTCCTGCTTTTTTTATGCCTGCATAATGAGCTGCCGTACCGTAGCCCTTGTTTGATTCGAAGGCATAATCCGGATACTGCTTTGCATATTCCACCATCATCCTGTCTCGCGTTACCTTTGCAACAATCGAAGCCGCAGCTATTGACACGGATTTAGCATCACCTTTAATGATGGAGGTCTGTGGAATTTTCACAGCGTCCACCTTTACTGCATCAAACAAGACATGCCCAATCCCGCTGCCGGCTTTCCCACTTTCAATTTTCTCTGCCAGCTTTGACTCTGCATCCGCCACAGCATCAGCCATTGCTTCCTTTGTCGCCTCGAGGATATTAATCTCGTCAATCCTCTCGTTATCCCTGATGCCGATTCCGACAGCGACCGCTTTTTCACAGATAATGTCAAACAGCTCCTCCCTGCGTTTTTCGGAAAGCTTTTTCGAATCATCCACGCCGAGCACATCAAAATCCTCCGGAAGTACCACGGCGGCGGTAACCACAGGTCCCGCCAAAGGTCCGCGCCCGACTTCATCAACCCCCGCTATATATTTTACGCCCTCGCTGTGAAGTCTGTCCTCAAACTCCTTCATTTCTGCCAGCCGGGCGCGCATCTTTTCCATTCTTTCAGTTTTAGTCATTTTTCCCTTTCGTGAAAAAAGGCCCATGCCTGTCTGCACGAGCCTTTATTATCATTTCTTAACAACCTCTGACTCTGTTTCTGCGAAGAAGTGCAATGATGTTAACGGCTAAAATGCTGCCGCCCACTGCCATTACAACGCCACCGAGTGCGATATTTGTAAGCAAGGTTCCCTTCATAAAATATACCTCCTTTAGTTTTATCACTTATTAATCGTTCCAGAGCCGAGACTCGATTTTTTCAAGCACCAGCCTGATAAACGCATTCGTAGTGATATAATTGACATCACTACCCTTTTTTATTATTATAAAGCCTTTTTCAATTCCGGGCAAGTCCTCAATTGAAGATGTATTAACGCAAAGCGCCACGGAATCGGCCAAAAGCAGAGGTGGTATCTCGGCGCTCTCATCCCTGCCACCGGCGCTGACCAGTGGTACATCCACAATAAACCTGCGTGTTTCCTTTCCGAAATGCATTTCCATCGGAAAGCCCGGCCTCTCAAAAGCGGAATACTCTATAGGCTCGATATTCTGCTTTCCCATTATACTGAGCTTTGTCTTGTCGACGCTGATTTCACCAATCTCGAGACGCCTCCCGACCGGAAACCCAAGATGGAACATTGCCTTGTGCATATCGACCTTTCCGAGTATCGGCAGCAGCCGGTAAAGCTGCGCGCAGTCGTCGCTGTTGTGCAGTATGATTGTCGACTTCAGCGCTTCCTTTTCTGCGCCCTCCTTGCGTGTCAGATATTCATAGTAAAGCTCCACGCTGTCTGCTCCGCTGATCATATCCGTTCTGGTCTCCCAAAGTCCCATATAGGATTCAACAGTCTTCTGTTTCAGATTCGGAAGCAGCCTTCGAAAGTCGGAAAACTTGTTCAAAATCCTGTAAATATCCAGATTGTACGGAAGACCCTCTTCATACTCTACGCCCAGCCTTGCACAGCGCTCTTTAAGGAACGGCATGTCAAAGTGCGCTCCGTTGTAGGTTACCACCACATCCGTCTTCCTGACAGCCTTCATGTAGCCCTCGAGCAGCTTCTCTTCGTCCGCATCGTTATTAAACTCGCAAAAGAATTCTTCCTTTGTCATCGTATCACTGCCGGGCTCTATGGTTATGAGTCCGCCAAGTATCACGCGTGCCGTGCTCGCTGACAGGCCTGTGGTTTCTATATCGAGAATCCCGATCTTTCTGCCACCGAAGTATCTTTCAAACACAAATCCCGGTTTCAGCTCGTTTTTTTCAATCACCTTCGTATGCTTCATTTCTCTCCTCCCTTTCGTTCTCCCCTTTTCTCACAACATATTCCTCAGCTCTTTGCCCCCTGCAATATCGACCATCCCCGTGCACCCCGAATCGGATTTAAAAACAAAATAGACCGCAGGGGTGCAGTCTATTTTGTTCAAAAGGGGTATTGGGATTAGAGATTAATGAGGTTATCAGGGGGATAACCACATTTTCATTATATAAAACTGCACCCGATATTGCAATAATTTTATTTAAAAAAATGTTCTTTTTTTTAATCTTTCCCTAAAAAAGTGTCAATTTTGCTGTTTTCACCCGACATAATCTTTGATTTATCTGTGCAGGCCTTGAAGGATTTTCGGATTATTCCCTCGAAATCCGAGGCCTTTAGCATCTTTACAGCTTCTATCGTAGTTCCTCCCGGCGAGCAAACATTCTCACAAAGTTGCTGTGGTGCTTCCTCTGTTTCGAGCACCATCTTTGCTGCTCCGAGCACCGCCTGCGCCGCAAAAATCCGAGCCTGCGCCCTGTCCATGCCCTCTGCTGCGGCTTCTTCAATCAGCGCATCTATATAAAGATATGTGTACGCCGGACTCGACCCGGACACACCGATTACCGTATGAATCATATCCTCAGGCACGTCCGCAGCCATTCCTATTGAAGAAAACAGGCTCATCACCTCGTTCATTTCCTCATCCGAGACATTTCCGTTTCTGCTGACGGAGGTCATACCCGCGCAAACCTTTGCCGGTGTGTTTGGCATAATCCTGACAATTTTCGCATCACTGCCAAGCACTGCCTCAATAGCCGCTATCTTTACTCCTGCCGCCATCGAGATCACAACCTTTTCCTTCAGCTCTGCCGGTGAAACCGCGTCGCGAACCTGCTCTGCAATATTCTCAATATCCTTCGGCTTCACGCCAAGGACTATGTATCGGCAGTTAACCGCAATCTCCGCAGCGCTGCCGCAGGCGTTTATTCCCAGCTCCGCAGCGGTTCTTTCCGCCTTTTCTTTGTCTCTGCCACACACGTATGTAGTCCTTTTATCGAGCACCCCGGCTCCGAGTGCGCCCCTCAAAATAGCTCCGCCCATATTGCCTGCGCCTATGAATCCTACATTCTTCATTTCGATCACCTCCGATACTCTAAATGTATTATACCCTTTTTCAAATAAAAAGCCACTTGTTATATACAACATTATTGTAAACCCGGCTTCTTTGTGGTAATATGACTATACGAAAAAAAGGGAGGAGCATGGTATGAAGCTCGCTGAATTTAACAGCTATCTCACAGCAAAGGGAAAATCAAACAACACCATACTGGCTTACTGTAACGATGTGAACATTTTCGCAAAGGCAGTCGCACTGCGAGGCATCACAGCGCTCGAGGAAGTCACCGAAACCGACATAGTTTCCTATGTCTTCGAGCTGAAGCTCGGCGGCAGCACGGCGCTTACAATTAACCGCAAGCTTTCGTCGCTCCGCTGCTACTTCGACTTTCTGCTGGCGCGTGGCGAGATTGCGAAAAACCCCACAATCGGTGTAAAGCCGCCAAAGATGGCTTACAGGAAGTTCGACTACCTCAGCCCCGGCCAAGTCAAGAAGGTTCTCGACCTGCCTGACGACAGCATAAAAGGCCTTAGAGACAGAGCTGTGCTGGAGCTGATGTACGCCACCGGCATCCGTGCAAGCGAGCTTATCAAGCTGAAAGTGGCAGACATCAATCTACGCATGGGCATGCTTTCGTGCCACGACAAGCCGCGCGTTATTCCTTTCGGCAAGCACGCAAAGGCTGCGCTCGATGACTACCTGAAAAATTCGCGAAAGATTCTGCTCGGCGAAGGCGAGAGCGAGCTGCTCTTCCTCAACTACAGCGGTGCACCTCTTTCGAGGCAGGGCCTTTGGAAGATATTCAAAGACTATGCTGCAAAGGCAGAGCTGGATGTACCTTTCACTCCTCAGTCACTTCGAAATTCATTTGCGGTTCACATGCTTCAAAACGGTGCGGATCTGCCGAGTGTTCAAAAGCTGATGGGCCACGACGACATAACTGCGACGGAAATTTACCTGACTGCGACAAAAAGTCGCATAAAAGAGGTTTACGACAACACTCACCCAAGAGCGTAACTGCCTAATATTGCCTAATAATGTTCAAAAAAGTGCTTGCCAAAACCTTTCCATTGTGTTAAAATTGTTCTGTTATTACGGGCGGTCCTCTGGGCGCAATCTGCGTATTTTATTTTGATCCACGAACGTCTTGGGAAGGAAGGAGGAGAATAACACAAAATGGATATTATTAATGCAATCACACAGGAATACAAAAAGGAAAATCTTCCAAAGCTTGGTATCGGTGACACAGTAAAGGTTCACATCAAGATCAAGGAAGGTAACAGAGAAAGAATTCAGGTTTTTGAAGGCTACATCCTCAAGATGCAGAACGGCGGCATCAGCGAGACTTTCACAGTTAGAAAGCTTGCTTCAGGCGTAGGCGTAGAAAAGACATTCCCTATGCACTCACCAATGATCGAAAAGATCGAGGTTATTCGTAAGGGTGATGTTAGAAGAGCAAAGCTCAACTACATGCGCGAGCGTACAGGCAAGGCCAGCAGAGTCAAGAGCAAGGAAATCGAAAAATAATTGCTTTCTCAGGGGAACCTATGGTTCCCCTTTTTATTTATATTATGCGCTTATGCGGTCTCGGTACGGGCATACATTGTTACGCCTGCCGAAAGCCGAACACAGAACGGACGGAAAAGATGAGCTTGGAAAACATTAACTGGTATCCCGGTCATATGAAAAAGACCAGGGAGCTGATTGCGGAAAATCTAAAGATGGTGGATGTTGTCATAGAGGTAATAGATGCGCGCATCCCTGTTTCGAGCAGAAATCCAATCGTGGGCGATCTGGTTTCCGGAAAGCCTCGTATTATAGTTTTAAATAAAAGCGATCTCGCAGACGAGAGTGCAAATGCCGCGTGGATTGATTTTTTCAAATCCGAAGGCTTCACGGCGATGCCGCTTAACTGCATGACCGGCGCAGGCATACAGGGACTGCTGAAGGAGCTTGAAAAGATGCAGGACAAAAAGAACGAAGGTCAGGTCCGGAAGAAGCAGCTCCGCATGATGATTGTCGGTGTGCCGAATGTCGGCAAGTCTTCTCTGATAAATCGTCTGACAGGCAAAAAATCCGCAAAGACAGGCGACAGACCGGGCGTTACAAAGGGCAAGCAGTGGCTCTCTATTGAAAACGGCATGCAGCTTTTAGATACGCCGGGAATACTCTGGCCAAAGTTTGAGGATCCGAAGGTAGGTCTTAATCTGGCATTCTGCGGCTCGATAAAGGACGAAATCCTCGACACGCCTTCTCTGGCTCTCGAGCTGATTACGGTGCTGAGACAGGACTACCTTAATATGCTGACCGCACGCTACAAGCTGACCGAATCTGACCTCGAGGTCGACGAGTATGAGCTTTCCATGTCGGACGATGCCGAAAAGACGACATCTCTTGCCATAATGGAAGCCATCTGCCGCCGCAGAGGCTGGATACTTCCGGGGAAACGCATTGACTATGAACGCGGCGGGCGTACCATCCTCGATGAGTTCCGTTCGGCTACAATAGGCCGAATCACACTGGAACATCTGCCCTTAAAATGAGCAAAAAAATAGAAATGAACCGCAATGCGGTTCACCCCTATTGAGATAAAATAAGTTGGAGTATATTATGAATAGGCCTAACGGCCGCCTTTTCAAAGTTAATCCGTTTTGTTTTCCTTTTGTAACTTTAATATACACCATGCCTTGCAACAAAACTGCAAGCACCTGAAAAATATTTTAAAAAATATTTTTTATGAGAATGTGGCCACTTCTTCGACCGGAGGAGCGGCCTTTTTATATTCCTTTACATTCAGTATCGGACCCTCTTCACCGTAAACCGGGTGATAGCCGACGGAAATCCTTCCGGTAAGCTTGTACCACTCTCCGTGCTTTAGTTTCTTTTCACATTCCGGATATGTACCGATCAGACCCGCAAACTGAATATCTTCTACGCAGCAGGTCATCACATGTCTTCCGAAAATGAAGACCGAGCTCGGCAGGTCATTTCCAACCAGGCATCTGCCCTTTACGGAAACCGTTTTACCCTCGTATTTCTGAGGCTCCTCGTTTATATCTCGGTACCAAAGAGCATAATCCACATCACGAATCTCAATTACATCCGCATTTATGTCAAACGGCAGCGGATCCTCTATATCGTCAAGTTCTATGCGGTCATCTCCAAACTCGTAAATAATGTCCGCACTTCTGTTTGCAGCTCTGACAATTTTGTGGAACTCATCCTTGCTCATGTCGTCGGTGAAGCGGTTGAATACAATCATCTCCATGGCGTTTAGCTTGTCGTACATGAGATTCCTCATGTTTTTATTGTACACCATAAACGTCGTTGCATCAACCACCATCAGGATCTGGTAAATCATCCATCTCTGAGGCATAGCCTCGTAGAACGATTTCATCATCCACATGCCGTTGTATTCCACCAGAACCTGCTCCGCCATATATTTATCCGTGAGCTTTTGAAGGTTCTCGGGGTTGAGCTCGTTTTCGCTGTCAATGGTTTCTATGAAAATGTTCGGGGCAGAGAATTTTTTCGGATTATATTCGTTTTCACCCTCCTCGCACACGAGAAGCAGTGTCCTCTCGCCACGACAAAAATCATTTCCCTCCAGAACTCCCTGCATAAAGTCCGTCTTTCCTGCTTCGAGGAAGCCGACAAAAACATATACAGGTATTTCCTTTTTCTTTGCTTTAAGCATTTTGGTACCTCTGATATCCCAATTTATTTCAGGAAGGCCTTCTTTATTTCATCCTGATTGAGCTTTGAACCGATCACACAGATTCTGCCCGTAAGCCCCGCAGCCGCACCGGTTCTGACCTCCGGCTCGCCCGGCACATAATCAAACTGCATCCAGCCGTCCTCGGAAGGAACGATGCCCTTTGCACGAAGCACAAGCCCGAACTTTTCCTCATTTTCAAGACCTGCCAGCACTGCTTCGAGTGCCTTCGGGTCGAACTTTCTCGCCGTCTCGATGCCTATGGACTCGAAAATCTCGTCTGCATCGTGGTGATGGTGATGGCCATGGCAGCAGCAATCCTCTTCGCCCTCGTGATGATGTTCGTGATGATGCTCATGGTCGTGGTCGTGGTCATGGCAGCACTCGCCATGTTCATGATGGTGCTCATGGTCGTGGTCGTGGTCGTGGCAGCACTCACCGTGTTCGTGATGGTGTTCGTGGTCGTGATGGTGGTGATGCTCGTGCTCCTCGAGCTCGTGAAGCGCTTCCTTGAGAGTGCTTCCGCTCTCCATAGCCTCGTGGATCTGCTTTGCATCAAGCTCCGACCAGTCGGTTGTGATGATAGCCGCATCGTGATTGAGCTCACGTAGCATCTCTACCGCCTTTTCAATCTTTTCCTCGGAAACGCCCGCAACGTGACTCAAAATCACCGCGTTGGCGCTTTCTATCTGGTTATTGAAGAACTCGCCAAAGTTCTTCATATACATTGCACATTTCTTTGCATCGACAACCGCAATAGTGCCGCAAAGCTCAAGCTCCGCATCCGCTCCCGCAACTGCGGCGATTATGTCGGAAAGCTTGCCGACGCCGGACGGCTCGATGATGATGCGATCCGGATTGAACTTTTCAACCACCTGATGAATCGCCTTTGTGAAATCGCCCACGAGTGTGCAGCAGATGCATCCGCTGTTCATCTCTGTGATTTCGATGCCTGCATCCTTTAAGAAGTCGCTGTCTATGCCGATATCGCCAAACTCGTTTTCGATCAGCACGACCTGCTCACCCTTGTATGCTTCAGCGATAAGTTTTCTGATAAGTGTAGTTTTCCCTGCTCCCAGGAATCCCGAAAATATATCTACCTTTGCCATAATCTCTCTCCTTTCGCGCCTCATCGCGCAACGAATATTATACCACAAATTCAGGAAGTTTTAAACTGCGACGCAGGAAAAATGTTCTGTAACGAGGAAAAAGAGGGATTGGACTCGCAGCGTACACGTAGTACGTGAGAATCCAATCCCGAATTTTGACAAAGCTACAGGTTATTTTAACGCGTCGCCAAAGCATCGCGGGCGGCGTTTTCTAACAGACATGCATTATTAAATGCCGCCGGCAAATCCTTGCCGCAGACTATCATGCCGTGGTGTGACATGATTGCGCCCAATCCGCTTCCCACCGCCTTCGCAGTATTACGGGCAAGCTTTTTACTGCCCGCAAAGCCGTACTTTGCAAGGTGAACGGTTTCCCCGAACACCTCTGCCGCTTCACCGGTCAGCTTCATTTCCTTTTCGCAGGCCGAATATACCGAGCAGTAGGTGCTGTGAGTATGGATTATCGCATTGATTTCAGGGCGGGATGCATAAAGCATGGCGTGGAGGCCGCGTTCGCTTGTCGGCTTCAGTCCCTCCGGATCGTACTCGAGGGTGTCGATGTCGACCCTTACCATATCGGCTGCTCTGAGGCTTGCATAATCAATGCCGCTCGGCGTTACAAGAATTGTCTTTTCGTCCAGTCTGGCAGAAAGATTGCCCCAGGTTCCCTGAACGAGATCCTCTGAGACCAGACGATTTCCATATTCAACCAGGGCCTCGCGAAGCGCGATTTCACGCTCTGTCGCATCGCTTGGCATCTTTATCCTTTCAAGCGCCTGCGCCACCTTTTCCTTGTCCTCACCCTCGGTATTTCTGGAGTACTTCTTTACATAAACGTAATGCTCCAGATTCGCGCGAAACCACCCGAGCGGCTTTACTCCGCCCAGCTTTTTGCCCGCTTCATATACCAGCTTTGCTTTATCCAAAACGAATCTCGCAATAGCCTTTTCTCTGTCGCTCCTGCCCGTAATCTCCTGCTCAAAACTGAAGACAGGGCCTATTATCTGAGCTGTATCGTCCAAAAACGCTTTAATCTTTGGCATCAAAATTTCCCCCTTAGATTTCACCCTCGAAACGCTTTGCGTTTGATCTGGCATAAGGTTTTTTCAGGCTGTAATAAACTTGCTTGTAATCCTCGAAGAGGCTGTCGTACACGCTTTTTCGCTGTTCATTGGGGTGATACTGCTTTTTCACGTGAACAAACTGCTTAACCTCTTCAAAGCCGCCGAGGTGTCCCAGCCCTATCATGGCAACAACTGCAGCGCCCAGCGCTCCCGAGTTTCTCGGATCATCGAGCACTTCAAAGGACCTGCCGGTAACATCGGCCAGGATCTGCATCCAAGGTTCATTCAGTGCCCCTCCGCCGATAACGCGGAAATTGTCGCATGTGAATCCGTAATCACTCCTGTAATTTTCCATAATCCAGCGCAGATTGTATGCGATTCCCTCGTAGAGAGCCTTCATAAAATGCGCCCTTGTGTGATCCATGGAGAGGTTATATATGGTAGCTCTGGCGGTAGTATCGCTGACAGGGCAGCGCTCGCCGAGCATCCAAGGTGTAATCACCAGATGGTCGCTGCCCGCAGGGACACCGTTCACCTGCTCGTTTAAATACTCCCAGATTCCGGCCTCACCGTATTTTTCCAGCTCAGCCGAAAAGAAATTATCTATCATCCACTGGAGGTTTGCCCCCGCAGACTCTGTTATACCAGCAATCAGCAGCATTTCCTTGTCTGCAGACTGAATAGGCGCCGCCCCGTGTTTGAATTTATCCTTGTCGCGCGTTGCGACAGATACCCATGCGGATGTTCCGAGATAGATGTGGCAATCGCCGTCTCCTACCATGCCCGATCCGACAGCCGCTGCCTGAACATCATCGCAGCCGCCGAAAACCGGAGTTCCCTGGCAAAGCCCCATCTGCGCCGCCGCTTCAGGAAGCAGCACGCCCACCAGATCGGTGCTTGTCACCAGGCTTGGCAGCTTTTCCATATCCATTCCGACCATCTTCAGGACACTCATCCATTCCTTCTTTTTCAGATCGAGCGCAAATGCGGAAGCTCCCGAAATCTCGGTTACCATTTTACCTGTGCATTTGTACTTCATCCAGCCGTTCACGTCGAGGATTTTGTATATGCGCTGCCAGAGTTGCGGTCTTTCCTCCTTTAGCCAGATGACCTTTGCCAGAACGTCTTTTCCCATAATCGGCGTCCCGCTGAACATCTTGAATATCTTTTCTCCGCCGACCTTTCTCATGATAGCCTTTGCCTGCTTTTCAGCACGGCCGTCCACCCATGTTATGTTCCTGTAGAGCAGCTCTCCTTTTTCGTCAACGGGAATTATGCCCTGAGCCTGAGTCGAGAATACTACGCCTTTTACGTCCGAAGGGTCTATGCCCTGCTCCTCGATTATGCGTGCGCTTGCTTTGCAGCTCGCATTCCAATAGTCCATCGGCTCCTGCTCTACCCATGCGGGCTGAGGATAAAATGTCGGATAGTCTTCCTTTGCTGTGGCAATGATATTTCCTTCAAAATCTACTAATGCTGCTTTATCGCTCGATGTCCCCAAATCGTGGGCCATAATGTAGCTTGCCATCTCTTTTTCCTCTCTTTATTTCAGAAGGCCCTTGTCAGTCTTCTTTACGTGCCTAAATACTTCTTCAAAACGATTCAGTGCCTCGTCAATGACTTCATCGGTATCAGCCAGTGATGTGTACAGGCGGCTGCCTGCAAGCGTTACAATGCCGTTTGCCATATAAGCCGCTCCCATTCTTTCCATGGAATCCTTTCTTTCATACATCATATCCTTGTGCTTCAGAATTCCGAGAGCTGACTTTAACATACATCTCGACGAGAAGTCAAAGCTCATTGCGGCTGCACACTCAAGGTGCACGATCGAGCCCTGGTTGTATGCCACAAACGGCAGCCCGTATTTATCGACAAGCATCTTCAGTCCGTCGCAGAGTCTGTCTCCCGCACGGCCCGCCACTTCGCAAGCGTTGGTTCTCTCAATTTCCTTGATTGCCACATAGCCCGCCATAGCCGAGAGCGGATTAGCCGAAAGCGTGCCACCCACATAAGCTCTGTGCCCCTTGTTGCCGAGACCTGCCGCCATAATGGAAGCATACTTGCGCTTGCCGCCTACGCCGCCCGCAGCCGGATAGCCGCCTGCCACGATCTTGCCGAAAACTGTGAGGTCAGGCACTACGTCAAAGTAGCCCTGAGCACCGCCGAGGCCCACTCTGAAGCCTGTAACAACTTCGTCGAAAATAAGCAGTGCGCCGTACTTGTCGCAAAGCTCTCTGACGCCCTTGTTGTAGTCTTTTGAAATCGGGCGTGTGCCGCTTTCAGGGCCAACCGGTTCTACGAGAACTGCAGCGGTGCCGCCCTTGAGCTTGTTTCTCTTCAGCGTTGCTTCGAGGAAATCGAGGTCGTTAGGCTTAACCTCGTCTGTTGCAGCGTATGCGCCCTTTGGAATGCCGTGCGATTCGAGCAGGTTTCTCGAGCCCGGAATCTTCAGACCGTAAACGAGCTGGTCGGACCAGCCGTGGTAAGCGCCGCCCGCCTTTATAATTCTCTTGTGGCCGGTTGCGATGCGGGCAATTCTGATTGCTGCCATATCCGCTTCGGTACCGGAGCCGAGCATACGGAACATTTCAACGTTCGGCATATGCTTGTTGATTTCCTTTGCGATTAAGAGCTCGCTCTCGTGAAGCAGACCCGTAACAGGTCCGCAGGTGTTTATAACCTCGATTGCTGCTTCCCTGATAGGATCATAGTTCGAGCCTAAAATTGTAGGGCCGCCTGCCTGGAGGAAGTCAATGTACTCATTGCCGTCCTGGTCCACGAGATATGCTCCCTTTGCCTGCTTGAAGGCCACAGGGAAAGGCTTGTTGAATGCGAGGTTGTGCTGAACGCCGCCCGGCAGATAGTTTTTTGCTTCGTCATAGATTTTGCGTGACTCTCTGCATTTTTCGTCGTAATACTTCATTACCACGTTGTTGTAGTAGTCATCGTCAACCTCCCAAATGTTCTGGTTCTTTAGTTTGTCAAGTCTTGCATTAATTTCAGCCGGGTCATCCCATCTGCTGATGCCGCAATTTTTCATTGTATTTACCTCCGTTTATTATGTTCTATGCTTTCAGAAGCTTGTCCAGCATTGAAGAAAACTGCCTGTTTAATTTCTTTGCATCAAATTTGAGCCCGTTCATCAGATAGTGGCTGACCATCCCATAGTAAGAACCGATAATCATCATGCTGAGTTCTTCGATTTCGGCTTTTGACATTTCTTCTTTACCCGACAGATTGCCTGTGATGGTCTTTTCGATTTCTATGATGGACTTACTCTTTTCACCGTTTACTAAAGCTGTAACTATCAGCTGTACCATCAATCTCGGATAGTAAGTGGTGTCCTGAATCAGCTTTGCAAAGAACTCTCTGATCAGCTTTTCACCTGTGAGTCCCGCTGCCTGACAGTGCTCATTGATGTCGTTTATTTCCTGCTCATAAATTGCTGACATCAGCTCACTTGATGATGCGAAATGATTGAAGACTGTGCTCCTGCAGACATCTGCTGCCTCCGCAATCTGGCCGAATGTTACATTTTCGATTCCGTTCTTTTCATAAAGAATCTTTGCCTGATGCATTATTTTTATCTTGCTGCGCTCACTTTTTCTGAGTCTCTTTTGTTTTGTTTCCATAGCTTTTATTCTCCTATAATGCCTGTTTCGTTCTCGGCTTTTTCGGCTTTTTCGGCTTTCTCTGCTCGTTTGTTTGTATTCATGGTTCCTCGGTAAACAAAGAATCTGTCATAGAGAAACTCTGTCGATAGATTTGCAGCCATCGTAATTCCGAGCACCAGATACTCATTCCATCCGATATCGGTCAGTGCCCCACCCCACCATGTCGAAGCAGGTGTGAAAGCACAGTAGAACAGGAATACCTTTAGCATTGCGACCGGCACATTGTTCGCCGATTTGAACGTGAACTCACGATTCAGAGTAAAGTTCCACAGAACCGAAAGAACCAGCGCTATCAGATAGCATGGTCTGTATGGCCAATCGGTCAAAAGATCGAGTGCCGTAAAACTGATTGTCTCGATTATCCCTGCAGAAATTGAAAACAACACAAACTTTATTACCTGTATGCGGTTTTCCTGCTTTGTCAGTTTTCTGTAGTTTTTCTTTTCTTTTAACATATCTGTACCTTTAACATTCTACTCGGGTGCAATTTTGCACTCACGTTTAATTTTGTACTATAGTTTAATTATCTCACTTTCTGCTTTTTTGTCAAGACTGTTTAAAAACAAAAAGCGGCAGTTTCAACTGCCGCAAAATAAATATTGTAATATTCTATTCCTTCCAAGGGCGGTATACGCAATAGCTTTCCATCACATCACCCATGTAAATCCATACATTGTCGCCCATGTCGATTTTCTCGTCGAACATCAAATTCGGTATCAAGAGCTTTACCGATACGCGCTTTTTGCCCTTCAGCATTTTCCCCTCGCGCGTCGGATTATTTCTGAAGTCCTCAATCTCCTGTCTGAGGTTTTCGATACCCGTTTCAAATGCAAAATTATCTACAAACTCATTTTCATCCGCATACACTACATTGTCCGGATTTTTGAACCAATTTACATTCATAAGCTACTCCCTATCTGCCTCACTTTAATTCATAATAGAACCTATTCTTTTTTCGATGAACTGTGGCACCTCGTTTTTAGGTATGTCCAGAACCACCGCAAGCTCTCCGAAAAGTAAATCCTCTGCCTTTTTCATGTACTTTTCGTCTACGGCACCCACTTTCCTTTTGTTGCGGATGCACTGTTGCTTTTTTGCGTGGATTGACATTGTCAGCTGGCACAGATCATCACAGCTGTGTGTCTTTACCATGCTCTCGTAGCGTTCCACGAGCTCCCTCAGTGAAATACCCTGATAAATTTCAGCCTTTATGGTAGGAATTTTGTCAATCAGCTCAATGGCTTCTTCCTTTGAGATAATCGGGCGCATAAAAACCTTACCGTTTTCTACAGGCGCATAAATAGTGTAGCCCTGATAGCAAGGCTGCATTGTATAATACATAGCCTTAATATCATTTGCGCCTGTGCGCTCTGTGATGTCGGTAATGCGGCATACGCCGGATTCACCATAGATTACCATTTCACCGATGTTGTACATGGTTCCTACTCCTTTCTCCAAAAGTGCATACTATCCTTTTCTATTTTATCACAAGCTTTTCAAAAAGCAAATGATTTAAAATAAATTATTAATTTTAGCACATATCGATATACTGTGCAAGCAATATTAACATATTTATAATAAATATATGATAATCAGCAAAAAAGTAATATATATTGTGGCAAATAGGTACCTTTCTCCACAATATCTAGTAATTTTTATTTTCCTTTGACAAACTAAAACCGCTATTGTATAATAACAAGGTACGATAAATACAGTATGCGCGTGTAGCTCAATGGATAGAGTGCCTGACTACGAATCAGTAGGTTGCACGTTCGAGTCGTGTCACGCGCACCAAACCCCCGAGTTTTCTCGGGGGTTTCTTTTTATTGTTATTATTATTACCGGGATTGTTACTGCGGGACATACTAGGCATACCGGACTATCCCGGGGCTACACTGAACCGGGTCTTTTCATCCCAAAAGCAAAAAATGAAAAAGCAGGATGAAAAAACAAAAATATTTTTCATCTTAATTTTTAAAACCCTCGAAATAGGATGAAATATGCGCTGCATCGGCTTTTGGGCGGCAATAGTTTTTAGGATGAGGGGGGTTGACAAAGAATAAACAAAGGCTTAATATCTTTCTTGCATAGATGATGCAGTAACAGGTAAAACAGAATAAAGGAACATGGCCGGGTAATGCCCGGTACAGAGGAATGGGGTGAAAGTCCCCGCGCAGAAACGGCACTGTAAGCGTGAATCCGTTCCGAAGCAGCATACGGCTGCAGCAGCAAAAGCTGACCACTCGCAACAGCGGGGAAGGCAGGAAACAGGATGCAGAGATTACTCTCCTATCGCAAGTCAGGATATTCGGTTCCAAAATCAGTATATCGGCGTTCCCGATGTAGTTATTTTTATGTGCTCAAAAACGTCAGCACCGAGGCTTTATGCCCCGGTGCTTTGTTTTTATATAAAGCAAGTGGGGTCTTCAATGGCCACAGCAAAGAAAGGAGTTTTTACACAAAATGAAGAAGTTATTGTCATGGTTTCTGGTTCTGTGCATGGTTTTATCCATGTTCATAGGTGGGACAGGCAGCGTATTTGCCGATGCTCCCGGGCCGGAAAATGTAACCGCATCCATCTACGGTCATAACGCCTTTTTCGATGATATCGATCTGTTCCTCAGTAACAGTGCAGGCGAAAAGCTGGAGAATGTGGATCTTCTGTACAGCATAGAGCCGGATAGCGACACTTATACAGTCAGCGTTGCACCGGGATACTATCTCGCAGAAGGAAAACAGGAGGTTAATGGGGAATATAAATCCTATGGAACAATCCTTGTTAACATCACTGCCCAAAACGCAGAGATTAATCTCTGTGCAGTTAAGGGTATAAAGGCATCCAATTCGGGCTGGGTTTACGGCACGGATTATACAACAACCGTAACAGTTGAAAACAGAGAAAGAGTCAGACGCGTTATAACAGTTTCCGACGATTTCGGAACCGCAGGCCTGGCATGCCTGGCTCTGGTGGGCGACACAGTTTCGGCAACCTTCACACCTACAGCGAACAAGCCGGGATTTCTGCCTAATACCAAAAAATCAACTTTAAACGCAAATATGTCAAGCCTGAGCATTTCCTGCCAACAGACTGTAAATGTTACAATTACGGCTCCGGAAAACTCAACCATAGAAATGGGTTCAATGGCGACCTATTATGTATACACCTTCTATGATGCGACAGCCACAACAACCGATGAGGGTACCGTTTCCACATTTAATGTGCCTGTAAACTCGGATGTATTTTACAGGATTCAGAATCCAAACGGTGTTACATATTGGAACTACGCAAGATATTCGACCAATTCAAGCATCACAATCTCCGCAGCTGCTTTACACATAGGCGATTCATCGTTTACAAAGACAACTGTTGACAGGAGCTTCAGTTCAAACAAATATGACCTCGCAAATATCTATCTCAACGGAAACTCCGCAGGTTATATAAATCTAAACAACGGTAGCTCATACGAGCTGAATGTCTTCAGAAACTGGATGGCTATCGAGTCGATTAGCAACGCAAAGGTAGCTCTTCCGGATATGCACTACAGAGTAATCGACTTTAACGGCAATGACAGCAGCGATGTAATAACCGTTACACCGTCACAACACAACAGCAGTGTTGCAAACATCAGGGCGGTCGGACAGGGCACAGCAATAGTCCTTGTCACATACGATGCAATGACCCACAACAATGCCATGGGCGGCTTCAAGGAATTCTCGGCAACCTGGCCTGAATTTACAGGCGTGCTCGTCGTAAGTGTAGGCCAGAGCGCAGCTCTGCCCGAAACAAACATGACTTTGGAAAGGCCGGGAGCTACAAACTCTACATCCATTGTTGATGCTGAGCACGATATTTTCTTCTACACAGGTGACGAAGGTGCATCATACAGCTTCACTCCTGAAAGCGGATGCGCTGTCTCCGTTGCAAGGCCTCAGGTTACATCTCAGCTGACCTATAACGGTTTTGAGACCTCCGGTATCACTACGGACGCAAACGGTGAAGTAACCGTTACAGGCCTTAAGACGGGCAGAAACATCATAAGGGTTGAAAAGAACGGAGTATCCAACTATCAGGTTATTACAGCTTATCAGACCAGCTACACGATAACCGATTTGTCCGGAAGTGCAATAACAGATTCTAACAAACCCCATGCAGGTGAAAAGGTCAAGATTCAGTTTAACAGACTCGTAAATCCTGCAGAAAAGCTTTCCGGCGTTTATAATTTCAATGCATCTGCATTCTACACGGGCGAGGAAGGCTCTACCTTCAAATCAAATCCGGGTAGTACTGTGGGTGTTTACGATTTCAACTCAACGCCTACGAAACAGCAGGTTGAAATTACAATTCCAAAATACTTCACCGGAGACGAATACAGTCTCACAGGCTGCATAAAAATGGGTGGCTACGGCAGCCCTATCGGAGCCCACAGGGGAATTACATATGCTACAGGAACAAATCCTAACTTTACCGCCCCTAATGTGGGCATGGTGCTGAGCTCGCTTCCTGAAATCACCATTCCTCTGGCACCGACAAACTTTATCTCAGGAACTCTCAGTTTCGTGGATAATTACGGCAATGCAGTTACACGAAGTGCTCTTAGCATCACCATTAAGGATGCTGACAACAATATCGTAAGCGTAGAGCAGGACGGAACATTCCGGGCTGTAGCTAATACCTTCAGCTATGAAATACGAGGTGCAGGATATGCAATGAAGACAGGCACCTTTGCCGTAACGGAAGGCGGAAGCAACTCTTTCGAAATCGAGCTTACACGTCTCGCTGAAGGCGCATGGGACGGAACCACAGCTACAGAGCCGGCAAAGATCGGCAATGTATATCAGATAACAAACGGCGCTGAAATGGCATGGGTTGCCACTACTTTCTCAGGAATTAATATAGAAGCCAAGCTCATAAACGATATTGAACTCGGCGGATATCCTTGGGTAAACAACGCAACCTCTTCAAGCAAGACGCTGATTCTGGACGGTAACGGCAAAACAGTTTCCGGACTTAACGGAACAAAGGGACTCTTCGGCGCAATAGGCAGGGATTCCTATGTTCACGATCTGACCGTCAGAGGTTCCTCAATCGGAGGCGGCGGAATAATAGGCTACATCAGTGGTGCAGGCGCAAGAGTTGAAGGCTGCACAAGCTATGTAAACATAACATCAACAGCAAACACAGTCGGTGGCGTAGCCGGCTATGCAAGCAACAACACTTCTGTGAAGAGGTGTAAAAACTATGGAACTATAGCGGGTAAAAAAGATGTCGGAGGCATTATCGGCGGCTTTGCAGGCACCTGCACGGTTGAAGAATGCATCAACTACGGAGCTGTCAGATGCACAGAGTCAAACGCAGGCGGTATCTTTGGCGGTACAGGCTATGCTGCAGTAATAAAAAACTGCTATAGCGAAGGCAATGTAAGCGGCACAGGTGCAGTAGGCGGCATAGGCGGCACGCTCGACGGTGGCAGAAACGGCATCGCAACGGTAGAGAACTGCTACTCATGTGGCACAGTAAGCGGTGCTGCAGCATGCGGCGCATTCGGCTCTGTGACTAGCAAGGGAACCGCATCGAACAATGCTTACCTCGCAGCAGCAGGCCTTTCCGACAGCCATGCAGAGGGTCTCACAGCAACTGAGCTAAAATCCTTTGCCCTTGGCAGCGCATTTAATCTCGCCTGCGGCAGATATCCCGCGCTCACCTGGGAGACAGGCGTTACTGTTCATACATCCTCCGGCGTAGGGACAATTGTTCCTGCGGGATGCCTCACAAAGGGATACACGGAGCATACATGCACAGCCTGCGGTGAAACCTACAGAGATACATATGTTGAGCCGCTTGGACACCTTAGGGGTACAGATGCTGTAGATGATGGCCTTAAGTGGACTTACACATGTGCTCGTTGTGGGCAGGCCATCATTCAGTGGCATGATGCCAGATTTGAGTTTATGCCGCTTGGCGCTCCAAATATCACACATATGACCATAACCGATTCCGGCATATCGGGTATGCTTAACTGGAACTGGAATGCAAATCACACAAGACTCGAAAGCAAAAATGTCGGGGCTAACAACACCACAGCAACAACCCTCATTGATTTTGAGGTTGTTAATCGTGGAACGCTCAGCTTTAATTACGGGGTTTCGTCCGAAAGCGGATGGGATAAGGCTACAATCAGACTCACTTGCGGAACTGCAACGGTCTCGACAGTTGCAGACGAAATCAGCGGTACAGTTAACAGTAGCTTTTCCGCAATACTTACACCGGGTGCTTACAGGCTCAGCCTTTCATATTCAAAGGACAGCAGCGGAGCAAACGGCAGCGACCTGGCATATATTTCACAATTGGCATTTGTGCTCGGTGGCAGCGGCAGTTCAACCTCCGGTGAAAGCAGCGGTGCTTCGGAAAATACAATTCGCGTTTCCATGCGTCTCATCGGTGCGGAGGAAGCTTCGCAGGATGTGGATCTCGGCAGAGCAGCATATCTGCCTGACTACGTTACATGGATTCCTACAAGGAGCTACACGCTTCCTCTTAATTCAACAGTTTACGACCTCTGGGTTGAAGCTTGCGGTGATGCAAACATCAGAAGCGAAGGTGCCGACAATAACTATGTAAGCACTGTCTATGCGCCATCAGGCTACGAGCTTTCAGAGTTCACAAACGGAAACCGCTCGGGCTGGATGTACACTATTAACGGCAGACATCCGGGCTTTGGTCTTACGGAGCAGACGCTCAGAAACAACGATATTGTAATCTGGCACTATGTAAACGACTTCTCGTATGAGGTCGAAGACTGGTTTAACGATTCGAATTATCCTTCCCTCGGCGACGGCACTTACTACAATCGCTGGCTGATGGCCCCTGACAGAGCAGGTGCAAAGGGCGGTGGCGTTCCACTTCCGGGAAGCGGCAGCAGCTCCTCCTCATCATCTGTTACAGAGCAGGTTGCTCCTGTAAGCAATATCAGTGTTGAAGCAGCGGCAACAAATGGTTCAGCGAACGTTGAAGTAAGCTCTGCAAAGGTAAATGATGCAATTTCAGCTGCGAAAAAGGAAAATGCAGGCACCATCCAAATCGAGCCTACAATCAAGGGCGAAGCAAGCAAGGTCTCTGTGGACATTCCAAAGACCTCGCTTAACAAGATCGTTTCCGAGACAGAAGCGGTTCTTAACATAAAGAC